>Ga0138256_10003588_pt1 | contig 16477 bp, 12 predicted proteins | sample KNB2016incub_MG_FD_105486 | JGI IMG/M metagenome (GOLD analysis project Ga0138256, IMG submission 105486) | Active sludge microbial communities from wastewater in Klosterneuburg, Austria - KNB2014incub_MG | ecosystem: Engineered > WWTP > Activated sludge > Unclassified | place: Austria... | reverse complement strand
CCGAACAAAGCCCCGCCAGCATCGCCCAAAGCATCATTGGTCATGCCTCGGCGTCGAGACAGCGAACGCCGAGCGATCGAGCTGCGAACCGATGCGCTCCAGATCGTCATAGAACGTTGGCACGTGGCCACAGCCAGAGAAGCAGCCCTGAACCCGACCGCCTGATCCGACGCCCGTGCGAACGAATCGAAATACATCCTGTGTCTGAATCCGACTGCCTTCGATGCCCGTCACCTCTACAATATGAGTCACTCGTCGGGCACCACAGGCGAAGCGCGTCTGCTGAACGATCACTTGGACCGCCGAACTGATCTGCTCGCGAATCGCCGAAACCGGCAGGTCCATCCCAGCCATCAGCACCATCACTTCAAGACGGGACAGTGCGTCACGCGGCGTGTTCGCGTGCACGGTCGTTAGCGAGCCGTCATGCCCGGTGTTCATGGCTTGCAACATGTCGAGCGCCTCGCCACCACGGCATTCTCCGACAACGATGCGGTCAGGCCGCATACGCAATGCATTGCGCACAAGATCGCGAATGGTGACGAGTCCACGCCCCTCCGCGTTGTGCGGCCGGGCCTCGAGCGTGATTAGATTGCCGTGCGTAAGCTGCAGCTCGGCCGCATCCTCGATCGTAACGACTCTTTCGTTCGCCGGAACAAGGCCCGACAGCACGTTAAGTAGCGTGGTCTTACCGGTCCCGGTACCGCCGGAGACAATGACGTTGCGCCGCTGTTCTACGCAAATGGCCAGAAAATCCATCATGGCTTCGTCGAGTGATCCACCTGCGATCAGTTCGGCAGGGCCCAAACGTCGGCGCGCAAACTTGCGGATGGTGACGGCGGGCCCACGCAGGGCGATCGGCGGAATGGCTACGTTTACCCGCGATCCGTCGGGTAATCGGGCGTCAACCATGGGCGATGCGTCGTCGACGCGGCGACCGACCCGCGCAACGATGCGTTCGATCACGCCGCGCAGCGCTCGCTCGCTGCTGAATACCACCGGCGCACGCTCGAGACGTCCATGTTGTTCGACATAGATCTCGGCGGCGTGATTCACCATGATCTCCGTAATCGAGTCGTTCGCGAGTAGCGCTTCGAGTGGTCCGAGTCCGAGCGTCTCATCGAGTACGAACTGCTTGAACCGCTGCGGATCAGTGACATCACGCAGCCAGTCGGCGCGCAGCAGTTCATCCAGCAGGAGGCTCGCTTGCCGGCGCAGCTCCGATTCAGGCATCGACGCGATATCGCGGCGGCGCAGATCGAGGCGGTCGATCAACTCGGCATGCACTCGCGTTGCTATGTCGCTCCAGGGAGCGGTGGTCGATGGCAGGGTGCACGCAGGAGGCACGGCGGTTGATTGCGACCAGCGCCGCGAGTGACCGTAGAGCGATTCGCGTCCGCTGCGGGCTAACCGCAAATGGTAGCTCCCAATTCTTACCCGGTCGCGCTCCCCGACCGGCCCGTAGCGCACCACGCGCTCATCATTGACCCAGGTGCCGTGCGTCGTGCCGAGATCCTGCAGCCAGTAACTACCGCTCGCCTCGTCGCGCACGAGTTCGGCATGACAGCGCGCGACCCCCTCGCCGTTCAGGACCAGCGCGGCGTCCGCGGCACTACCCACCGTGATGCAGGCGGCACCTAACGCCAGGTTACGCGTCCCGGACGGTCCCTCGATCTGCAATGCGAACAGGCTCATGGCGCTTGCATTCGCTCGCGGGCTCGTTGCAGCCGGTCGGCCAGTGCCGTGGCCGCAGCCGTCGCGGCGTCGGGCGGTGCCGGTTCGGCCGCCAACAGGTGAGGCGTCAGGAAGATCACGAGCTCACTATTCTCATCGCGCCGCCCCTTTGCACCGAACGCTCGGCCGACCCCCGGTAGGCGCTGCAGACCGGGTAAGCCGCTGACATTGTTAGTGCGCAGACGATTCACGAGTCCGGCGATGACCAGTGTTTCACCGTCGCGCAGCGTTACGTCCGTTGCGCTGCGGCGCTTGAGAAAACCAGGCACGCCGAGGACGCGCTGCGCCTCGTCGACTTGGCTCACCTCGGTATCGACTCGCGCAACGATTCCGCCACTCGCATCGGCCACGGGCCGAACATCGAGAATCACGCCGTACTCCTTGAACTCGACGTCGGCACTCCCGAGTTTGTCGATCACGGGTATCGGTACTTCGCCACCGGACACGAAGCGGGCACTCCCGCCGCTGCGGCAACTCAAGGTCGGTTCTGCGACCACCATCGCGTCGCCCGCCTCCTCGAGCAAACGGATGCGTGATTCCAGCTCGGTCGCGATGCCGAAGAACGCGCGCAAAGGTCGCGTGCGCTGCGCCGCGGTGCTCGCCACGTCGGCGACCAGACGACCGCTCGGTCCGGGGATGTCGGTGTTCCAGCGCACGCCCAGCTCCCGCAGGCGCGACTGGCGAAACTCGACGATCCGAACGTCGAAATGGATCATGCGGTCGATACCAACCTTGGCAACCAGATTGAGCACCACTCCCGGATACAGTGCCGCGACCACCGAAGCCCGCTCGGCTGCACGCTCGCCGGCGGCGACGGCATCGATCACCACTCGCTGACCAGCGATTCTCGCCTTGAGCTCGGGCAGGTCCGCAATAAGATTGGCAACGCTCGCCAGGGTGTGCTCGAGATCGGCGGCCACGACACGCACGGTCAGTCGGTGCTGCGATCCGTCCTGCAACCACAATTGCACCGTCGTAATGCCGGTGCCCTCGCCCAGCAGCAAGACACCGTCAGAGGCGACGGTTGTTACTGAGAGCACCTTGCCATTGGCAACGGCGATCCGCCGAGCACTGACACCCAATATCCGACTGTCGCCCACGAACATCTCGAGTTCCTCGGGCAATGCAGTTTCAGCCCGTAGTGGCGCAGACAACATCTGCACCACGACGAGGCAACTGAGTGCAAGTGTGAACGGCTTCATTGCGCGTCTCAAGTCAGCGGGCGGGCAAGCGGCAGATGGCGAATTGTGATCGCTCCGCCCTGCCCGCCAATGATGAGCTCGACACCCGGCGCGACTCGCCGACGAGCCACTCCGGTTCGCGAGCCGCTTGACTGATCAGCTAACAGCTCAGGCCAGTTCATGGCCGCCAGCGTCAACGAGCCGCCATCGTCGCGATTACGCAGTACCGCGACCACATCACCAGCGCGCTGAGCGAGTGTAACGACCTGCGCCTGCCGCGGCGTCACCCGTAGTGTCACGGTGCTGTAGTCGGTATCGACATCATGCAGTCGCCCGTCGTCGGTACGAACCTGCGTGGTTCGCGTCGCTTTGCCGGTGGCTAAGACCGACAGGTCGGCCAGTAACAGACGCACGGCCGACCGCGGGCCAGGCGGATTGGCGTTGTCGACGGGACGGTCGTAGCTGTAAAGCAAATCGATCCGATCGCCCGGTTGTAGCAAACCACCAACGGAGCTGATCTCATCCACCGGTACCGTGACCGCACGCTCGCCGGCAGCAACCTGCGCTGAAAACGGCAAATCGACCTGCGGGACCACTGCGGCAAGGGTAACCGGGTCCCCGGACCGCAGCGCGTGCGACAGTTCGCCGCCAAGCAACGCGCTGCGTCGCTCCGGAGCGAGCACGTCGCTCGCCAGAAATGCCCGCGGCATCTGCCGCACGGCGAGCGCATCGGCGGCAATTACACTACCGGCCGCCAGATTTCTCGCCGCCACGATCACCGGCCGCAATTCGTAACGGGTTGCAAGCTGCTGGCGCGCCAGTGACATACGTTGGTCGACGTGCCGGGTGATCCCCCAAAACGTCGTGCCTCCCAATAGCGACGCGACTAACAGCAGTGCGGAATTCATGGACCATGACAGCCTGGGAATTTTCATTTCTGTGACCTCACAACAATGCGACGACGCGTGCGAATGACTGCCAGAAGTCACGGACCGCGAACACTAACTGCTCTGCAACGGCCGGCTCGCCGGCGACGTGCGCGAGCAGCGCTATCGCCAGCACCGACACCACCAGTGCGTACTCCACCAACGATTGACCGGACGTTTGTCTGAAGCAGGTCATTCGGTTGCTTGTCCAAGGACCACGATGTCAGTCGAACGGCTCGATCGGCTTGCAAACACAGCACGCTCCTCGACACCTCGACGCCAGGTCGCACTGGCACGGCCCAGGAGAGGATCAACCTGCCGCCGAGCGAGCAACCAGCCAGCGGCGCGCCAGGTATCGTCGAGCAAAACCATGACACTACGTGGCGGCAACCGACTAACGAGCCAACACTGTTCGAGTCGCGCCCCGGCCGAACCCGACACACGGGGTGATGCAACAGCAGATCGCAGCTGCAATTGCCGCGGCCACCCCAGCGCGCAACCAGCCGACGTAGGAACCACAGCCAGATTGGTCCTGGAGAACACGAGGCGGGTACCGCCGCCAGGCAAACTGCGCATCAGGGCAGTCTCGTTCCACGGAAATCGGCGACGAGCTACCAGGACATCGTCGAGCATTGCCTGCACGCGATAATCGGCGCCGAAGGCGCGCCACTCCTGTTCGAGATGCGATTCCCATACCGACCGCGGTAACGCCGACAAGGCCACGAAGATTTCGAGTTCGACCCCGTTGACGCGGGTGCCAGTCGGCATCCTTTCGATGGATGTATCGGGTAGCAACGCGGGCAGCCAGGAGACCGCATGGCCGGAAGAGCGCGCCTGAGCCTGCAGCGTCAGCGCCACACCGACGACAATCAGCGCGCGGACAGCCCACGAGGATCGCTGACTCAACTGCATCGCGGCCGCCACGTTCCGGACTCAGCGTTGCGCGCGCTCTGCAATCGATCAGCTGGCACGATATCTGGATCGACGCGCCCGACGCAGAGATGCAGCAATGCAGGCTCCAATACTGACGCCAGCCAAATAGCGGGCTGCAAGTACTCGAGCAGTGAGCCGACGCCGCTCGTGGGATGCATGGCCACAATGCGCCGTGCCGCTTGTTCGGTCGAGTTCGCCCCCCAACCGTTAGCCAATAACGACGTGCGTGATGTCAGCCGCAGTGCGAGCGCATCGAGTGGCCGCGGCAGACTGCCGACGGGTGCAACGGCTATCTGCACCTCGCTTGAGATCAACCCGTCGTTGGCGAGATCGATGCGACCCCGACCGAGTAGCGCCGCAGTGCGCGCACTCACGATCGCCGCATCGATCGCCGCGCCCACTCCTCCGTCGAGTGCTCCGTTGGTCGTATGGACCAGAACTGCCGCGCGGTTGTGAATCAAGCGGCGTTGATCGGTCGGTGCTGTCCAGGACGAATCGTAATAGTTAGTCCAACGCGCATCGTCCCAGCGTTCGTTTTGCAGGATCGGCGTATCGGCAGGTGCAATGACGCGTGCGGCCGCCTGATCGTCGATTGCGATCACGGGCTGCGTCTGCAGCTGCTCGGCGGCAGCGAACGCGGCATAGCGGCTGGTCGCGATGGCACGCGCTTCGATGTCGTGCAAGCGTCCGAGGTAGAGCGTGCACATGAACACTGACAGCAGCAGCGGTAGGGCCACCAGCGTTTCAACGAGCGCCTGTCCGGAGGCGTACACGTAAATGCGGAGCATCATCGGGATGCAACTACGAAGGGATCGACGATCCCGTTGGCCGCCGCTGCTTGCCCGCGCGTCTCGCGCCGTACCGACACGAGCCGCGCGCGCCAGTACGGGTTGAACAGACTACCGACTTCACGACGGCCATCGGCTCTGGGTTCGGCTCGCTCGAAAAAAACCCGTGCTTCTGCGAGCGCCCGAACCGAGCCGGCGGACAGCTCGGAATCGTAGGCGACCGGTTCGGTGCGTACGCCGACAACCAGATGCGCACCGGGCAGCACAGAGTCTGCCAATCGAAGTGTGCTGCGAGCACGCGCTACTTCGACGGCAACGCGCACCTGCGGCTCGCGCGCGCCGGACACAACCGCCACATCGCGCAGCGCCGGGATGCCGCGATAGCCCGAGTTGTTCTCCGTCGCTCGTTGCGCGCGTCTCGAGGTACTCGGATTGATCCGCCACGAGCCGCCGTGCTCACCACGCCGCCAGGACCGCGACCCATTCTGCGCACCACCCCAGCCGATGGGCGCCGATTCGCGCCAACCACCCACGAATAGCCCCTGTCGGCGATGAAGCGCGAGCGTGTCCATGCCGCGCCACTCGTCAAGCCCGAGCAGATCGGTACCGCCGCGCTTGCGAAGTGCCAGCGGCAGTGTCGCTCCCTCGATGCGCGGCTCCCAGCTACGATTGGTCGTGAATCCATCGCGTGACCGGATCACCAAGTCGGCCTGCCGCGAGCGGCGCGCACCGTCGTACTTCTGTGTAAGCGAGCGGTACGCTCGCAGGTTCTCGGCGAGCAACACCGCTCCGCCGCGAGTCAGAGCGTTATCTGGCGCGTTGCGTGCGAGCACGTCGCGCACCAGCGGCACAGTACCGGCCAGCGCCGCTGCATGCATCGCTTCGGCGGCCAGCGCATAAGCCCGATCGAGCTCGCTCAAGCCTTGCTCAGCCGCGACGAGTATCGGTTGTGCCGCCGCATCGACCCGGTCCCATATACGCGACAAGGTTCGGGTCACCTGCCCCACGTAGGGAATGAATTGACCAACCGTGTTGATGTTATCGAGCGTGACACTCATGTACCCCGACCACGAACGCAAACTCACCGACTGAGCGATCGCCGCCTCATTTGCGACGATGGCGCGATTGATGTAGGACTGATAGTTGAGACTGCGCGCCTGCCAAACAGCCGCGCTGTACGCCGCCGCATCCGCTGTCGCCAGCAGGCGGTGCTTGCCGTTTGCCAGCTGCCCCACGTTGAATACCAGCAGCAGCACGCCGCCGAGCGCTGCGGTGAAAGCCAATGCGACGATGAGTGCTTGTCCTTTGTACCGTTCCACGGCGACTTCCTCCGGTGACTCTCACGTGGGTGCGCGGCCGACCCGCCGCGCACCCCAACACTACGCATTCAGTTCGTACCAGCGTCTTCGTTGAAGTCATGCAGGTTGCGTGCGGCTGAACCGGTGTCGTTACTACGGCTCTGCGCGTCATTGACGAGACCGCGCGCGCCTCCCGAATTGTTCCCGGCCAACGCCGATGCGGCGATCGAGGTTTGCGCGCGCAAGATATCGCCGAAGGCCTGGTAAATGCCGATGGCCGCAATGGCGATCAACGCAACGATGATGATGTACTCGGTCATGCCCTGACCCAGTTGTCGACGAGTGAAAGTAGTCATTGAGCCCTCCTTGACGCGACACCAGTCGCAGGAGAATTGCACCAGCGATTGAGCCCCGCGGCTATCGCGCAATCAGTTGCATGTGCCCAGATACGCCTGTGACCAGCATTGCGTCATTTCATCGCAGGCACGCAGAAAATCGGCGAGTCGGACAACCCTGGCCGCTGCACTACCTGCGCGCGCAATCAATCGGCCTAGCGGGCTGGAACTTCAGCTAGACTGGCAACCATGCCCATCGAGAAACCAGTGATCATTGCTGGCGCCGGTCCGGTCGGTTGCACGGCCGCCCTATACCTCGCGCAGCGCGGTATTCCGGTCATGCTGTTGGAGGGTGACGCAGAATTACCCCAGACCTTGCGCGCCTCGACCTGGCATCCACCCACCATGGACATGATGCAAGAACTCGGTATCGCGCAGGCGATCATCGATCAGGGTCTCATTGCCGACCGTTACCAGTATCGCGATCGACGCACCGGTGCGATCGCAGAATTCGATCTCGGGCTTTTGCAAGGCGAGACGCGACATCCGTACCGCGTCCAGACCGAACAATGGCGAATGACGGGAATCGTCTGGGACAAACTTCAGAGTGACTACCCGAACGTCGAGTGCCTGTTCGACCACACCGTCAAAGGCGTGCATGAGTCGCGCGACGGCGTCGAAGTGCTCGTGTGGACATCAAAGGGTGAGCGGATCGTGCAGGGATCCTTTTTGCTCGGTAGCGATGGCGCAGACTCGAGCGTACGCAAAGCCACCGCCATCAGTTTCGAGGGTTTCACCTATCCCGAGAAGTTCCTGGTTGCATCGACTCCCTTTCCGCTCGAAACAAAATTCGAGCGCCTCTCGTTGGTAAACTACATCGCCGATCCAAATGAATGGCTGGTGCTGCTCAAGACCACGAGCCTGTGGCGCGTGCTGATTCCAACAGATCCAAACAACCTGGACGACTCCTTGTTCCTGTCCGATGCGTGGATTCAGGATCGATTGCAGCATATGGCGCCCCACGCCGAGCCGTATGAAATTGATCACCGCACGCTCTATCGCGTCCATCAACGGGTCGCGAAGACCTATCGTCGCGGTCGCGTGCTGATCGCCGGCGACGCGGCGCATATCAACAACCCGCTCGGTGGCATGGGTATGAACGGCGGCATTCACGATGCCTACAACCTCGCCGGTCGCCTTACGCGCATCCACGAGGGTGCGGATATCGATGCGGAGCTTGATTTATACGACAAGCAACGACGGCTCATCTGCATGAATGTCGTACAGGAACACACCATCAACAACAAGAAATTGATGGAAGCGAAGGATCCTGAAATTCAACGCAAGCGCCAGGACGATTTGATGCGCACTGCGGCTGATCCGGAACTCGCGCACGCGTTCCTGCTCAAGACGTCGATGATCCAATCCTTGCGCGACGCTGCCAAGATTCACTAGCCCGCGCGGCGCCGCGCAATCGCTCGCAGCGATTCGGTCACCCCCGCTCGCTCAAAAACCTCACTGATCGACGCGCTCATTTTACGGCGCCAGTTCGGATATTCGGTACTGGTACCCGGCACGTTCACGGGTTCGACCATGCCGATTACGTCTTCCATCTGCACGGCTACCAACTCAGCAGAACTGGCCGCAAGAAATTCATGAATCGCATCCGCCAACCCTTGATCGAAGGGATCGTCACCGTGGTGCACGGTCGTGGGTAGCAAGTCGCTCGCTACCAACGATGCCAATAGGTGTTGCCGATCCCGACGCCGCTCCTCCACTATTTCCCATGCGACTTCCGGCGTCGGATAAAGCCCCAGTCGCTCGCGAAGAGCGATGTCGTCACCCTGCCACCAGGCTCTGAGCGTCGGCAGATCGTGCGTCGTCGCAGTCGCCAGTGCCCGCCGCTCGTACCGTTGCGGCGCTCGAAAGCCTTTGCCCTCCTTTTCGAACAACAACACTTTGTAGTGGTAGACACCGTAGTCGGCCATCGCGCCGCGCACTTCGTCCGGTACGACTCCCAGATCCTCGCCGATCACCACGACCCGGTTCAGCACACTCTCGAGCGCAACGATCGCCATGAGCGTATCGAGCGCAAAGTGGACATAGCCCCCTTCATCCGCGCGCGCGCCGCGCGGAACCCACCACTGCCTGAACAGCGCCATGACGTGATCCAGACGTAGCGCGCCGCAGAAACGCATGTTAGTGCGCAACAGCTCGATGAACGGGCCAAACTCGCGGGACGCAAGTCGTTCGGGATCGTGCGGCGGCAAACCCCAGTCCTGTCCTTTGAGCGCGAGCCGATCGGGCGGTGCGCCAATCGAAACGCCCGACGCGAACACCGTGCGGTTTGCCCACGTCTCTGCGCCATTGGGATCTGCACCCACCGCAAGGTCCGTATAGAGTCCCACTGACATGCCAAGTTGCAGTGCTCGTGCGTGCACCTGCGCTAACTGCTCAGCAGCCAACCATTGCAGCCAGAGAAAGAACTGCACGCGATCGTGATATTCCGCGATGAAGGCCTCAACCGCGGGCGATTGGAACGTCTGATACTCGAGCGGCCAGTTTTGCCAGCCCGACGCGCAGCCAACGCCTATTTGCAGGTGCTCATCCAACGCATCGAACACCGCCTGGCGCCGGGCGATATCACCGTTGCCGGCGGCATACCTTAGAAATGCGCCGCCGCGCTCGGACTCGGCCTCGAGGTGCCGCCCACGAAAGGATTGATACGCCAAGGCGAACACGTCGAGTTTCAGCGCTGCAACGCTCGCGTAATCGACGTGCGCAGCTGCTCGCGCCAACTGCAGACGGTGTTGAAAGTGATCGCTCAACACGAGCGATCGCGTGGCTGCGTCGTCGGACAACTCGGGCAGCCAGTCTGGGTGAATGTACAACACGTTGAGCGCCAGACGGCTCGATGGGCTGTAAGGACTGCAATGCACGGGGTTGGCCGGGAAGCTCGCGTGCAAGGGATTAACGCCGACAAAATCTGCGCCAGCGCTTGCCGCTCGCTCGACCAACTCCGCGAGGTCCCGAAAGTCACCGATTCCCCAGTCCCGCACCGATCGCAGTGAGTACAGCTGTATCGAAAGGCCCCAAACGCGGCTGGAATTGCCGTACTTGAGATGTTGATGACACTGTCCGGGCGCCACGATGAGCGCGCTACTCACTGACGGATGATCGCCGATGCGCAGTTCTATACGGTGGTAGCCCAGCGGCAGGTTCGCCGGCAATGACAAGCTGCGCCGCGCATAAATCGTGCCGTCAACCGTCGATCGTTCGGTCTCGTCCAAATCGCGAATCACGGCGGCGCCCACAAGCGACGTTCCGTTCGCCAGAGCAATATCGTACTGTAGCGTGATCCAGTCTTCGTCGAGGCGCGTGACAACGGCGATACGGTCCTGCCCCGCTCGCAGCACGACGACAGGATCGATCGCGCGCGCCCAACTCGCTCTGCGCGCATCGTCGAGCGCTGCCAACACACTCGCGGGGTTATCGGCCGCCAAGCCCATGGCACGCAGCAGCGCCGCTTTGGTCGCCAGACTGATTTGCTGCGACTCGCCGCGATAATTGTAGAACGCGTCGCCGATGCCCCGCAGTCGTGCCAGTTCCTCGATCGCGTCCGCCGTCAAGCGACCGCCTGCTCGAGTGCGACGATGGTGCGAGCGGCCACTAGTCGACGTCCCGTGCGCTCGACCGCGACCGACTGCGCCGTCGCCTGAGCCGCCGCATCGTCCGATTGGGCGCCGGTATCGATCAGGACGCGCCAATGCCGGCCCTTGCCCGGCGTGGGCAGCAAGAACTCGGTGGCATCGCCGATTGGATTCAGGAGCAGCAACAGATCACTGCTCGAATCGTTAGCGCCGATGCCAATGGCGAGGCTGCGCAGTTGATGGTCGTTCCAGTCCTGCGCGGAGAGTTCGTGACCGCTCGGGTGCCACCAAAGAACATCGCGCGAATGGCTGCCCCGCACCGACCCCTTCAGGAACGTGTCACGGCGTAGCTCCGAACGCTCGCGTCGCAACCGCACCAACTGGCAGACGAACTGCACCAACGACGCATTTTCCGAACACCGGGTCCAGTCGATCCAACTGATCTCGTTGTCCTGGCAATAGGCATTATTGTTGCCGCGTTGCGTGCGGCCGAATTCATCGCCGGCCTGCAGCATGGGCACACCTTGCGAGAAAAACAGGGTTGTCAGCATATTGCGTACTTGACGATCGCGCAGCTGCAACACCGCTGCATCCGTCGTCGGGCCCTCGACACCGCTGTTCCAGCTGAGATTGTCGGATTGGCCGTCACCGTTCGCTTCGAGATTGGCTTCGTTATGCTTCTCGTTATAGGAAACGACGTCCTGCAGCGTAAAGCCGTCATGCGCCGCCAGGTAGTTGATACTCGCCGTCGGCTTGCGCCCGGCATGCCGAAACAGGTCACTCGACCCCGCGAAGCGCTCCGCCATGGAACCGATCAACCGACCGTCGCCACGCCAATAGGCGCGGACGGTATCCCGATAGCGATCATTCCATTCGGACCAGCCGTTCGGAAAATTCCCGAGTTGGTAGCCGCCGAACCCAATGTCCCAAGGTTCGGCGATCAATTTGACATAGGCAAGTACCGGATCGGCGCGTAACGCGGCGAAAAACGGCGCATTTGGATTGAAGCCACCCGAATCGCGGCCCAACACGGTCGCCAGATCGAAGCGAAATCCATCGACGTGCATCTCCTCAGCCCAGTAGCGCAGACTCGACAACACAAGATCGAGCGTTGCCGGCTGATCGATGGCGACCGTGTTACCGGTGCCGGTAACGTTCTCGTAGTGTTGTCGGTCTGTGTGCGAGAGTCGGTACGAGCTGCGGTTGTCGAGACCACGCCAGCCAAGCGTTGCACCTCGATCACCACCCTCCGCCGTATGGTTGTAGACGACGTCGAGAATCACCTCGATGCCGGCGCTGTGCAATGCGCGCACCATTTCCCGAAACTCACGCACTGGATTGTCCACGGCATAGCTCTGATGTGGCGCGCTCCAGCCGATCGGGTTGTAGCCCCAGTAGTTAGTTAGACCGCGCTCGATCAGAAATTGTTCGCTCGCATAGGCCTGCACGGGCATCAGTTCCACGGCCGTGACGCCCAGTCGATTGAGATAGTCGAGAATCGCTGGCACCGTGAGGCCCAGATACTTGCCGCGCCACTCCGCTGGCACGTCCGGATGGCTGTGCGTAAAACCTTTGATGTGCAGCTCGTAGATGAATGTATCGCGCCACGGCGTCGCCGGCGATCGGTCCCCTTGCCAATCGTAAGCTTCATCTACCACGCGGCAGCGCGGCATGAACGGCGCGCTGTCAGCGTGATGCGCCGACTGGTGCGCGCCGGCACCCGGGCCGGTATCCAGCAGCGGCGCCTGCCAATCGACCCGGCCGACGATCTCGTGTGCGGCGGGATCGAGTAACAACTTGTTGACGTTGTAGCGATGGCCGTCTTGCGGGGCATACGGACCAGCGGCGCGCAAACCGTAGAGAGTACCGACGCTCGCGTGTGGCAGTGGAACGACCCCGTGCCAGACGTTTCCCGTCCGGCCAGTCAGTCGGTAGCGCGCGGTTTCGGTAACACCGCGCTGATCGAAGAGGCAAACCATGACGCGTTCGGCATACTGCGCATACACCGCAAAATTCACGCCGGCCGACGTCGCCGTCGCCCCCAACGGTCGCGCGACTCCCGGTTCGGCTGCCAATTCGTCCGCTTCAGTCATTGTGGTGCCCAAGAATCAAGCCACCGAGCGGCGGCATCTGCACGTGCAGAGCATGGCGATAGCCGTGACAGGAACGCTCCTCGGTGCTGAGCTCCCTCGGTTGCCGATAGCCCGAGCCGCCATAAATGGCCGCATCCGAGTCGATCAGCACGTCATATCTTCCCGGCAGCGGCACTCCGATCCAATAGTCGTCGCGCGGCACCGGCGTTGCATTGAAGAGGCCGACCACCGGCGTTCCCTGATCCTCGCGTGTTGCCAGTCGTGCGAACGCGAACAGGCTATCGGCCGCATTGTGCAGATCGATCCAGCGAAATCCGTCGGTATCCGCATCCGAGCCATGCAGGGCGGGATGATGCGCATAGACCCGGTTGAGATCGCGCACCAGGCGTTGCAGGCCGCGGTGCTTGCTGTCCGCCAGCAAGTGCCAATCGAGGCTTGCAGACTCGTTCCACTCGCGCCACTGCCCCCATTCCTGGCCCATGAACAAGAGCTTCTTGCCCGGATGCGCACACATGAACGTCATGAACAGTCGGTAGTTAGCGCGCTTCTGCCATTCGTCGCCTGGCATCCGATCGAGCAGAGAACGTTTGCCGTGCACGACTTCATCATGCGAGATCGGCAGGATGAAATTCTCGGACCAGGCGTAAACGAAGGAAAAGGTGATGAGGCCATGTTCAAATGAACGATGTACGGGGTCTTTGCCAAAGTACCGCAACGTGTCGTTCATCCACCCCATATTCCACTTGAAGTTGAAGCCGAGCCCTCCCAGATGGACCGGCGTCGTCACACCGGGAAATGCGGTCGATTCCTCCGCAATCGTCAGCAGACCCGGATATTTGCCGTGCGCCACCGTATTGAACTCGCGCAGAAACTCGATCGCTTCCAGGTTCTCGCGACCGCCGTACCGATTGGGTAGCCAGTCGCCCGCCACACGACTGTAGTCCAGGTACAGCATCGATGCGACGGCGTCGACGCGCAATCCGTCCACATGGTAATGCTCGAGCCAATACAGCGCGTTGCCGATCAGGAAGTTCCGGACCTCGTGCCGCCCGTAGTTGAAGATTTTCGTGTCCCAATCGCGATGCTCACCCTGCCGTGGATCGGCGTGTTCGTACAGCGCCGTACCATCGAATGTCGCCAGGCCGTGGGCGTCTTTGGGAAAATGAGCGGGCACCCAGTCGAGCAACACGCCGATACCGGCCTGATGACACTGGTCGACGAAGTACATGAAATCCTGCGGCGATCCATGGCGCGATGTCGGGGCGAAGTATCCGACCACTTGGTAGCCCCAGGAGGCATCCAGAGGATGCTCTGCGACTCCCATGAGTTCGATGTGCGTGAACCCGTGCTCCTTGACATAGGGAATCACACGATCAGACGCTTCGCGCCAGCTCAGAAAGGGTGGCTCGCGGCCGGCGACATGCTGCCAGGATCCGAGATGCAATTCATAGATGCAGATTGCCTGACGCAAGGGATCGCTGTGTGCGCGCGCTTGCATCCAAGCGTCGTCGGACCACCGGTAGCCCGACAGATCAGTGACGATGGAGCAATTGCCCGGTCGCAGCTCCATCGCAAACCCGACCGGATCGGACTTCAAGTGCAGCGCACCCGATTGAACCTTGATCTCGAACTTGTAGGCGGCCCCTGCGGCGAGGCCTGCGATGAACGTGACCCACACGCCCGACGAGCCTAACGATTGCATCGGGTGGCGGCGACCATCCCAGGCATTGAAAGGACCTACGACGCTGACCGACCGCGCATTAGGTGCCCACAAGGCAAACCGCACACCCGAGTCACCATTCTCAGTGACACAATGCGCGCCGAACTTGTCATACAGCGCGTAGTGCTTGCCTTCATTGAACAGATGCAGGTCGAAATCGGTCAACACGGACTGCGATCCCAGGATTGGCACCATCAGATAACCGGCCTGATATTCCAGATGCGCTCAGCGTACTCACGGATGCTTCGATCTGATGAGAACGGCCCCATGCGCAGGCAATTGAGGATCGCGCGCCGACTCCATTCCTCCTGATCGCGATACAGCGCATCGACAGCGTCCTGCGCCGCGCAATACGCAGCAAAATCTGCTAACACCAGGTACGGTTCGTTATCACCGGTCAAGCGTTCCAGGATCGGACGCGCCGCATCAGGCTCCTGCGGGCTGAAAAATCCGCCGCCAATCAATTCCAGCGTCTGCCGCAATTCCGGACTTTTCGCCAGATAGTCGTTCGGCCGGTAGCCCCCCATCTTGACCTCGGCCACCTCGCTCGCCGTGAGGCCGAAAATGAAGATGTTCTCGGGTCCAACGGCGTCGCGAATCTCGATGTTGGCGCCATCCAGTGTACCAATCGTCAGTGCACCGTTCAGCGCCAGCTTCATATTGCCCGTCCCGGACGCCTCCATACCGGCAGTCGAGATCTGCTCCGACAAGTCGGCGGCAGGCATGATCTTCTGTGCCAGCGAAACGTCATAGTCCGGCAGGAACACGCAAGCGAGCTTACCGTGGGTGACCGGGTCCTGATTGATTACGGTCGCCACATTGTTGATCAGTCGGATGATCGATTTCGCCAGAAGGTAGCCCGGTGCCGCCTTGCCCGCGAACATGAAGGTCCGCGGCACGATCTCCAGTGTCGGGTTGGCGCGGATCCGCTGGTAGCGCGTCACGACGTAGAGCAGGTTCAGTAACTGGCGCTTGTACTCGTGAATGCGCTTGACCTGCACGTCGAATAGCGCATTGACCGATATATCAAGTCCGGTACGCGCGTCGATCTCAGCGACGAGCCGTCGCTTGTTATCGAGCTTGATCGCGCGAAATCGCGCCCGGAATTCCGGATCATCTGCCGCAGTGACCAGGCGCTCCAATTCATCCAGATCGTTTTCCCATGCAGCACCGAGGCGTTCGGTAAGTAGCTGCGACAAGCCTGGATTCGATTGCTTGAGCCAGCGGCGAACGGATATGCCGTTGGTGACGTTCGTAAATCGCTCGGGGTACATGGCAGCGAATCCGGAAAAAACCGTCGTGCGCACCAATTCAGAGTGCAGCTTGGCAACACCGTTGACGCTGTGGCTACCGACGACCGCCAAGTGGGCCATGCGTACCCGCTGTCCATAGCCCTCCGCGATCAACGATAGCGCTCGCTTCGCCGCATCGTCGCCCGGCCAGTGTTTGTTGACTTCCAGCAGGAACTCACTATTGATGCGATAGATAATCTCGAGATGGCGCGGCAACAAGCGCTCGAAAAAGGCGACCGGCCAGGTTTCGAGCGCCTCCGGCAATAGCGTATGGTTCGTGTAGCCAAACAACTTACGGCTGATATTCCACGCGGCCTGCCAATCGAGATCGTGCACATCGATCAGCAGCCGCAACAACTCGGGAATCGCAAGTGCCGGATGCGTATCGTTCAATTGCATCGCCACCGCGTCCGGGAGTTCGGCCAACGGGCGACCCGCCGCGACATGGTTTGCTAACAAGTCCTGCACACTGGCACTGACGAAGAAGTACTGTTGCTTGAAACGCAGTTCCTTCCCTTGCGGCGTGG
>Ga0138256_10003587_pt1 | contig 16481 bp, 13 predicted proteins | sample KNB2016incub_MG_FD_105486 | JGI IMG/M metagenome (GOLD analysis project Ga0138256, IMG submission 105486) | Active sludge microbial communities from wastewater in Klosterneuburg, Austria - KNB2014incub_MG | ecosystem: Engineered > WWTP > Activated sludge > Unclassified | place: Austria... | reverse complement strand
TCCATGACCACTTTCGTTGCGCTGCTGCGCGGGGTCAATGTTGGCAAGGCCAAGCGCGTGCCGATGGCCGTCTGGCGCGCCCAGCTCGAGGCCCTGGGCTACGGCCAGGTGCAGACGCTGCTGAACAGCGGCAACGCCGTGTTCCGCGCACCGGGCGGCACGTGCGAAGCACACGCCCGCGCCATCGCCAAGGCCATCGATCAAGGACTGGGTTTGCAGGTGCCGGTGCTCGTGAAGTCGGCAGCAGACATGGGTGGCATCGTGGCCGCCAATCCGCTGGCCCATGGAGTGGCCGACCCCGCGCGCCTGCTGGTGGTGTTTGCGGCCGATGCAGGCACTCTGGCGGCGTTGCAGTACATCACGCCGCTCGTGGCAGCGCCCGAGGCCTTTGTGATCGGCGAACACGCCGCCTACCTGCACTGCGCCAGCGGCATCCTGGAAAGCGCCGCAGGCAAGGCCTTGCTGGGGCGTGTCGGCGCGTCCGTCACCACGCGCAACTGGGCCACCACGCTGAAGTTGCAGGCGCTGGCGGCGCATGGCGGTGCCTGAACCCGAGCCTGCCACGTGGTGTGCCCAAGGCACAGTTCGCCGAAGAATGGCTCGCCATGAGAACCTATGGCGCCGCCTCGGCACGTTTTGGGGCTACTACGACGCGCCTGGCCGCGGCGAGAGGCGGCCGCCAGGTTCTGCCACCGATCAGGCCGACACCATCCGGAGATGGGTGATCTCCGAAGGAGCACCCAGTCGTTTGGGCGGGCCCCAGTAGCCGGTCCCGCGGCTGGTGTAGATCCAGAGGTCCCGCATGCGGTGCAGCCCAGCGGTGAACGGCTGCTGCAAGCGCACGAACAGATTCCAGGGCCAGAACTGGCCGCCATGGGTATGGCCTGAGAGCTGAAGGTGGAAGCCCAGACCGACGGCCGCCATGGCACTGCGCGGTTGGTGCGCGAGCAGCAGCTTCAGCGCTGCGCCGATCGGTGCGCCCAGCACTGACGCCTGAGGGTCGCTGCGATGGCCGCTGTTGAAGTGGTGCGCACCGTGGTCGGTGACCCCTGCGACAACCACTTCATTGCCGTCATGCTGCAGCACGACATGCTCGTTGAGCAGCACCCGCACATCCAGGCGCCGCAACTCGGCGATCCAGGCCTGGGCACCGCTGTAGTACTCGTGGTTGCCGGTGACGAAGAAGGTGCCGTGGCGCGACCTCAGCGCAGCCAGCGGCGCCACATGCCCGGCCAATTCGGCGACGCTGCCGTCGACCAGGTCGCCGGTGACCGCCACCATATCGGCCCCCAGCGAGTTGACACGATGCACGATGGCCTGAAGGTATCCACTGCGGATGGTCGGGCCGACGTGGATGTCGCTGATCTGCGCAATCGTGAACCCATGCAGGGCCTCAGGCAAGCCGCGCACGGGCACGTCCACGCGAACGACAGCGGCTGTGCGGCGTGCATTCCAGGCGCCCAGGATGGTCACTGTCGCGGCCGCGGCCAGCACAGCCCATGCTGTCGCCTGGCCGATTCCGCCGAGTTCCAGTTCGCCCGGCCACAGAGCGGCCAGAGCAGCCCAGGACAGCAGAATCGCGTCGCGCAACAGCGTCAACACAAACAGCGATGAGAACAAGCCCATCGCGAGCATGCCCGACCAAGCCAGGGCGGTGCGCGCACTCGGCCAGCGCAGCGTCCGGCCGATCAGGGACAGAGGCAAGAGCAGCGCCGAAACAGCGAGCAGCACGCCGAGCACAGGTCCTGCCGCCGGCCAGCCCGCCAGGGCCGGCATCACGCGCAGGCCGACGTAGCCGTGCAGCAGCAGGGAAAACAGAGTGAGTAGAAAACGAGACATAGCCCTGCCATGTCGGTACGAGTGGCGCCAAAACAAGTGCGCGGCAGGCCCCGCCGTACCGGCCCCCTTTTGTCAGACATTTGTCAGGGTGTGGCTGCGACTCGATAGCCGTACATTCAGCCTCGAATCCGGCATCGCAGATGGCCTGCAGGATGCCTTCCGGGCTGACGAAGTTGTCGTGCTCGATACTGGCCTTTCCCTTTTCCAGTAATTGATTCGACCCGTTTCCCGAATACTGCCGCAAATGTAATGTGCGGCAACTCAACATTGCACGTGGCGTTGCAATGGTGGAAGAAACTTTTCTCCATGGGCAAGGGGCGCCAATTTTGAACAACTTATTGGCGCGCTGCGTGCCGCGAGAAAATACCGTTTCGCTTGCAATCGTGGAATGGCTCGTGCGCACGCTGGTCACGACTGGCCGTGTCTTGGTAAGATTCTTGACAAATTGCGTCCTCCAACCTGCGAAAGTACAGTGGCCATGAAAGCGCGCAGCATTTTGATCGGCTTGGCCGTGATCTTTGTCATGGTTGCAGGGTTTTTGTGGCAACGGTACTTCGCTGACGGGCCGCTCGACAAGGCCGGGACCGTCCGGCTGGCGACGCCACTGGCCGTGGCCGCAGCGCCCATCTGGATCGCCCAGGATCGTGGCTATTTCACCAAGGCCGGGCTGGATTCGACGGTGTCGAAATGCAGTGCCGGCAAGGACTGCGTGGATGCCATGTATCGCGGCGATACCGATCTGGCCACTGCCGCCGAATTCGTGGTGGCTCGCTTGTCCTTCAGCCAGAAGGATCTGCGCGTTCTCGGCACGACCGCCACCTCACACGACATCAGTCTCCTTGCGGACAAGAGCAAGGGCATCGCTGCCGTCGCCGATCTCAAGGGCAAGCGTGTCGGCGTGGGCGTGGGCACCAATGGCGAATATTTCCTCTCCCGCCTGCTCACCCGCAATGGCATCGATCAGGATGCCATCACCTGGGTCGACATCAAGCCGCAGGAGATGGATGCCGCGATGAGTGCCGGCCATGTGGATGCTGTGCTGACCTGGACGCCTTTCGTCAACAACGTGAAAAGGGTCCTGGGCGACCGGCTGGCGGAATTCGACGGTCAACCCGGTGAGGACTTCTACTTTCTCGTGTTGGGACAACAGGCCTGGCTGACGGCTCAGCCCAAGGTCGCCGAACGGGTGATGCTGGCTCTGGTCTGGGCGAAGGAATGGATCATTGCAAATCCGGAAGAAGCCAGGACTTATATGGTCACCAAGTTTGGCGTGCCGCCTGCGGACATTGGCCCGCTCATGGAAAAAATCCGCTTCTCCGTCGATTTGCCCCAGGCGCTGCTCAGCGCCCTGGAGGCCGAAATCCGCTGGCTGGAGAAAAAGGGCAGCAAGGGCACGCCAGTGGCCAACAGTCTCGATCTGGTTGTTGCCGACCCCTTGCAGGCGGCATCCCCTGAGTCGGTGACCATCATTCGAGGACGTAGCGGCAAGCCGTGACTTAGGGGTTCAGCATGAGCATGCGCATGCGCACGGCTTTTCTCCTTGCCAGCATGGTGGGGCTCCTGCTGTTCTTGCTGGGGGTATGGGCGCTGGCTGACAGCTATCTGCGCATCGTCCGCATGAATGAACTGCAGCAGGCCACCGGCCGGGTGATCGGCGACGGGCGCCGCCTGGCCCTGCTCAGTCACGACCTGATGTTGCGCAATGAAATGCGCCTGCAGGAACAACGGCGTGGCTTGCATGCAGATATCGCGTCCAGCCTGGAGGCCACGCAGGAAAAAATGATCTCCTTCAAACGGGAGATCGCCAATATTCGTCATTACATGACGATCCTCGATCAGGATTTGTCGACTTACCATGTCGATATCGGCAACGCCTCCAGCGAGGCGCGGCAAATTCTGATGACGCAGAATGCGCTGCGCATTGACGCCGTGCAGAGCAGTTTCGATGAACTGGAAAATGCAGTCCGGCGTACAGTTGATGCCGAACTTGGCACCTCCGGCCGGGGTCTGATCACCAAGTTCGGTTTGTTGTTCGCCATCTGTGTCGTGGCGGTCATCACGATCTGGTGGTTCTTCTATTTGCGGATGCAGCGGCCTTTGCTGGAACTGGAATCGGGCATTCAGCGCATCCAGGCAGGTGACCTCGAATTTCGCCCGAGGAAGGCTGCCGCTGACGAGATCGGCTCCGTGGTCGACGCCTTCAATGGCCTGCTCGATCAGCAGCAAGGCATGGCCGACGACCTGGCTGGGAAGAACCGCCTGTTCGAGATCATCAGCCGCCTGCAAGAGCAGTTCATCATCGAGCCCGAACCGGGGATCATGTTCGACAAGCTCTTGCAGGACGTCATGGCCCTGACCAAGAGCGAATTCGGTCTGCTCGGCGAAGTGCTTGCAGACGAAGGCGGGGGCAATTACCTCAAGGTCTACGCCTGCAGCGCCATCGACTGGGACGCAGCAACCCGGCATCGGGTGCCGGGTGCAGGCGCCCCCATCGACCATCCCTTCCGCCGCCTGATCGACGATCGTGCCGTTGTGATGGCGGGCGGCGCCGGTTCTGCAAGGCACGCCGGGCCGCTGGGAGGCGGCCCGCAAATCCAGAACTTCCAGCGCATTCCGGTCTGGTACGGTGAGCGCCTGGTCGGCGAGATCGGTCTGGCCAACCGGCCAGGCGGCTATGGGCAGGATCTACTCGATTACATCCAGCCGGTGGTTGATGCCTGTGGCCGGATCATCGTCGCCCGCTGGGATCGCGACGCGCGGGAACGTGCCGAGTTCGAGTTGCGCCGCTACAGGGATGGCCTTGAGGTGCTGGTCGCCGAGCGCACCGGCCAGCTGGAGCTGGCGCGCGATGCCGCCGAAGCGGCGAATCGTGCCAAGAGTTCCTTCCTGGCCAATATGAGTCACGAACTGCGCACGCCGATGAACGCGATCATGGGCATGACGGGCATGGCCCTGCGGCAGGCCACCGATCCCAAATTGCGAAATCAACTCGCCAAGGTGCAGCAGGCGTCGCAACATCTGCTCGCCATCATCAACGACATTCTCGACATTTCCAAGATCGAGGCCGAGCGCATGGTGCTCGAACAGACCCATTTCATGCTCGGCGAAGTACTGGACAAGGTCGTCAGCCTGATGACCGACAAGGTCAACGACAAGCATCTCGAACTGCGCCTCAACGTGCAGCCGGAAGTGGACAGGCAGCCCTTTGTGGGTGACCCGCACCGGCTGGCCCAGATCCTGCTCAATCTCGTCGCCAATGGCGTCAAATTCACCAGCAGGGGAACGATCACCTTGCGTGCCCGGGTGGCGGAGGAAAGCGCGACCGAGATGCTGCTGCGCTTCGAGGTGCAGGATTCCGGCATCGGCATTGCGGCCGAAGATCTGAAGCGCCTGTTCAGCGATTTCGAGCAGGCGGACAGCTCGATGACCCGCAAATACGGCGGCACCGGGCTCGGCCTGGTGATCAGCAAGCGCCTGACCCACATGATGGGCGGCGAGATCGGCGTCAACAGTCAAGTCGGAGTCGGCAGCACCTTCTGGTTCACCGCCCGCCTGGCCAAGGCGAAGGAAGCCATCCGTCCGGCCCCGGCAGTGACGCCAGATGCTGCCTACCTGCAGGTCAAGACGCGCTTTGCCGGGGCTTCCATCCTGCTGGCCGAAGACAACCCGATCAACCGTGAGATTGCCTGGGCATTGCTCGACGATGCAGGCCTCCATGTCGATCAGGCCGAGAACGGACGGGAAGCAGTTCAGCTCGCAGAGCAAAAGCACTTCGATCTCATCCTCATGGACATGCAGATGCCAGAACTCAACGGCGTGGACGCAACGATGGCGATCCGTGCGCTGGAAGGCTGCGCCTCGACCCCCATCATCGCCTTGACCGCCAATGCCTTCGACGAAGACCGCCAGGTCTGCCTGGAGGCAGGCATGAACGACCACATCGCCAAGCCCTTCAGCCCCGAGGTGCTCTTCGGTTCCATCCTGAAGTGGCTGGAGAAGTCCCGCGCCTGAGCAAGGGGCAGTTCCCTACCGCAGGCGTCTGCATATCCAGGGATCCAGATGTGCGCTGGGCCTGCCCGAAACCCGTTGTCGGCATCGCCAAAGGTGTCAGTTCACTCACGGCAAGAGAGTGCAACCGGACCAGGCCAGCGAACCAGGCAGGCGGATTTCGACTGCACAGCCTAGAAGTTTGAGGCCGATTGGGTTTCGCCCTCTAGACACTGGTGGCCAAACTCGCGGTGACGGTGCTTCGTTGCACCAAACGATCGGGCAACCGAACCGCTTGCCCCCACTGGAGAAAGCACATCATGACAAAGACCCTCACCCTGCGCACCGCCACCCTGGAAACCGTTGCCAACTACCGCCAGGTGGCTGAGCACACCATCAGCGCCTACCGCGCCAGCGGCCACCGTCTTCTCGCGATGATGAGCCGCAACCTTGATCGCAGCACCAATCGCATCGCACCGCAACTGGTCGAGGCGCTCCGCCGGGCCGGCACCAAGGTCACCGAAGTCGCCGCCAAGGGCATCGACACCGTCAGCGCACAGAGCGAGCGCGTCGTTGAACTCGGCACTACCGGCGTCGCCACACGGATCGACCGCGTCGCGGATCTGGTTCAGGGCATCGAGAACAGGTATGTCGCCACCAGCCTTCAGACCGTCGCCCGCCTCAGCCTGACGGGCGCCCAGGCCGCGCTGACCGTGTCCGAGAAGTTGGCCGCCGGCGCTGACAAGTTGGCGGATGCGGTCGGTGGCAGGCACGTGCGCGGCACCAAGGCGGTGGCACGCGCGAAGACCGCGGTCAGAGCCGCCCGCCGGGCCACGGCACCGGCCAAGCCCCGGGCTGCGAAGTTGGTCAAGCCCGAGATCAAGCCCACCCGGGCCGCCACGGTCAAACGTGCCGCGACGCCGGTGGTGAAGGTCAAGGCGCCGCGGCGTGCCGCACGCAAGGCCGGTCAGTCGCCAGCGGTGGCCTGAGAGCTTGAGCGCTTTCTAGACGCGAAAGCACGCCGAGCCGGGGGTACAGCCCGGCCTCGGCTTCCTCGCTCTCAAGTCAGTGCCAGCGCCAGCGCCGGAAACACCGCGATCAGCACCAGCACCAGCAGCATCGCTGCCACAAAGGGCAGTGCCCCCGCGAAGATGCTCTCGACCGAAACCTTGGGGTCGTTGAGCGTGCTCTTCACGGTGAACACCGAAATCCCGAACGGCGGTGTGAGCAGGCCCACTTCGACTGCGATCACCGTGATGATGCCGAACTGGATCAGGTTGAAGCCCAGGGCAGCCGCAATGGGAACCGCGATCGGGGTCATGATGAGCAGGATGGAACTGCTGTCCAGGATCATGCCCAACGCCAGCAGGATCGCCACGTAGAGTATCAGGAAGCCCCAGGGGCCCAGGCCGGCGGCCTGCACCAGTTCGCTGATGGCCACGGGCAGGCCCGCTACCGAAAGCATGCGGCTGTAAAAGCCGGCGGCCACCAGCAGGATCAGAATGCCCACGGACACGCTGCCGGTCTCGGTGAGCACCCGCCAGAGGTTGCCACCGCCCAGGCGGCGGCGCACCAGGGCGATCACGAAAGCTCCAAAGGCGCCAACGCCGCCGGCTTCGGTCGGCGTGAAGAAGCCCGTGTACAAGCCGCCGAGCACCAAGGCCACCAGCACGGAGATCGGCACCAGCTTCGAAAGCATTTCGCCGCGGCTGAGTTGCCGATCCAGCTCGCGTTGATGCGCCAGCCCGACTTGGCGCTGCAGGTCGAAAACCAGGGACGGTGAGAACCTGGCCATCACCATGATCAGCACTGCAAAGGCGAAGGCCATCAACAGGCCTGGAATGAGGCCGGCGATGAACAGCTTGCCGATCGATTGCTCGGCGAGCACACCGTAGATGATGAGCAGGAGGCTGGGCGGGATCATCATGCCCAGCACCGAACTGCCGGCCACGGTGCCGGCCGCGAAGCCGGTGCGGTAACCGTGGCGCACCATCTCCGGCACGGCCACGCGGGTGAAGACGGCAGCCGAGGCGATGGAAACGCCGGTGACGGCGGCAAAAACTGTGTTGGCCAGCACCGTGGCCACGCCCAGGCCACCGCGGATGCGCCGCAGCAGTGCCTCTGCCACGTCGAAAGTGTCCTTGCCCACGTTCGCGATCGACACCAGCAAGCCCATCAGCACGAACAGCGGGATGGTGGCAAAGATGTAGTCGGCCACACCGTTGTAGGCCGACATGTACAGCAGTTGCATGGCCATCTGCAGGTCTTCGCGCAGCAGCCACACGCCCGCAAAGCCGATCGCGATGAGCGCCACAGCGATGTGCGTGCCCAGCAGCACAAAGAACACCAGGGCCAGGATCAGCAGCCCGCCGAGGAGGAGTTCGCTCATGACGAAGCTCCGTTCGCGCCTTCGGCGGCCAGGCGCAGCAGGGCCGGAATGCAGGCCAGATAGGCCAGCGCGGCGAAGACGGAGCCCACCACGATGAGCAGGCGGAAGGGCCAGGTCGGCACGGTGTAGACGCCCTGCACACCGAAGAACTCTGCGCTTTGCAGGGCGGCGGTGAACTCCGGCCAGGAAATGGCGGCCAAGGCCAGGAACAGCAAGGCACCGACAACGACGTTGAGGATCTCGATGGCCTTCAAGGCCCCCAGGGAGCGGCGGCCGATCAAGCGCAGCAGGAAATCGCTGCGCGTCATGCGGCCGGTGCAGATCGCGGCGGCGAGTTGCAGGAAGACGATGGAGGCCACCGAGCGGGCGGCAAATTCGGCCACGCCCGTGATGGGGGCGTCGAGGAAATTGCGGCCGAGCACGTCCGCCACCACGAGCAGCATCAGCACAAAGATCCACACCGTGCCGACAGCCGCCAGCACATGCGCCGGGCCCTGCAGCGGGTTCTTCACGGCAGCGGCCGGGGTTTCAGCGGCAAGATCAGGATCGTTGTTCACGGTTCAGCTGGATAAGGGCGTCGGGCCCCTGCCCGATTCGGTGGAAAGACCGGCCGGGGCTCGGGGGGCACGGGAAACTCAGCGGTTCTGCTGGTCCCAGTCGCGCAATGGCTTCACGCCACGGGCCCGCAGTTCCCCGAAGTAAGCCTGCAACACCTGCTTGCCCGGCTCGCCGGCGGCCTGCAACCAGGGCGCCACGATGTTGGGCAGGCCATTGACCCACTTGGCCTTGTCGGCCTGCGGCAGATCGCTGATCTGCAGGCCGGCGGCCTTCATGGTTGCCAGCGCGGCGGCGGCCGTCTTGCTGACGTGCTTGCCGTGCGCCACTGAAGTGGCCTTGCCCGCGCTGATCATCGCCTCCTGCACGGGCTTGGGCAGGCCGTCGAAGAACTTCTTGTTGGCCGCCACGCTGCCGAAGTACATGGAACCGATGTCCACACGGGTCAGGTGCTTGGCGACCTCGTACACCCGTGCCGGCCCGATGCCGCTGGCGAACGACAGCGCGCCCTGCGTGACGCCGGTCTGGATGTTGGTGTAGTAGGTGGTCAGCGCCCCATCCACCGGCGTGGCGCCGGTTTCGCGCAGCCAGTTGGCCGAGGTGCCGGGCGCGTTGATGCGCTTGTTCTTCAGGCTGTCGAGGTTGGTGATCGGGAAGTTGGCGTAGATGTCGTAGCTGTCGGTGATCAGCGAAGACAGCGGCACCATATTCTGCGCGGCCCAGCTGTCGCGCAGCGCGGGCACGGTGGCGTTGAGCTTGTCGAAGATCTCGACCAGCATCTCGTGGTTGGTGGTGGCGAACGGGGTGAAGTAAGTGACGTTCTGCAACGGCATCGCCGAGTTTTCCCAAACGGTGCCGACCATGCCCACATCCACGATGCCGTCGCGCACGGCCGCGCGGGTTTCGGTGAACTTGTACAGGGTCCCGCCGTAAGACTCGCGCCAGCGCACCTCGTACTTGCCGCCACCGGCCTTGAGCAAGCGGTCTACCTCCGGCTGGAACACCTCTTTCATGGCGTAGGCCCAGATGTTCGTCGTCGGGTGGCTGGAGCCGATGTTGACGGTGATGCGCTCCTGCGCGAACGCAGGTCCGACCACCACCGCAGCACCGAGGGTGATGGCCCCGAGCAGCGTGAGCTTCTTCAGATTCATGTTGTCTCCTTCGTTCGTCGTTCAAAAGCGGCTGATGGGCAGCCGCACTGGGGGTGCGCCACCGCCATCGCGGCTGCGCTGAATCGGGTCATCGATGCCCTGGCTTCACGAGGCGGCCTGCGATCTTCTTCGCCACGGCCCCCTTGGCCGCCGACGCCGCACTGCCGCCGAAGATGGCCTTGCTGGCCAGCAGGTAGCCGTGCACGCGATCGCGCACCAGGAACTCCTCGTACGCCATGGGTGCGTCTTCGGTGTAGACGCCCTGGCCATAGATCCAGCGCCGCATGCTGACGTAGTAGAGCCCACCGTGAAGACCCATCAGCAGTTCCATCTCGCGTTGCGTGGGCCGAGCCCGGCTGACCACACCGCGAAAGCGCCGTGTCTCCCGGATGAGGCGCGGGAACAGGCGCTTGCGCAGCATCTGGAAAAAGCGGTCCGTGATGGTGTGGTCGGTCAGGCCCGAGAACATCAGGATGCGCACGAAGTCACGTGTCAAGGTGATGTTCACGTACTCGGTGTAGAAGGCCGTGAGCTTGTCCTCAACGCTCGGCCGCGGGTCGTCCAGGAGGGCGTCCCACTCGTCGCGCCAACGGCCTTCGAATACTTCGAGGTAGACCCGGTCGACCAGCGCCTGTTTGGTGGGGAAGTAGTGGTACAGCAGGGCATGCGTCACGCCGATGCTCTTGGCCAGGTCTCGCAACTGGCCGTCGAAGCCGTGGACTGCGAAGAACTGGATGGCCCCGTCGAGGATCTGCCGCTCACGTTCAGCCACGTTGAAACGCCGCCGCACAGGCACCGCCTTGGCGGGCGCTTGCTCGGACTTTTCGGCGCCACCAGGGTTTGTTCGGATGCCCACGCTATTTACCAGATGGTCAATCTCTACCGATACTGTTGACCGGCCGGTAAACAAAAAACACCAGTGAAAACCCGAGGACCCCCAGCATGGAGTTGAACGGAAGCCTGTGGATCGGAGCGCCGCGCCCGAAGGTCTGGGACGGCCTGAACGACGCCGAGATTCTCGTGCGCAGCATCCCGGGTTGCGAGAGCATGGAAGTGATCAGCCCCACCGAGCGTGCCGCCCGCGTCATGGTCAAAGTGGGCCCGGTGCGCGCGCGCTTCACCGGCCATGTGCACATGGAAGACATCCGCCCCGGCGAGGGCTGCACGCTGCACTTCGAGGGCTCCGGCGGCCCGGCCGGCATGGCCAAGGGGCATTCGGCGGTCAAGCTCACCGACGAGGAAGGCGGCACGCGGCTGCAGTACACCGTGCAGGCCTCGGTGGGGGGCAAGCTGGGCCAGGTTGGCGGCCGCATGATCGACGCCGCGGCCAAACAGATGGCCGACCAGTTTTTTGCCGCCTTCAACGCAGCGCTTGTCGAGGCGCAGCCGGAAGCACAAGCAGTGCAAGCAGCACAAGAAGCGCCTGCACAGCCTGCAGCAACACAAGCCACCGCGGCAGAGGTCGCGCCCGCATCCGCAGTGCCCCCCGGCCCCACAGCGCCGACCTTGGCCACCGAGGCGAACGCCTCCGCGCTGTCGGTGCCCGCTGTCGCCGCCCCCAGCCCGAGGGTCGTCCGCCCCCCGGCGCCCCCCGCGCCCGCCCCCGTTGGCGAGGGCGTCCGCGTGCTGTGGTTCGCCCTCGGCGCCCTGTCCACGGGCTTCGGGGTGTGGATCGCTTCCCTGCTCAGCCGTTGAGGAGATTGCCTTGAAAGCCGCTGCCTTCGATTACGTCAAGCCCCGATCGATCGATCAAGTGATCGCGCTGCTGCAACAGCACGGCGACGACGCGAGGCTGCTGGCCGGCGGGCAATCGCTGCTCGCATCACTCAACATGCGCCTGTCCGAGCCGAGGCTGCTGGTCGACATCGGCGGCCTGGACGCACTTCGCGGCATCAGCGTACAAGGCGGCCAGTTACGCATCGGCGCGCTCACCACGCACACCGAGATCGAGGGCAGCGCGCTGGTGGCGCAGCACGCGCCACTGCTGTCGGCGGCGGCCCCGCACATTGCCCACCGCGCCATTCGCAACGCCGGCACCTGGGGCGGCTCGATCGCCCACGCCGACGCAGCGGCCGAGTGGCCGGCCTGCCTGCTGGCATTGGGTGGCACGGTTGTGGCGCATGGCCCGAAAGGCGAGCGCCGCATCGCCGCCGACGACTTCTTCCAGGGCCTCTACGCCACCGCGCTCGAACCCGAAGAGGTGCTGGTGGCCGGCGAGTTGCCACTGGCCATGCCCGTCAGCTGGTACGCCTTCGGCGAGCTGGCGCGCCGACGTGGCGACTACGCCATCGTCGGCATGGCCCTCACCGGCCGGCGCAGTGCCGGGGTACTGGCCGACACCCGCATCGTACTCATGGGTGTGGATTCGACGCCCCTGCGCGCGCGCAAGACCGAGGCTCTGCTGAACGGCCAGGTTCTCGACGAAGCCCTGGCCGCCGCAGTGGCCGCCAGCCTGCGCGCAGAGATCGACCCCCTGCCCGATCTGACCAACACACCCGAGACCAAGCGCCACCTGGCCGGCGTGCTGCTGCAACGGCTGCTGAACAGCGCCCGCGCCTGAGAAAGGACCCTTCCCATGGCTGACCTGTACCCTATCCGTCTCACCGTCAACGGTCAGACCCATCAATGCAGCGTGGAACCACGCACGCACCTGGTCGATTTTGTACGCGAGACCCTCGGCCTCAAAGGCAGCCACCTGGGCTGCGAGCACGGTGTCTGCGGGGCCTGCACCGTCGAGCTCAACGGGCACTCGGTGCGCGGCTGCCTCACGCTGGCCGTGCAGGCCGACGGCGGCACCGTCAACACCATTGAAGGGCTGAGCCGCGCGGGGGTCATCCGCGACCTGCAGGCCGCCTTCGTGCAGCACAACGCCCTGCAGTGCGGCTTCTGCACCTCGGGCATGCTGATGGCCGCCAAGGAACTGGTCGAGCAGCGCCCCGATGCCAACCGCGCCGAGGTGCGCGAGTGGATCTCCGGCAACTACTGTCGCTGCACCGGGTATCACGCCATCGTCGACGCGATCTGCGAGGTCCTGCAGCAGCGCAAGGCTGCTGCCAGCCTCATGGAGGCCCCGGCATGAAGCGCGATGAAGTCGTCAACCTCGAGCCCGGCGTGGACCAGCCCCTGCCGCTGACGCCGGTTACCGAAGACCCCCGCTACATCGGCGTCTCGGTGCCACGTGGCGGCATTGAGCGCTTCACGCAGGGCCTGGGTCAGTTTGTCGACGACCTCGAGCTTCCGCGCATGGCGCATGTGGCCTACTGGCGCAGCCCCGTGGCACACATGCGCATTCGCCAGATCCACGCCGACGAAGCGCGCGCCCTGCCCGGCGTTCTGCTGGTGGCCGACGGCCACGACCTGGCCAAGGTCTGCAAGCCATGGGTGGCCGTGCTCGGCCACCTGACGGGCATGAAATCAGCCCCGCAACACGCCCTGGCGCTGGAGCGCGCGTGCTGGCAGGGCGAACCCGTGGTGGCGGTGGTTGCCGAGACACGGGCCCAGGCCGAAGATGCGTTGCAGCTCATCGCGGTGGACTGGGACGAGTTGCCCGCGTCCACCGACATGGAAGCCGCGCTCGATCCGGCCACGCCGCTGATCCACCCCGAACTGGGCGACAACCTGTGCTTCACGCGCAGCCTCGATGTCGGCGACGTGGACAAGGTTTTTGCCGAGGCCGACGTGGTGGCCGAGGCCACGCTCGAATTCGGCCGCCACACCGGCGTGACGCTGGAGCCCAGGGTGCAGGTCGCGCACTGGAACCCGGCCGAGCAGCGCCTCACCGTGTACCACTCGTTCCAGGCCCCGCACATGATGCAGGACCTGTATGGGCGCCAGTTCGACCTGCCGGCCAGCGCCATCCGTGTCGTCTGCAAGGACGTGGGCGGCTCCTTCGGCATCAAGGTGCACGCCTACCCCGACGACTTCGCCACCGTCGCGCTGTCCATCCTGCTCGGCCGCCCGGTCAAGTTCGTGGCCGACCGGCTCGAGAGCTTCACCAGCGACATCCACGCGCGCCACCACCGGGTGAAGGGCCGCATCGCGGTGAACCGGGACGGTGAGATCCTGGGCTTCGAGATCGACGATCTCACCGGCATCGGCCCCTACTCCGTATTCCCGCGCACCAGCGCCATCGAAGGCAACCAGGTCGTCAACCTGGTGGGCGGCCCGTACAAGCACAAGCACTACCGAGCCAGGTTGAACGTGGTGTTCCAGAACAAGACTCCGACCTGCCAGTACCGCGGCGTGGGCCACCCGATCGCCTGCGCCGTCACTGAGGCGCTGGTGGACCTGGCGGCACAGAAGATCGGCATGGACCCGCTGGTGATCCGCCAGCGCAACGTGATCCCCGACGATGCCTACCCGACAGCCGGTGCCTCCGGCATCAAGCTGGAGATCCTCTCGCACGAAGCCAGCCTGAGCAGACTGCGCGACCTGATGAACTACGACGCCTTGCGCGCCGAGCAGACGGCGCTGCGCAGGCAGGGCATCCATCGCGGCATCGGCTTTGCCACCGTGATCGAGCTCACCAACCCCAGCGCTGCGTTCTACGGCGTGGGCGGTGCGCGCATCGCTTCGCAGGACGGCGCCACCATGCGCCTGGACCCCGAGGGTGACATCACGGTGATGGTGGGCGTGGGCGAGCAGGGCCAGGGCACCGAAGGCATCTACCGCCAGATTGCGGCTGACGCCGTGGGCGTGGACATCCACCAGGTGCGGGTCGTCACCGGCGACACCGACGTCACACCCTATGGGGGTGGCACCTGGGCTTCGCGCGGCGCGGGCGTGGGCGGCGAGGCGGTGCTGCTGGCCGGGCAGGCGCTGCGCGAGAACATCCTCAAGGTGGCGGCGGTGATCCTCCGGCGCGAGGCCGGCTCGCTGAAAGTGCGACGTGGCCACATCGTCGACGCGCTGACCGAGCAGGAACTCCTGCCCTTGCAAGAACTCGGCCGCATCGCCTACTTCCGTTCGGACACGTTGCCGGCATCGTTCACGCCGGAGCTGATGGTGACACGACACTACGCGCAGCGTGACTTTCCGTTCATCTTCACCAATGGCGTCCAGGCCTCCTACGTGGAGATCGACACCGACACTGGCTTCGTCAAGCTGCTCAAGCACTGGGCGGTAGAGGACTGCGGCCGCGTGCTCAACCCGATGCTGGTGGACGAGCAGATGCGCGGCGCCATCGTGCAGGGCATCGGCGGCGCGCTGCTGGAAGAGTGTCTGTACGACGAAGCCGGCCTGATGATCAACGCCAACATGGCCGACTACCTGGTGCCGATGGCCGCCGAAATGCCGGACATCGAGGTCGCCCACGTGCAGACTCCCACCGCGAGCTCGAAGCTCGGCGCCAAGGGCGCGGGCGAGGCCGGCACAGCCGGTGCACCGGCTGCGGTGATGAACGCGATCAACGACGCGCTGGTGCCCTTTGAGACGCACGTTTTCTCGCAGCCGATCACGCCACAAAAAGTGCTGCGGGCACTGGGCAAGGTTCAATGAGGCCGACCATGGAGCTGAGCCTCAACCATGTCTCGATTCGCACCTTGAACCTGGAGGCTTGCCAGCGCTTCTACGTGGATGCGCTCGGCCTCGTGGCGGGGCCCCGCCCCGACTTTCCTTTCCCGGGCATCTGGCTTTACGCCGGGCCGACCACGGCGTGGTCGAACGCCGTGGTGCACGTCATCGGGATCGACCCACAGGACCCCAGCGGCCTGGATGATTACCTCGGGCCGCGCGAAGGCGCGGCATCGCACGGCAGTGGTGTCGTCGACCACGTCGCCTTCCAGGCCACGGGCCTGGCGCGGATGCGGGAGCGGCTCGCCGCCCTGGGCATCGCATTGCGTGAGCGCGCCGTACCGGGCCTGGGGCTGCATCAACTGTTCCTGGAAGATCCCGACGGCTTGGTCGTAGAGCTGAATTACCCGGCGGCCGAGAACTGAGCGTTGCGCCCACCGGGGCGATTCACGGCATGCGATCCAGGGAAGGCCCAACCTCTGCATGGCACCGGCGCCTTGGAACGCGTTCCTGGCGCAGCCCACAAAAGAAAATGCCCCGCATCGCAGGGCATTTCTTGGTGCCACACACGGTGGCAACCTATGTCACAAGGCAGTGACACGGGCCGGCAAGTGCATGCCGGCTTTGGGGTTGGAATTTGTGTAAGGCTGCTCGATAGGTCTGCCCTCCTTTCAAGATTTGCCAGAACTGTTGGATCGCTGGCACCCGATTCGGGCACTGCGAACCCACACCTCAAGTAAACGACTTTGTGCGCGCCGCGTCAAGTGGCTGCCGCGGTCGCACAAGGCAGGCGTTCAGAAGACGATTCGCGCCAACGCCAGCCCGGTGGCGACCGCCACGCTGGTGGCCACCAGCCCCGGGATCATGAACGAGTGGTTCAGCACGTACTTGCCTATGCGCGTCGTACCCGAAAGGTCAAAGTTGATCGCCGCGATCAGGGAGCCATAGGTCGGGATGAAAAAGTAGCCGTTGACCGACGGGAACATCGCGATCAGGAACTGCGGCGGAATGCCCAGCGCCACGCCCAGCGGCATCAGCGCACGCGTCGT
>Ga0138256_10003584_pt1 | contig 16492 bp, 15 predicted proteins | sample KNB2016incub_MG_FD_105486 | JGI IMG/M metagenome (GOLD analysis project Ga0138256, IMG submission 105486) | Active sludge microbial communities from wastewater in Klosterneuburg, Austria - KNB2014incub_MG | ecosystem: Engineered > WWTP > Activated sludge > Unclassified | place: Austria... | reverse complement strand
GCCCAACCAGACCCTGTTCGAACTGGCCGGTCGCGCCCGCTCCCTGCTGACTGGGGAGCGCGCGGCGCTGAATTTTCTGCAGCTGCTCTCGGGCACCGCGACCCGCTGCCGCCACTTCGCGGACCTGCTCGAGGGCCTGCCGGCCAGGCTGCTGGATACCCGCAAGACCATCCCCGGCCTGCGCATCGCGCAGAAATACGCCGTGAGCTGCGGCGGCTGCCACAACCACCGCATCGGCCTGTATGACGCCTTCCTGATCAAGGAAAACCACATCGCCGCCTGCGGCTCGATCAGCGCCGCCATCCGCACCGCGCGCGAGCAGGCGCCCGGCAAGCCGGTGGAAGTCGAGGTGGAGAACATGACGCAGCTGGCCGAGGCCCTGGACGCCCGGGCCGACTCGGTGATGCTGGACAACTTCGACCTGCAGCAGATGCGCGAGGCGGTGGCCTTCACGGCCGGGCGCACGGTGCTGGAAGCGAGCGGCGGTGTGAACGAGAGCACGCTGCGCGCCATCGCCGAGACCGGCGTGGACTATATTTCGATAGGCACCCTGACCAAGGACTGCAAGGCCATCGATCTGTCGATGCGCATGCTGTGACCCGTAGGTCCGAATTCATTCGGACAACACGAACCCATGCACATCGCCATCCTGACCCTGCGCTTCCACCTGGAAGGCTGCGCCTCCCTGAAGGAGAAGCGCCAGCGACTGAGCGGCCTGCGCGACCGCTTCGGCCGCCAGCCGAACGTGGCCGTGTGCGAGAGCGGCGAGCCGGATGCCTGGCAGCGTGCGGAATGGAGCTTCGTGGTGGTGGCCGGCACGCGGGCGATCGCGGACAGGCAGGTGGCCGAGATCGAGACCTTCGTGGCCGAGTCGGTCGATGCCCGGGTCAGCGAGCGGGAGTTGGAGTATCAATGAAGGAGAGAATGAAGATGGTGCCGGAGATAGGAGTCGAACCTACGACCTTCGCATTACGAATGCGCTGCTCTACCAACTGAGCTACACCGGCGTGAGGGCGCGCATTATAGAGGCGATGAATTTGAGCGATCAAGGGGCAGAGGGAATACACCCACAGATCGAGGCTACGGACAGTAGCCGGCGCCCCTTGCGCGTGCTCGTCATCAGCCGCAACTTGCCTCCGTTGACCGGTGGCATGGAGCGACTCGTCGCCAATGCCGTAACAGAGCTCGCCCGGCAACACCTCATGACGGTCATCGGGCCTGCCGGCTGCGCCCAGTCGCTCCCCGCGGAGGTCAAAGTCCGCGAGGCCCTTGGCCACGGTGCCCTTGCCTATTTGACTTCCGCCCTACCGCAGGCCCTTGTTGCAGCGCTGCGCGAACGCCCTGACGTGATCCTGGCGGGCAGCGGCCTGACGGCACCGATCGCGCGCATCGTCTCGGCAGTGGCCCGCGCGCCTTACGCAGTCCTCATCCATGGCCTGGATGTAATCGTCCCGAACAGGCTCTACCAGACCGTGTTCGCACCATGCTTGCGTGCAGCCGACGCACTCATCGCCAACAGCGAGCACACCGCGGAATTGGCACGCTCAGCCGGCATGAAGGGAGACGCAATCACCGTGCTGCACCCCGGCGTGGAGTTCCCCGCTCCCGAGGCACGCGGATTCCGCGAAAAATTCGGCATTGACCCGGAGCAACCGTTACTGTTGAGCGTCGGACGCATCGTGCGGCGAAAAGGCTTACCCTCCTTTATCTCGCAGTCACTGCCCTCTCTACGGGAACGATTCCCTGATGTGGTGCTCGCTGTCATCGGCGAGGAGCCGGCGGCGGCACTGCACAGTCCGTCCGCCGAAATGCCGTCTATACGTGCAGCTATCGCGAGCCATGATCTCGGCCAATCCGTTAGGCTGTGCGGGCGCGTCTCGGATGAAATGCTCCACGCGGCCTATGCCGAAGCAGACGCCCTGGTGTTTCCGGTACTTGAACTACCGGGTGACGTCGAAGGCTTCGGCATGGTGGCACTAGAAGCGGCGGCACACGGCCTGCCCACCTTCGGTTTCCGTTCGGGCGGGGTACCGGATGCGGTGCAGGAAGGACGCACCGGAGAACTAGTGAGCGCCAGCGACTACGGCGGATTAGCTGAACGCCTCGCCAATCACCTCGCCAGTCGTGATGCCGGATCCTACCGCGACGCCTGCCTCGCTCATGCTGAGTCGCATAACTGGAAGCATTACGGCATACGACTGTCGCAGGCAATGGAAGCCGTCGCCATACGCATTGGACCTCGCGCGCCCTTGTCGCGCAACTATCAGTACGGCTATTCGACCCTACACCCGGAAGTCATTGATCCCGTATCCAGGGAACGCAAGGCCGCCACAGCAATAGCCGTAATCGAAGATTACCTCGGCGGCTCCATTCGCGGACTCAGGGTCGCAGACGTGGGGGGATCGGGAGGCGTGATGGCGGCTCGCTTTGCCCGAGAGGGCGCTATGGTTACTGTGATTGACATCGATGAGCCCGCGATCGCCGCCGCGCGCCAACAGTTCAGGGAAACCGACAATCTCGAATTTCGCATCGGCGACGCAATGGCGCTCGAACTGCCCGATGCAAGCATCGACGTCGTTCTGTGCTGCCACGTGTACGAACACGTGCCCGATGCATCGCGGATGATGGCCGAAGTCCGGCGCGTGCTACGGCCGGATGGCGTATGCTACTTCTCCGCCGGCAACCGCTTCACTTGGATGGAACCGCATTACCAGTTGCCGCTGCTATCGGTGATACCGACTTGGATCGCCCACCGATATCTCCGCCTAATGGGCCGCGGCAAGTTCTACCACGAACGCCACCTGGGCTACGCGGGCCTGCGTCGCCTCGTCAGTGCGCTGGAACTTCTCGATTACACGAATGCCATCGTGAGCAACCCCACCCGATTCGGAGCGGATTACATGATCCGCCCGGGCTCTCTCACACAGCGCGCGGCCCGCACTACGTTGGCCCTGGCTCCGCAACTCTTCCCAAACTTCATATGGCTGCTCAAACGCACGCCCGACCGCAGCGCAACGATCCCTCCTATCGATGTCGACCGTGTCTGATCCGGCCTCGCCGCAAGGCGCTGCCGGCCCGCGCGCACGAACGCGACTGCTATTCCTTTGCAAGCGGCGCCCACAGGGTAGAGACCTGCTCCAACGCCCCTATGGACGGTTCTTCAACCTTCCGCGTGAACTGGCTGCACTGGGCCATGCAACAGAGATAATTCTCTTCGACTACGCCAACGGGACAAACGAAGCGGCCTCCTTAAATGGAGTTCGCATCGAATCCGTCGGTTTGCGGCGTAATCCGCTCACGCTGTTGCGGCACGTTCGCGACATCAGCCAGAGCTTCGCTCCCGACTGGGTAATCGGATTCTCGGATATCTGGTACGGAATCCTCGCCAAACACATAGCCCGATTTTGCGGTGCACGCTGTGCCATTGACGCCTACGACAATTACGAATCGTACATACCTTGTGCGCTTCCCGCGCACCTCCTCTGGCGCCGGGCTATCGCACACGCAGATCTCGTGACGGCGGCGGGTCAGCCTTTGCTGGACCACATGTCGCGCGCGCGAATTCGCGGGCGCACTGCAGTAGTACCGATGGCTGCAGACGATCTGTTTTTCCAACGCGATCGAAATCAGTGCCGGCAGGAGCTGGGATTGCCCTCCGATATTCCCCTGATTGGCTACATGGGTTCGCTTGACCCGTCGCGCGACATTAGGCTGCTCATCGAATTCATGCAGGATTTTGCCGAACGAGTGCCGACAGCCCGCTTCATTCTGAGCGGTCGCCGTCTGCAAACTTTGAAGCTGCCTGCGAATGCTATCCACCTCGGCTATCTGGCTGATGAACAGGTGCCGCTTCTGGTGAACGCAATGGACGTTGTGCTATCGCTGAACCTCCCCTCCCAGTTCGGGGAACACAGCTATCCCGCGAAGATATACGAAGCCGCGGCGTGCAATGTCCCATTTGTTGCGACAAGCACCTTGGCGACGCGATGGATGACAACTGACAGGAGCGCGAGTCTATGTCCTGCTGGAGACCTCGACGCATTGATCACCAACGTGCTCGCGAGCCTGCACTTGAAGAGCCCAGACGCGTCTCTTGCATCCACATGGAGTGATTCTGCGATAATCTTTGCAAACGCCATGGATCTCGCGTCGCTTGACCCAACTGACTAACCGATTATGGGCAGATTGATGCGGGGCTCGAACACTCCGCATCGGCACATCGGCTTTGGCTCATCGCAACAGCTCTTGACCTCCCACCGGCAGGAAAGTGCAAATCAACCGCAAGCAGCAAGATCGGTCAGCTGATCTACGAAAGCCGCTGTGGCGGCGCGGAAATCGAAAGCCTGTGCCGCATGAAGTGCCCCTGCGTGAAAACGGTCGCGCTCTGCCAAGATTGCCTTTCCCGCCTCGAGCAGACATGCCACATTCAGCGACGAGGCCTGAATTCCCGCGTCATACTCCCGCACCGGATCGAGCCCGAGGTGCGCAGATGCAAGCACCGGCAATCCCGCCGCGAAGTAGTTGAACATTTTCCCCGATGGCGAACTTATGTAGTTGAAATTGTTTCGATCACTTCCCTTCAAATCGTATAGACACAGACCAATGTCGAACTCCGAAAGGAACAGCCCGATGTCTGCGTCTTCGACATAACCACGCGGCAGGAGCAATCTGCGCTCCCTAAGCAAATCGCCCGCATGTTGATCTATGAACTCGGCTGCCGCATTGGAAAGCGCACCTTGTAGAGTCAGAGTCGCCTCCGGCCAGGCGCGGATCAGCGCCAGCATCGGCAACAGCCCGTGTTTGGGCGTAATGCTTCCCATGTACACAAGCCGCGGGCCTATCGAAGCCGAACTCGGTGCTGCCTGAATAGTTGAAGTTGCGATGCAGGGAGCGTTTTGTACAAGGTGAACGGGAATCTTTTCTGGCGGGGTGCTGCCAACCAGGTAATCCAGGCGGACGCGGCTCTGAATCAGGATAGAGCAAGCATGCTTCCGCAACAGTGGACGCAGTATCCAGCGATGGGCGAGTTCCAATGACAAATAGTGGAAACGACGCCCTAACAGCACCGCCGCGACCGCCCCTGCGGCATCGACTGCCACAACGTGTTTTGCGGCGCGAGCATCACGTCTTGCCTCCAGCGCCAGCAGCAGGGGGCGCAGCAAGACATACAAACCCAGGCTCCTGAACCATCCCGGAACGCGCACTTGCCGGTATATCCGGGCAGGCAGTTCATCCACAGGAAAGCGCCCTGTATGCAGGGCATAGACCCGCACGTCGACGTATTCGCTCAGTCGCTCGACCAGGCGCGTAAGGGTCGGCGAATACGGAGCCCAGTCGTCGGGGAAAAGCACCACCACCGAGGCCGGCCTCGATGATGCGGGATCATGCATCCTCCGCTCCCTTTCTGGCCACGACGCAGGCATACCAGTCGGCGCATCCGGGCGTGCCCGCCTCCTGCCATGTGAGTAGCGCTTCTCGCTGCAACCCCGCCATCTCCAGCATCAAATCGAGCTCGGGGCCGAACAGGTACCGCATCCGGTGCGACTCCCGTAACCTCGCGAACCCGCCAGCGTGCTCCACGAAAACCTCGAACTCGACGTCAACCATATTGGTCTCTGCGCGCAAGGTCGGCTCCGTGATACGAGTCACTCGAAAACCATCGCCCTCCATTCGCCGCACCCTCACCGCAGGAGGGTCACTCAGCACACCTGGCCCATACCAAAAATCAAATACCAGCAGGCCGCCTGGCCGCAAATGCGTGGCCGCTGTCAGAAGGGCTCGCCTCAGATCCTCATTGCTCACCTGGTAACTGAAGACGTGGAACAAGGATAGAACGACATCGAAGCAATCATGTGCACGAAAGTCCCGCAGATCGGCGTGCAGGAACCGCGGGCGGCTGGAGGCATCGATCCCACGCACGCGCACGTCAGCGCGCGCCAGCATGGATTGACTCATGTCAACTCCCGTGACTTGATAACCCAAGGCCACCAAAGCCTCGGCATGGCCACCGGTACCACAGCCCAGTTCGAGCACACTGTATGCGCCTGGCGCGTGCTGCTGCAGCAAACCATGCACGTAAGCAGCCTCTCCGGCATAGTCCTTATCTCGATAGAGCAGGTCGTAATAGGCCGCATACGCGTCGAAAATCTCGCTCATGCCAACACCGCCCGAAGCGCATCGACCACTACACACGCTTGCGATTCCGTGAGTGCCATGCCGCTTGGAATATAGAAACCTTGGCGGTGAAGACGTTCCGCCACAGGGTGAGATTCCCCGCCAAACAGTCCCGCGCGCCGAAGCACAGGCTGCTTGTGCATCGGGCAGAAGAATGGTCGAGTGCCGACCCCGCGCTCCCCGAGCCGACGCATGACAGTTGCTGCGTCCAAGCCTCGATCGTCATCGAGCACCATGCCGAACACCCAGTAAATATTCGCGGCATAGTCTGTCGAATCCAGCGGAAGCTGGACTCCTGGCAAGTCAGCCAGCAACTCCTGGTAGCGCCGCCCCATTTCCCGCTTGCGTGAAACAAACGCGTCCAGCCTCTCGAGTTGCGCCACCCCAATCGCGGCCTGCAGATTGGTCATTCGAAAGTTCCACCCGAGACGCTCGTGCACAAAGCGGCGCTCGGATTCAAAACACAGATTGCGCAAACTGCGACAGGTTTCGGCCAGGACATCGTCATCGGTGACGACCATGCCACCCTCACCCGTCGTGATGTGCTTGTTTGGATAAAAGCTGAACGTGCTCAGATCGCCGAAGCTGCCGCAGGCTTGGCCGCGATATGTCTGGCCGTGCATCTCGGCCGCATCTTCGATCACGCGCAGACCGTGACGCCGAGCAAGGTCAAGCACAGGATCCATATCGACCGGAAGTCCATAAATGTGAACCACCAGAACGGCTCGCGTGCGCGGTGTAACCAGCGCCTCGAGTCGGCTTACATCCATGTTCCAAGTCACGGGATCGGTGTCGACCAAAACCGGCTTGGCGCCACAGCGGACGATCTGACCGATGCACGAGATGATCGTGAAGGCCGGCATGATCACCTCATCGCCCGGCCCTAGATCCAACGCTTCGAACGCCACGTCCAATGCCGCGGTTCCATTGCACACTGCGACTCCGTGCCGCCGATTCACCCGCGCGGAGAATCCCGCCTCGAAGGCACTGACGAAGGGACCCTCGGAGGAGATCCACCCGCTGTCGATGCACTCGGCCAGATATTTCTTTTCGTTGCCGTCCAGCAGAGGCTCGTTAACCGGGACTCTCATCATCGATCAGTCCCCGGCCTGCTCAATTTGCACACGTGCGCAATCCACCGGATCGAATCTGATCTTGTCTTCGTCTCCCGCATACGGCCCCTGCTTGACCTCGATAATCTCGGTAGGCTCCAGCATCTCAAACCCGTGTCCACCGAAAGCCAGCAGGATCACATCACCGGCCCCCAGCACCGTGCTACGGAGGTACTCCTGACGGTCCGAGTAGAAATCCACCCGTACCCGGCCACTGCGCACCAGCAAGACCTCCTTGGTGAAGTGCACCTCGCGCCGCACCGGCTTGTGCACATGGGGCGCAATGACGTACCCAGCAGGACGATTCATGTAGCCGAGTTGCTGCGAGTAGGTACTGGGAGTAAAGAATGCTATGCCTTCGGCGCGATAATCGCGCCGAACGATCAGCGCCAGCTCCTGGCCTTGGTGATAGATGCGTTCGATCATGACGCCTCCGTCGGCGTAGCTGGCTTGTCAAGGATCAGGATGAAATACACGTAAGCCAGTGGATATATTTCCCGCGCATTGCGCACGATACGCAACGAAGGCACGAGGCCCGCGTCCAAAGCAGGTCGCCAGACGCGCTGTATCAGTGTAGCGGAGCTGTACTTGCGCGACGATGCGATGCCCCAGCAGTCCCTGCGCACATATGCAGTGGCACCTGAATCACCGAAAACCCGGCCCAGATACTCTGGCGTCTGGTAATAGCAGGCATGCGTATGCATGTAAAGCGGCACTATCACGGCACGACCACCGGCGCGCAATGTGCGCGACAGCTCCCGGATCAGGCCCGTATCCTGGTCGCCGATGAACATCTCGAACGCGCATTGCAGAGAGGCACTGCCAATGCTGGCATCCGAGAATCGGGTGCGGGTTGCGTCCTGGCACTCGTAGTAGGGCAGATCGGCATAAGGGCCGGTAGGGGCGAGATCAATCGAAAAGGCCTCGATCGCCGCTTTTCGGAGGAGCATGGCCCAGGGACTCGCACAAGCCGCCACATCAACATACGGCTGTCGCCCCGTCGCGTCCGGCCGTATCAGATGCCAAGCGATGTAGTGTTCCAGCAATTTCTCGATGTGGACTTTCGCCTCTGCTGCTCCGTAGTAATCCTCGGGAAACGGGAAGGCGCGTTGAAATGCTGCGAACTCCCGAGCATCGACATGAAGGGACTCTGCAACAATGCCCGCGGAGACGAGTTCCAACTCGATCTGGGCGAGCGCAGCATCATCCGGCGGCACATATGCAGCTGCAGTGCGCGCGCGGGCTTTGAGACAAGCACGCGCCAGCACCCGCGCAGCACGGCGCCATGTCGAAGCGGGGCCGGGCTCAACCAACTGCTGCAGCCATGTAGTCATTCCAGGTAATTTTCCTTGAGAACCCAATCGCGCAGCGCCAAGTCGCGAGCGACCTCCCGTTGATGATAGGCGTAGCCCGCAAGGTAGCCTGAAAGGCAGCGCCAGCGGACCTGCCGCAATGCACGCCCGCCATCATCTTCCCCTGCCCCGATCATCGCTTTCAGCGCCGCGGCGTGCGCCCCGAGGCGTCGCAGCAGCCGAACGCGCAACGGACAACGCCCACCGTGACGCCGCAGGTCTGAATATGAGTCGGACACACCCTGCGCGTGACTGCGCTTCTCAAAGTAGCTCACGGTCATTCGAGTAGCCGAAACCCGGTGCTTGACGCTAGCACCGGAATGAAAGCGAGCACGAAGGCCTCTGCGATGGATTGCTTCGCTGACCGCGGTTTCGCCGTCACCACGATAGCGCAGGCGGTCATGCGGCACTCCATCGGGATGAAATCCGCCCACCTGCTCAAGAACGGCACGGCGAACCGAAAAGTTACAGCCCCACACCATTCGCGGATCGATATCGAACTCGCCCTCGCCCAGATCAAGAATGCTCAGCTGGCCCAACGCACGCCCGCCACTTACGGGGCGTTCCCACCAGCGCAACAGCCACGCAGGCGGCGGCACCTCGAACAGCGGATGGTTATTGCCTCCAACCAGCACCACAGCAGCGTCGCGGAAAGCGGCGTCGATGCTTGCGAGCCAACCTGGATCCGCCACGATGTCGTCATCGCCGAAGACGAGCAGGTCGGTTCGGGCCTCGCGCATGCCCGCATGACGACCGATGTGCAGGCCAGGCTCGGGCGCCGCTACGCAACGCAGCGCGAGGCAGGATGAGAAGTTCCTGACCACGTGCAATGTGTCATCTGTTGAGCCGTTATCGACCACCAGCACTTCAAACGCATCGGCCGGTATGGTCTGCCGTGTCAGCGACATCAGGCAATCGGCCAGGAGTGCCGCGCGATCCCGTGTAGGCAGAACAACCGAGATCCGCGGCATCATCGCACTCTCGCGACAACGAACAATCGCTGGCACTCGCCTTCATCAGCGCAAGGGAAGAGATGACGCTTGTAGTACGAATAGGCAGCCTTGAGCAGTCCTCGGTGATTCAGCAGGAAGTACCGATTGCCGAGCATAAACCCAAGCAGCCTCATGGATAGGCAGCGACGCTCGAACGGCACCACTTCCAGCACGTCGAAATCCGCATTTAGCGCCGCCATTAGTGCTGATACGCTGAAATGCCGGAAGTGCTTGTACTCCACTGGTTTGTTTTCATGGGGAACGGTAAGCAAGAGGAACCCGCCATGCACGATCTGCTGGGCAACGCCCCTCAGGAATGCAACAGCTTCATCGACAGGAATATGCTCGAGTACCTCCATCAGAATCGCGACATCGTGCCGCTTCTCAGGAACACCGGCGGTTATGTCTCGCACAGCGAACTCGAGCCCTTCCCGCCCCAGGTTCATCGCTTTAGCCAGCGCAATAGCCCGCTCGGAGACGTCAACACCCTCGACCTGGCAGCGGGGAAATTTCATGGAGATCTCGCGAGCCAATCGGCCGTCACCACAACCGACATCGATCGCGGACTCCCACCGCAGCCCCCCCAGGCGTCCGAGCAGGTACTCTATTGTCGAAACGTAGTGGATACCCCAAGGGTCGTGAAACGTTTGACTAAACCTCCCCGAATACTGACTAACGTAATGGTAAGGAAACGTGTACTCAATTTCCTGGAATTCCTGTTCCTTCATCACTGCCTCGTGGTGTGATCAGTAGTCGACTGACGTCTCGCTGACAGTACTATGTTCAACAGCCTTTGCTCGGCAACGAGCAAGTACAACGAGTACAGGGCCAGACCGAACAACGTAGCAACCAGATGACTGATCGAAGTAGCGTCACCAAATCGAACCGCCGTCAAATGAAGAACGATTAGGCAGACCGCGACCAGCAAAGGTCGCCAAGCCAGCTGCAGCCAATTGCGAAGAGGAAATTGAATCACTGCACGGGCGACCGCAACCTGCACCAGGACCCCGAACACCGCCATGCCCAGCCGGGTCCAAAGAAACGCTTCCAGCCCAAACTGGATGGCTGTCACGTACGCCGCAAGGTATCCGATTATTGCGCCACCCATTGCCAACGCTTCGGCGCGCGGCTTACCCGCGCCGCGCAGGGCTTCTCCGTTCGCACCAACCAACCACGCAACGCCGTGCGTCGCCCCCAGAATCGCGATCACCATTCCTATCCCTCCCCAGCCTCGCGTCGCAAGTAATGCGTCCGCTAGTGGCGAGGCGAGCACCAGCAAGCCCCCCCCGGGCAAGGACACCACTGCGATCGCGCGGACAACCGAAGCAAGATCCCTGCGGACCGCTGGGAGATCTCCGCTATGCATAGAAAACAGCGGAAACAACACCGGCAGCAACGGCGCCAGGATCAAGCCGAACAGGGCAACAACCAAGGTATTTCCAACCCGATACAGTCCCATATCGTGAGCACCAAGGTAATGCCCAACAATCAGCGCATCGGCCCAAGTATAGAACCAGCCCAGAAGCGCGCTCAGCGCCGCCCAGCGCCCGAATCGGATCAGCAGAAGCGCTGATTTCGCATCCAAAAACGATCGCGGCATCCATCTGCATCGCCGCCACAGCATCAGGGTTTGGACGAGCTGCCCAGCAAGAGTCCCAAAGACCAGAGCCCAGTATCCCTTCCCCGTTACTGCCAGCGAGATCGAAACTACGCAGAGAAGAAACGTATTTGCCGAACGCACCCAGAAAAGATCGCGAAAGCGCAGTTGCCGCTGCAGCAACGCCGCAGGTACCGTGCACAGGCCGACCAAGACACATTGCAGTGAAAGAACACGGACTACGTCGCTGACTCTCGAATCCCGAAACAGCGCAGCGAGGCTCGGCGCCACGATCACCAGCACCGCTGCCGCGATGCAGCCAAAGAAAAAAGTCATCCAGAACGCCGTAGAGGCGGCAGGCTCGGTATCACCTCCTCCCTGCACCAATGCCCTTCCGACACCGGCCTCGGCGAGAGCCAGGCTCAAACTGATCACGACCGTAGCCGCCGCGGCCACTCCGAAGTCCTCGGGCACAAGTAGCAAGGCCAGCACAAGGAACGTAAGTGGTGTAATGACGCGCGATGCCGCCTCGCCAAGCATCGACCACTTGAATGCCTGGAGTGCTGAGGCAGAAAGCAGTTTCGACGCGCTTCTCATGCGGAGCGCCCGCTCTGACCCTCTGCAGGTCGCCGGAGCGCAGCCACTGCGCTGCCGGTCTCATTCGTCGAATAACACATACATCTCAAGCCGCGAGCGGCTGAAGCTGGGTGGGATGAATGGTACACAGCATGGTAGCCCGCGAACGAAGCAACGCAATTCCCGTCCACCCTCCATACATTGCGCGGACTCAATCTGGCCGTCCATCCTCGTGCTTGTACAACATAGTGGTCATCTGCTCGGATACAAGCCCGATAAGGAACGTTGTCATGGCGCTGGTGAAAAGCAACGCGCTCATGTTGGTGAACCGCGACCACTCCATGAACGTGTAGACGTAGTAGCCCGCGCCCAGCAGAAACTGCAGAAGCGCAACCGGGAAGAACAGCTTGAGCGGCGAATAGAGCGTGCAGACCCGGAATATGATCAGCAAGAACTTGATCCCGTCGCGCGCAACGTTAAGGTGTGACTTACCGCTGCGCCTGGCAGCACTGATCGGTATGTATTCGACCGTGTAGCCCGAACGGAAAAAGGCCATCGTGCTGGTGGTCGGATAAGAGAAGCCATTGGGCAGCATGAACAGGAATTCCCGGAACTTCCTCGCATCGACAGCGCGAAATCCCGATGTCAGATCCAGCACCTTATGGCCTGTGATCCAGGTTGCCAGTAGGTTATAGAGCCAGTTGGCAGTATGGCGGAATATGCTGGCCTGCGACGCGGAATCACGCGCTCCGATCACCATATCGGCACCGACATCCAAGCGCTCCAGCAGGCGTACAATATCATTCGGCATGTGCTGTCCATCGCCATCCATGAACACTATGATCCGCCCCGCCGCAGCGCGCGCACCGGTCTTGATGGCCGCGCCGTTGCCCTTCGCGTAACGATGGGAAATCACCCTTGCGCCAGCTGCAGCCGCCAGCGCGGCGGTATCGTCGGTCGAAGCGTCGTCCACCACAATCACCTCAACCTCGGGATGCAACTCCACGATACGACGCACGAGATCGCGGATCGCAGCGGACTCGTTGCGCGCGGGCAGAACAATCGATACGTCCGATTCCTTCACAGCTTATGCACCCCAATCTGTGGACAATTCCCGGACATTGTATGAAATACATCCACTGCAGTGTTCATATGCAGCTAAAGTTCACGATTTATCGGCTACGGTTTTATTGATTTGCGGAAATGGAATCATCAAAATGTTTATTATTGAGGTCGGGCATAAATCGATTGTTGAGCGCTCGCTCGATCAAGGGTTGCCTCTAACTGATCGAAAACCTTCTCCCAAGCGTCGTATACAAACGGCCTCATTGGCATCTGATTTCGCGAGTCTCTCAATACAGCCTGTGCCTGATCAACAAGACCTGCCGAAGTCAGAACTGTTACCATTTTAGCCACTAGATTTAGTGACGGCTGCAGTCGTTGAGCTTGTTCGAGATGATACATCGCCTTATCAATAACGCGACAATTGATCCAGTAATTGGCGAGTTCATCATGCGCAAAGCTTCTTGCACCACCACCGGCACGATCCGACGCTGACGCAACCAAATTCAGCATTTCAAGGTAGGTTTGCTCTGCAAGTCCCGCACATTTTTTTTCTTTTCCAAGGTCGTTTATATTTATTAGCTCTCTAGCCGCCGCGGCGGAAATTGCATCAGTTTTCAAAGCGACTACAACTTCCGGAAGCATTTTGGAGATCGCGTCCTCCGGCATGAGCTGGCAATAGATTTTTAGTTTGAACACTTGAAAATCTGCCCTATTCAGCAGATCAAATGGCGCTCCATCTACTAATTTAACTATTCCGCGAATATCCCCCTTCATGCGCAAATCAGCGGCGTGTGCCTGCAGCGCTCGCAGAGAACCAGGGCGTTCGCGATGCCACAATTGCGCGGCGAGCTGCGGACTTCCCCAAACTGTTATGGCTTCTTTGAACACAAACCATTGGTTTGAAATCAACACAGAGAAAATGACTAGTCTAGGGATAAGCTTTAGCAATGGGCTCCATAGCAGAGCAACCAAGCTGAAAACTATCCCTATCGAGGGCATATAATTGCGGTGTTCGAAATAGAGCTCCAACCCTACAACTGTTGATTCGATTAGATGCCCCGCAACGAACCAGGCAAATGCGAAAGACACTATTGCCCAGCGGGTTCGGATGCAACGCAACGATGCAACAGTCATCAACAGCCAGCCTGCAATTGCCATCGACGTGGCAGGCGGATCAATGAGCCCCTGCGATATCTGGAAATCGTCATGAAACGGGCCAATTTCTGACCGTACTGGGAACACGATAAGTTTAAGATAAGTAAGTACGATTCTACTTTCCGTTAGCAGGCGCTCCCAAAGATCAAAGCTCCGCCCGGCGTAGATACCGCCCGATTTAATTGCGATATACATTAAATAAGTGGCAATTAGAAACGCTGGCAATTTTAAGAAAGCCGCAGCCCACCACCGCGGCAGCTGCAGCCCGGGACTCGCAGCTTTGCCACTTGATGCAGAAATAAGGGTTACTTCTGTCACGAGCGCAAACAAGGGAAGCAGGACCCCGCTTTCCTTACAAAGGAATGCCAATATGGTGCCCCCACCTATACCTAGGCTCATTAGCGCAATCGCTCTCGAATTTCGAACTTCAAGAGATTGCCTTCCGATCACGAACGCGATTAGTCCGAGCAAACAAAACGTCGCGCTCAGCGAAGTCATTCGCTGAACGATCATTAAGTTCGTAGATATTAGAATCGGATGACTGGCCCAGACCACTCCGACCGTCAGCGCAAACCACTCTGGTCGTCGTATTTCCCAAGGCAGGTACCGCGCCAAGCGCAATGCAAACCATGCAACAAGCGCTGCATTTAGCAAATGAATTAAGACATTGGTCCGAAGAAAATCTACATGGTTTGATGGCCACGACGGTTGGTTAATTAGGAACGATGCTAGCGCGAGTGGCCGTCCCGACGGCCCAGATTGGCCGCTGAACACAAAGAGCAATGCAGAATGAAGATCCGTTACCCCCGTCAAACCCGAGAGGTTGATTTCGTCGTCAAACGAATATCCAAACTCAGCCCCGCAAGAATACGCCTGATAAAGCGCGAACAGTGAAGTCAACAGCATGATGGACCATGTTGCTAACGGCCAACAAAAAAAGCCCCTCGTGTTAGGAGGGGCGTATCGATCTAAGCTGGAAATCAAGGGATTATTTGCAGCTTCCAGGGAGGTATTTCGGCGGTACCGTCGTTCCGGTCCCGCCACACTTCCATTCAACTACACCCGAGCTTCCCGCCTCTCCAGTGAAGGCCAGAATGTTAGTGCTCGAAGTGAGCTGGGGAACCGACGTGGCGCTAATTGTGATTTCGATTGACCCAGTGTTCGTTGCATCTTCGATCCAATCAACGTCGGTTACGATCCCCGCTGCGCCAGTATTGAAAGGAGGGGTAGCAGTTGGCATTACGCCTTTAGCAGAATAATACTCCGTAACCGACGTTTTGGCCTCAGAACCGCGCGCAATGGCTTCAGACAGCTTCGCCCGCACGGTGTAATCCTGATACGCCGGCAGCGCCACTGCCGCCAGGATGCCCACGATCGCGATAACGATCATCAATTCAATGAGGGTAAAACCCTTTTGTACCTGCTTCATGTGTCTGCTCCTATGATTTGCAGAGGTTTAGTCAGCGCCGAGTTGAATATAGAACCGATTCCGGTTCACGCAAGGAGCAGTTCAAGTGGCGTGCCAAGAGCGATTCCATCAGCAGTACTCTTTTTGGATCAATCAGTTACGAATCTCATGCGTGCAGTCACGCGTTTCGTCGCTGCTCAAAAGCGCGTATTTCGGGACGTTCCGCTGTCGAATCTTGTTGGGGTGTGACGGATTTTGTCAGGATGCGGAGAGGGATTTGGCGGGTTTGTGAGTCAAGTAGCGGCATTCGTCGCGGGCATGGCCCGCTCCTACACCAGGGCGGAAATCATGGGTGGATCACACATATAGGAAGGGGCTGGCGGCCGTCGGGCGGGCTCCGGTTCAGTTGCTATACTTTTCGCCGGCATTCCCGAACAAGAGATATATAGAGGCACATGAACGTCAACACCTCGCCCCCGCTGACCGGACTCGCCAGGCGCCTGGTGCAGGACGGCATCCTGGACGAGCAGGCGGCGCGCACCGCGCTCCAGGACTCGCGGCAACGCAAAGAGCAGTTCGTGGCCCACATCGTGGAGCGCGACCTTGCCGACAGCCTGCGGGTCGCCGAGGCGGCATCGGACGAGTTCGGCACGCCGCTGCTGGACCTCACGGCGTTCAACATGGACGCCGCCCCGAAGAACCTCGTCGATGCCAAGCTGGTCGAAAAGCACCACACCATCCCGCTGTTCCGTCGTGGGAACCGCCTGTACCTTGCCGTCTCCGACCCCACCAACCTGCACGCACTCGATGAGATCAAGTTCCATACCGGCATCAGCACTGAGGCCATCCTGGTCGACGAGGCCGCGCTGTCTCGGGTACTGGTCAAGTTCCTGAAGGCTGCCGAAGAAGCCTCCGGCAGCGCGTTCGGCAGCCTGGAAGGGATCGGGCTCGAGGACCTCAATATCGAGGGCGAGGGCGGGACCCAGACCGCCGAGGACGGCGAGGTCAAGACCGACGCCGACGAGACGCCGATCGTGCGCTTCGTGCACAAGGTGATGCTG
>Ga0138256_10003582_pt1 | contig 16497 bp, 10 predicted proteins | sample KNB2016incub_MG_FD_105486 | JGI IMG/M metagenome (GOLD analysis project Ga0138256, IMG submission 105486) | Active sludge microbial communities from wastewater in Klosterneuburg, Austria - KNB2014incub_MG | ecosystem: Engineered > WWTP > Activated sludge > Unclassified | place: Austria... | reverse complement strand
TGACGGCGAAGCACGCGCTCGCGCAGATGGCTGCGACGGGTTGCTTCAACGGCGTGTTCTATGCAAGCGCCGAGAATCAGCTTGATGAACTTCAGAAGCTGATCGCGCAGGTTGACGACAACGTCTTCCTGGCGAAACTGGCAGTTTACTCGCGCGAGCGTGCCTTCATGAAGGACATGCCAGCGGCTTTGCTGCTGGCGCTGTCGAAGAGGGACACAGTTCTGTTTCACCAGGTGTTCGATCGAGTTGTCGATAACGGACGCGTTCTGCGCACTCTGTTTCAGATGATTCGATCTGGACAGTTCGGTCGGACCGGCTTGTCGTCCAGCTTGCAGCGTGCATTCCAGCGATGGTTGAATGAAGCGTCTGTCGGCAAGTTGCTGTCGGCTTCGATCGGTAACGATCCGAGCCTGCGCGACGTGCTGCGGATGGCTCGACCTACTCCAAGAGACAATGCTCGGCGCGCACTTTTCGGCTGGCTGACGGATAAGGAGCAGTCGAAGTGGGCTCCGGCAACGGTTGCTGACCTGCCTGAACAGGTTCAGGGACTGATCGCTTACCGTCAGGCAGAGACTGCCGAACTGCAGGCCCTGATTTCAGGCGGTCTGTCTGTTCGATGGGATTTGCTGGCAGATGCCGCAAAAAGTCCGCTCGTCTGGAAGACGATTGCCCGCCAGATGGGACCGCAGGCACTGCGTATGAACCTCAACACGCTGTTGCGTCACGAAGTTCTGAATGACGCTCGGATGGTGGACTACGTCGCGGACCGTATTGCGGACCCTGACGAAATCCTTCGTTCGCGACAGTTCCCGTACCAGTATCTTGCTGCGTACGTGAATGCGGCAGCCGAGCTGCCACACAAGATCAAGGCTGCGCTGCACAAGGCGGCTGAGATCGCGTGCGGAAACGTTCCGGAACTTCCGGGGCCGGTCATCATCGGACTGGATACGTCTGGTTCAATGAGTTGCCCGGTGACGGGAAATCGTGGACGTGGTGCAACAAGCAAGATGCGCTGCGTGGACGTGGCGGCTCTGTTCGCTGCAGCGATTCTTCGTCGCAATCCGGACAGCGTGGTTGTGCCGTTCGATACTCAGGCGTACGACGCTAAGGTCGATCCGTCAGACTCAATTCTGAGCCTGTCGGAACGACTGGCGAAGTTCGGTGGTGGCGGAACGGATTGCTCGATCCCGTTGCGCGAAGCCAACACGAAGTACCGCAACCGAAAGTTTGCCGGATGCGTACTGGTCAGCGACAACGAGAGCTGGGTCTACTCAAATCGTGCGTTCGCATCCGGAACTCACGGTTCGACCGGCGTGATGACCGAATGGCAGGCGTTTGTGAAGAATCAGGTTCGGCTGCAGGGTGGAAACATCAGCGGTCCGAAGTTGATCTGTATCAACATCCAGCCTTATGGAACGACACAGGCACCGGAACGAAGTGACATCCTGAACATCGGCGGCTTCAGTGACGCCGTGTTCAACGTTGTCGCATCGTATCTTGCAGACGACGGTAACCGCTTCGTGGCAGAAGTCGAAGCAGTAACGCTGTCCTAACGCGGCAAACCCGTCGCATGATTAACGCTCGACAGGCTGGTGCAAACTGGCCGGTCGAGCGTTTTTTCTATTGTCACCCGTTTCCGGCATGTCGCCCGGCTGTCGCACGTCGGCATCCTTCGAAGCAGCCGGGTGAGGTTCGACTCCCACCGGCGTCTCTGAGACGGCTCATGTTTTTTGATTTCACCCGAGCTTGAAGCAAGAACTGGCTGTTCGACGCTGCGAAACAAGACACCTGAACCTAGAGGTTCAGGTACGGCCGTAGGCAGCGTGTCCGACAGGTTGCACTTCAGTGACTACCTGAGGCGATCGATCATGGGTTGTACATCGGAATTCGATGCCCGGTAGCTCACGATAAAGATGTCCAGATCTGCGGTGGCAAACAGCCGGACTGCTCGTTCGATAGCCGACATGATCCAGTCGCTGTCATTTCCGAACGCGCCACCGCCCAGCAGCGTGAGATACACTTGACGGTTGCCGGTTCGTTCAGCGTTGAGCAATGCAACGTGCAGCGTGGCCTCGTAGGCCGCATCGAGCACAAGGCGGGCCAACGGTTCCCACTGTTTTGACGATTGCGATGAGTATGCAACCGGCAAGGCCGAGCAGTATGCCTGAGTGACGCTGTGCTGACAGTCTCCGAGTGTCACCTGCGTATCCCATTGGATGCCGATCTGCAGGCGTTGCCGCAGATCGTCACGCTCAGATTCCTCCATTGCCAACAAACGATCGTGGATTTCTCGAAGTCCATTGTCTGAAGGTATCGCGTAACCGTTCCGCATGCGCCATAGACGATTGTCCTGATTCCCCAGAGCCACTCCAATACCCTGCAAACAATCAATTTGGTCCGCAGCCGACTGTCCAACTTTGCCATTCACAGGCGCGAAATAGTTTCGATAAATCGTTCCTGCCCCTGCAGCGATCGCACAAGCTGGTCCTTGAGTTCGATCGTTTTCATAGATCCCGATACCGTCATCTGGTGTGACAGACGGGCTGACCATCTCCAGCAGATTGAATTGCGACGCCACCTGAAACAATGCGCCCGCGTTATCACTCTGCTGATGCAGCGATTGCACATTGCCAACGACCTCGGACAGCCGAAGTCGCTTTTCCACCCCCTGCGTCGTGGTCGTCCGTTTTCGCAGGTCATGCAGCGAAACGACTTCCAGGATTCCGCAACGAAACTCTCGTTCATTCGCCCGAGACCGTAATCGATCAGCGTCTACTTCAATCGCCGAACGGACCTGATCACCCGATTGTTCACGAAAGCCAACAAGATCATCGAACCACGTCATGTGCCATGTTCCTCGTTGTACTCCATCACTATGTGAATCAAATCCGGTAGATCATCGGCTCTTATTTGAATGTCGAATGGCATACCGCTTGTTGTTGAGCAATGCGTCAGCGAATCGAGACGCCATCATCCAGCCCCAGTTCACGCAGCCCCGTCTTTGTTTCAGATAACTTTGCATCAGCTTGATCATGGTCGGTCCTCAATTCAAAGCTGACTTCCAGTTTAAGGTCTGGCGAGGTTGAGTACTTGCTGAAGATCTTGGTGTAAAGAAGCATCCATTTTTGTGGTGGGATCGTGCCGCTCCAGCGAATCGTGCGTGGTCCATTTGGAACGACAATTTCAGGTTCCTCGTCCTTTGTAGTGACTCGAACTTCAGCCATCGCCTCCGTTCCCTGAGCAGCAGCTTTCACGCTGAACGCCCCGCCGTGTTCATCTGCGATGTACGTGCCCGTGGCATCAATTGCTCCACCGGTTGCAGCCCATTCGACTTCCGCAACTGTGTAGGGCTGGCCGTATTGATCGACGCCAGAATAGGAAAACGCAGCTCGTTCGCCGGGTTTGACTACCACATGTTCCGGACGCACGACAATCTGTGCCAAACGCGGCGGCTCGCGAAGTTTTTGCGCCTCGTCGGCTTTCAGAATGAAGACATCATCAGAAATCTCTACGTCAGCATCAAACAGGCTTTCCTTAAGTTTCTGCAGCTTCAGTTGCCCTGACGAAGCATCTTTCACGGCGTAACCAATCGTGCCCTCGCTGACGCCTGTCGCGATCGTTCGTTTGATCGATTCAAGATTGATCAAGCGCGGCAACAAAGGTGACGAGTAAAAGGCATCCCGCACTGCCTTTGTCGACCATTCATTCATTGACGCTGGCCAATACGTGATCAGCTTTCTCGCAGGGATGGAATCGACAATCTCGTCGAGACCACCGTTACTTCCAAGTCGCTGAAGATAGATTTCAACCAATGATCCTGCAGAACTGGAAGTAATGCTTCCCAGATCAATGTGTTTCAGCTTGTTGTCTTTGCCGAGGAGATAGAGATGTCGATAGGCACGGAAGATGGATTCATCGAGGTCCCGCTGTGCATTCTTCAGATTGCGTGTCAGCAGGTTGGTTTGGCTGGCGTCAATCTGCTTCTTCGTGTCGGCATCATCGTCAATATCTTCCCAGGCAAGTGCCTCACGAGCCTTGTCTTGCAGGTTCTCGGAAGGATCGACCGCCGTAAAGATCAATGCTGACTTAAATGTTCGACCACTTGTTCCGGACTCACGGACAATTGTCTCCATCAATTGCAAAGTCGCTTTGTCCTGAGCCGGATGATCTACACTCATCACCACCAATGTAAGTTTCGGGTACTCCTTCACGTCATTACTGCGCCGAGGGAAAAACTCACGTGCAATCAGCTTGGAGGATTCGGTGGTGTTTTTTCGAAGTACGTCCTCCGTTCGTTTTCTGATTCGCTCGTCGATCAGCTTTGCCTGCACACCACCACGTCGAGCGACCAATACCTGATTAAGATTCGGTTTGATTCCAAATCGATATCGGTTTCGTTCCCACTGCAGGTAGAAACATGTACTCGCCAGACCTTCAAGGACAGTATCGATATCCGCAGTGTTGCACTCCGGCCCACAAACACTTGTCTTAATCTCTGCGATCGAAGCTTCAGCGCGATTCTGACTCTGTCCGCCGTTTGATTCAAAGAAGATTGCTGTTGCGACCTTTCGGTGCATTTGAGCTTTCTTGATCGCCTCGGTTGCTTCTTTATCCAGCTTGAGGCTGTGCGACTCTCCGAGCTTCCCTGAGATGTCGGTTGTCACGGGAGCTTCGAGTTCACTCGACCCCAGCTGCTCGAATACAGCGGCTCGAAACTGAGGATCATTGAGTGGAGCCGACCCAAGCATGATCAAAGGATCTTTCGTCGTTCGGTTGTGATCCTCTTTGAAGTTATGTGCCACCCACAACGCCAGCAATCGCAGGATTCCGCGAGTCCTCTGAAACCGAGGCAGGCTCTGCCATTTTCGTTCGAACACAGAAATCACCGCAGGATGAAATGGGTACGACGCCTTGAACTGTTCCATCGCAGAATCGCGATCGACTCCTGCCAACTCTGACGAATGCTCACTCGCCCATTCTGCAAATGCCGCCACGGTTGCTTTCGAATCCGTATCAAAACCTGACCATTCAAACAGTCTACGACGAATGATCTCGGACATTTCCTTGTCAGCCGACATCAGGATCGCCTTGCCGACTCGGTCGCAAAGTTTCTTGATCGAATCGTGGTCCCGCTGATCATCCGGATTCATTTCCAGGTCAGATCGAGGAATCGAGACACACAGCACTGCGTTATTGCGGGCACGGATTTCTTCGCACAGGTTCTGCAGGAAATTAAAAAACTGATCACGCATCCCGATCTTGCGACCTGCGCTGACATAGTTCAGCAATTCGTCCATCAGAATCAGGATCGGGCCAGATGGCAGCATCTTTCGAATGACATCGCCAGCCGGTGCCAATCGTTGGGCGTCGTGCTCAGCGACCGCTGCAAAGAGCTGTTCTTTCTCGGCACGCGTGCGTCCCAGTTGCCACGCAATCTCACCCCAGGGCGTCAAGCGAGTGGGCTCATCATCGCCACTGCGACCCACCAAAGCATCAAACTCAGTGCCTACAAAAACTGCCACATCGGCTTTCGGCAATGATGAGACATCTGCCTTACGGAGAATGGAATCCACGCCTTTCCAATTCTTAGCTGCGTCGCCGCCGTTCGCCAGATGGTAGAGCGTCGTCAGCGCGTGCGTCTTGCCGCCGCCGAACTGGGTCGCCATGTTGAACACAGCGGACGTTTCCACTTGAATCCCATTCAGTCGTCGCGCCACCTGAGCGGAAAGATCCAGCAGGCTGCCCGTCAGGAAAGTCCGGTCAAAGAACCTTACAGGATCGGTGTAGTCTTTCGAGACGGTATCGCGGCCAGTCCGAATGTGATCCAAATGGACTGCGAACTCCGACGCATCCAATGGACGGCCTTCACGAAGGTCTTCGCGAGGAGTGACGACTTGATACCACGGTTTTAACTTAGCCATGAACAACTTAACCTTTAGGCGTGACACATTGAAAACAACCGAAGACAGCGAAATCTGAGGGATTCGTAGTCAGCAACGCCGAAATTCCAACCTGTGTCGAGTCCGTGGATCATTCTTCGGACTCCAGCATCTGGCCCAGCACATCGTCATCCTGATCGATTGATTCCAGCAAACTTCCAAGGCGAATCGGAGCAATGTCGAGAACGCTGTGCGAAGTTCGCTCCAGGTTCTGTGTTGCATCGGCATCCAGTTGTCGCGCAAGAAACTGGAATAGTTCGTACTTCTGCTGCTTCGGAAGAGTACTAACGGCATTTTCAATTTCGTCGAGCGTTGTCATGACTTCTCTCCTGATAATTTGCCTCAAGATTGTTCCAGAAGTGGGCTGGTGTTCGGGTGATTTTCTCAAGCTGCAACGCAATCTCCGGCGTGATCCTCTTTACGCCATCAATCAACATCTTGATCTCCCTGACGGACAACCCTGTGCGTCCGGAAAGCTCGGATTCACTGATGGCCAGACCAATCAGCGTTTCCTGAAGGGTTTCGCCCGGCTCAGTGGCGTAGTTTGGTTCGAAGGGGAATTGTTGCCGTGCTTTATTCCGTTTTTCCACCTTTGCTGCCCTCTCCGCTTCTAATGATATTCCAAATTCTCGTTGCTCGCATTTACTCCAACTCTTCATTTAGCGAGTTTTCCTGGCCATCGACTCGCCAAAAGCCGTCTTGATCAACGATCAGGTTTCCGACATCCTGGCGAAGATGACACTCAGGACATTCGACGCTGCTTGCCTGTTCGATCTCTTCTTCTGTCCATTCCTCACCCAGGCTTAAGTTGATGGAAGGACGATACCAGTCTCGAAAATGTCGTTCGCATTTTGGACACCAGACGGTGATTTGTTCAGGTGGACTTGTCATTGTTTGAGATTCCGTTTGGCTGAATGTTCGACGAAACTCATGGAAGGGCTCGAATACGAATGCGGTGTTCTTCCACAACGAAAAATTGCCCGGTCCAATCGTTTCTGTCGCCAAGGCCTTCTATAACTCGGTCGCGTAGTGCAGACAGGCGGAAATGTCTTCGTGTGTGATCCCAGGATAGTTTTCAAAGATCTCTTGCTCAGACCAGTTGTTCGCCAATAGTTCGACGATGAACTCGACGGCCAAACGAGTTCCGCGAATGACAGGCTTCCCAACGAGAACTCCCGGATTGATTTCTATACGATCTTGCCATGTCATGGGGAAACTCCGATCTTAAAGGCGGAAGGCGGAAGGCGGAAGGATGAAGGATGAAGGATGAAGGATGAGTCATACAAATGAACTCATCGTAGGGGTTTTCGTGATTTTCATTTTTGACACAGGTAACGAGGATTGCGGTCAGTTCTATTGCGAGCGGCAGAATGAAGTTTACCAAAGATATTGCCCCGCCGAAGGAATCCGACGTGGGACAGGTCGGACAACGTAGGCAGATCTGTCAATCGCGTCGGTGGAACTTGTCCAAGCCTCTGCGTCACTGCCACAACAAAACCCATCCCGCCGACATTCGTGTCAAATCTTCCTGGGCAACGGCAACTTCCGAATTCGAACTCGTGCTTCATCTACGACGACAAAACAACCGGCCCAGTCATTTGAGGAATCAGTGACCTCATTCATTCTCCGGATGTCCGCATCAGGATCCTGGCCGGGCAAACGAAACAGGATGACTCCGCATTCCGCAGGAAGGCGAGTGCGAAAGGCCAATTCCCCGAAGTCCTTATCCTGTGAGATCAAGATCCGGGATTCGACCTGAGCCCGATTTAGCACATCGACATCCTGAGAGCCTCGCATAGACTCCTTCGCCGCTAGTACGTCATGTCCTCGCAATCTCAGTTGTTCGACAACAGTATTTGGCATGTTTTCGTTCGCCAGATATCTCACAAAAATACCTTCTACGTTGAAACCAGATAGACGCGTTCGGACTTCAATACCTCACCTGCATAGAGAAGGCACGCTTGAATGTCCTCTGCGGTGATATGATCGTACTCCTTCAGAATTCGATCAATCGACCACCCATGTCCGAGCAGGTCGATGATAAACTCAACCGCGATCCTTGTGCCTTTTACTACTGGCTTCCCAACCAGAATGCCCGGATTGATTTCAATACGATCTTGCCATTGCATGAGTAAACTCCATGTCTAAGGATGAAGGTGGAAAGATGAGACAAATAGTTGAACTCATCGTAGGGGTTTTCGTGCTTTTGCATTTTTGACACAGGTGACGAGGATTGCGGTCAGTTCTATTGCGAGCGGCAGAATGAAGTTTACCAAAGATATTGCCCCGCCGAAGGAATCCGACGTGGGACAGGTCGGACAACGTAGGCAGATCTGTCCTCAGATCTACATCCTTTAGTATTGTCGATGGCAATTGGGCGGTCGGCTGCTCTTTTTCATCCTTCATCCCTCCGCCTTCATCCTTCCTCACAATCCCAGCCCTTTCTTTCTCGCCAGAACCCCATCCACCCAGCGTTTTTCCTCGCATTCTTTTGGATAGAGAGCCGAAAGAGACTGGGCCAGTTTCCAGAAGCGGGCGTCTTTGCCGATGCCGTCTTCGACGAGGAAACGTTTTAGAAGTTCGCCACGACCGGCGGCGAAGAGGATCATGGACTGGTGGACTCGATCGAGCACCGTGCTGCCAGCCGATGGTCCCTGAAGATCGCCCCATGTGGCGCTGTTGGTAGCAGGTTCTTCGGCCACCATTTCTTCGAAGAGGGATTTCTGTTTGGCCTTCTTCTTTGCGGCTTTTCCTCCGGACTGCGATGCGGTGGCGGCACCGGATTTTCCGAACAGAGATTCCGCTCGTTCCTTCACCGGCAACATGCGAGCTTTGTCGCCCTTGACCTCGACCAACGACTGGCACTGCTCCAGATTCACGCCCAATCCCTGAGCAATTTTCCGAGCCGCATCGTACTCCAGCGTGAAGCCCGAAAGTTTTGACCCGGAAGCTGACGCATCCGGCTCGCCATCGTCATCTTCACCTTCGTCTTCACCGCTTTCCGCTTTCGCCTTTCCGCTTTCCCCAGCGGCTCCGCCGCCGAGCGTCCACAACCACATCGCGGTCAACCGAGCATCTGGCTCCAATCCGCTCGCATCGGCATCCTTGAAGATCAACGAGAGTGCTTCGGTAGAAACAGCAGCCCAGACGTGTTCGAGGTATTCGCGAAGCGTTGCGGTATCGCCGTTCGACTTTTCGACTCGACTGTAGCGGCTGAAGATTTCCAAAGCTGGCCCAAGACAAGCAAAGATCGCATCCGCCCCGACGACTCCTTCGCTCGCCAGCCGAGGCATCCATTCGTGAATCCGCTTCGGCAACTCGCCCAGCACGTCCCGCCACTCGCCGACCGATTCCGTCACCGCACCGCTCGCATTCTCACGCGGACGGCAGACGAGATGCACTGACGAGGCAAGTCGTGCTTGTCCTTGTGCTGCGAGTCGAGATTCCATTTCTGTATCGAGGGGCCATGATCCTGTGATTGTCCATCCAGCAGCCACAACGGCGTTGAGGATGGCTTCCCAGCTCGAAGTCGTCTTGCTGGCGAATACGATTGTGCCAACACCGTCTGGACGTAGAATTCGACGACTTTCGGCAAATGCTCGCTGTAGTTCACGCTCGTAGAATGCGATGTCCTTCTTCGACTGACTGAGTTGGTGAGGACGATCAACGACAATTTCCGCGTCTTTCGGAACTCCGTCTTCCTGAAACATTGCAGTGTGCGTACCGCTCAGTGCGCGACGGAACCAGACAAAGAAGAAGTCTGACAAATGCGCGTATGGCACAGCGTCGTAATAAGGCGGGTCAGTAAAGATCACATCGGCGGAATCGTCTGGAAGCGGATGCCGTGTCGCCGTCGATTGCTCGACGTGTCCGCCTGCCCAATCAGATCCAATCGCCTCAAGCACATGCTCGGTTCGCTCAACTTGCATTGAGTATGCGCCGCTCGATTCGCCTGTCGTAACACCTTCGGCGAAGTCCCAAACTATGCCGATCGCCTGTCTTCCAAATAAGTGGCGAGGGCATTCGGCGACTGGCTCCCACGCGCAGAGCGCATTTGCTAAGTCAGCGTGCTTACCAATTGTCAGTGCCAAGCAAGTCGCAACGGCGACCGCGAGTTGGCTGTCTCCATTTTCGGTGATTTTCGTGGAAACCTCAGCAACAAATCGTGAGAGCGAAGATAAGCATAACGCCTGTCGTGGCGAGAATAAGTCGCCCCAGCGTTGCATGCCATAAATTGGCACACTGATGCGACGAAGTTCGTTGGGTGAGATCAGTTCATCTGGAACCAAGCTCAAGTTATCATCGTTTCTCCGCGACTCCTGCTCACGCCGTCGGATTTCATCGCTCGCGCGTTCCACGGCAATATGATCAGCTGGAGTTGCAAGGCGGTACGAACGGCCTTGTTCGCCGGCGCGCGTCGTCACCACCGCCATGAGTTGTGCATCGTCGGATCCACCTCTTCTCGCTTTGAGTTGGATTCGCACTGAACTCACCGGCGTCGTGTAACCGCAGCAGGGACACGTCGCTGAGCCGCGTTTCACGATGCCATCCAATTCGGGATTGGAAATTTGAGATTTGGGATTCGCCTGATCGACCCAGCCGTCGCCCTGTTTGACGATGATCTGGAAATCAACTCGCTTCTCCGTTGGATTCGGCACGAGTTGCAGCGCGACGGAGCGATTTGCTTTCTTCGCCAGCCACAGCGATCGAATCAGCGGAACTTCCGCGCCGCAGGCAGGGCCTTCGCACTTGATTGTTCGTGCCCAAAGGTACGCAATCGGCGTCGCGCCGTCAGGATCTTTTGGATAGAACTCAGCCAGTTCCTTCTCAGCTTCCTTCTTGATCCACTCTCCCCACTTGCGAACTTCCTCAGCCAGCCGCTTGCCGTACTTTGGGATGTACTCCAACACCACCTTGTTCAGCAGCACCGGCACCGGATTGAGATCGCTGGCGAACGCATCCGCGCCGACGCGTAGTGCCTCCAGCGGAATTGACCCGCCGCCACAAAACGGATCGACTACCAGCGGGCGAGGTGAATGGACCAACTGTTGATCGAGAGCGGCGAGCCATGCAGGCTCGCCATAGTAGACATCACTCTCCGAGTGATGAGCGTCGTTCTGCAGCGTGGTTGAATCGACCCGCTTCCGCTTTGATCTTGCTACGGTTTCAGTGGGGGCTTCGTCACTCGGAGAGTGACGGCTACTTTGGGGCAACGCAAATGCCGGATCACCCAGCGACGCATGGGCCACACCCGTCAGTCGCCGAGCGGTCTCCAGATACGCGGGTATCGTGCTGTTGTCCCAGTTTGCGAAGTCGGCAATGAAATCCAGCAATGCCATCCGTACTTTCTGCATGTCCTCCGGAACCGTCGGATCGAGTACCATGGTTCCACCCGCCAGGGCTTCCCATCGGGCTCGGCTTTCTGGTGATAACCCCGCTGCAATGTCACGGTCTTCTTCCCGTATCGACGCTCCACCTTTCGACTGCGGCACAGCGAATGGAGCGGCTCGTCGAGAAAACGCTGTCAGAACGATGACCGCCGCCTCACGAAAGGCCTTTGGGCAGTTTTCGTCCGCCGGATCCGGCCACAACGCCGCACAAATCACCGCCCGACAAGCCGCCAACGGCCGCCTCGCCCACCAAATATGCAGCGTCGAAATATGCCCATGCCGAATCGACTTCTCCCGCCGCGCGTGAGTTGAGATGCGAGCAATGGGAAGATCGACTTCGATGAGACGTTTTGGGTACGGCTGGTTCACGTTGAGCGATTGTCCTTCAATTTTTTGGAACTATTTCTGTGAAGATGGCGTCATCCACTGTCTCGGTAGGAGCATCTGCTTTTTTCAGTAGCTCAATTTGCCGTTTCCAAAATGCGCCTGCCCGCTGATACAGACTGACCGTGTCTGGTACGTGTGGGTTTTCAAACAGGACATCCAGGGTTAGAGACAACGATTGCTTGAGGTAATACTCAAGATTTGCAGAAAACAGAGCGAGTCGAAAGCGGACGGGCGCGCCATGCACAATGCAGCAACGAATTCGATAGAGCCGTTGTACGTGCCATCGCAATCTTTGGTGGTGAGATTCAATTTGTTTCGCCATTTCGTTCGGTTTTTGTATCCATTCCGAAACTTGCTTTGCGTGAAACAAAACATGAGGCCGATCGTTGACTGCGGACCATAGTGAGTCACTCGCAGTTTGATCCCGCAATAGGTGAATCAACCCTTTTACGGTGAGCGAGTTGAGCGATGGACTGCCAGAGCATGTAACGAACTGTTCTGTCCATTCAATTCGGAGAGTGCGAATCGTCAGCACTAGGTCCTGAAGGATCCGCTGCATGTAACCACACAACATGATGTAGCTGACATTATCGGTCACCGTCGGCCCGATGTGCATTCCCCCAACTCCGGTCAGCACTTCAAGTCCCATCCACCAGTGCAGGAACTTGTCTGTGTAATTTTCACTATCTCGGCCAAAACGATAACGGCGGAATGCAGTTTCGATGCGGTTCTTAGACTGGGTATCGAGGTGAGAGCAGCTCAGCAAACTGGATAGTCTTTCTGCAAAAGACTTGAAGTCCTCTTGATCAAGCCTGTCTGCTGGGTTGGGCACCGGATTTGCAACCTCCACCAGCATTTCCCTGCCATCGCCAGTCCGCCGAACAAAGGCATTCCTCTCAATCTTCAATAAACTCGGTTCAAACTCAAAACGAAGGGCGTCGAGTAATGGTTCTATCTTGTCGCGAGCGAAAATTGCTGCGGAAAGGAAATCTACAGATTGTAAAGCAACCTCCGCGAAAGTCGTGTAGTCATCATCAGTGGCAAAGCGTTCTAGCTGTTTGTTGCCTTCTGGAGGGGCGATTCCAGACTCGCGACTGAGACTAAAACTCCCGAGATGTGAGATCTGGCGAATATTCCGGCCACCACTGATCCGAAGCTTCACTTCGAACCCTTCCTGCGTTCGTCCCAACTGCTTCAGCATGAACGAAAGGTTTTGATCGAACGACCGGCCATCGTTGGCAAGAAACTTGTAGTGCCAACCAAACAGTTCGCTTAGCTCCCAGCCTTGCGCGACCAAGTCGCTGACAATAGAGTTGGTAAGTGATTCGACGTTTCCCGATTCCGCATCTGAAAGGGCATTAATGAGGGTGCTGCATAGAGCCTCAAAATAGCCACTTTGAAGTGACGAGAGAATGTCCGCAGTTGCGAACTTCATCTCCCGCCGACGAGCACGATTTTCCTCTTTCTCCTTTTCTTTGTCCTTGCCGCTATCACTGGCGTCTTTCAAGAAAGGTGGGCGTTCAAGGAGAGGCTTGAGCAGCCCAAAACCTTTTCCAAAAAAAGAACTCACGACATAGTCATTCTGCAGAACAGTCAGGGTTTCGCGGCAAAGCCCTTCGAGTTCCTCTTTTTCGATTCGGCCAATCTCCAACTCATCAGACAACTCTTTGACGATCGTCCGAGAGTTCAGGCATTTTACGCGAAATGAATCCAGTGAATGATGGTGCGTAAGACCGTGCCAACAGTCCAGAAACAACATCTGGTGAGGCAAGAACACTTTACCGTTGATTTTTCTTGATGAAATGAACCTCATTGTAAACCACTTGATTTGTATTGCGTTTTGGCCGATACTTGAAAGACGACGCTGAGAGAATGGGGGTAAAGGGGCTTCGGGAGAAATCGCAAGATTCGTCGAACCAAACACCCCCTGATTATACCTGTTGACGGATGGATTCAGGCCCGATTTGGTAGTGTTCAACTGCCATCACGGGCTTCCATCCAAGGGTTGCCGGGTTTTGGATAACATTCAACTGCGGCGTGCTGCCGCAGTTGAATACCACATAGAGCCAATAGTCTCCTTTGATTCGATTCGCGGTCGTGTACTCATTCGAACTGAGTGCCACGACACCGACGCCAGCCCGGCCTTTAACTTCAATGAACCGCACTTCGACAAAGGTCTTCGGATCTTCTGAATGTGATCGCCGTGAAATTAGATCGAATCCACGGTTCTCGGATTCCACGCTCTCAACCACCCAGCCTCGGGCTTCTTCGTGGCGAATGGCAACGTCAACAGCGATGCGTTCGATTTCGTCGTCGCGGACCATTGGGGCAAGTTGCGGAGTTGCTCGTTCCGGATGAGGCACAACCCAGGCTCGACCAAGATGATTGATGTCCGAAATCGCACAGTGCCGTTCCAGCGACAGTTCTGCTTGCCGTGAATCCAGCCGATTGATGAGTTTGTCGAGATGCTCTTCAGCCTGCGAAATCAAACCATCGAGTCCCTGCACGGTCTGTCCCTCAATCTGACGGCTCAGATATTCGCCAAGCTGATTCTGCTGCCGGTCAATCAGTGAATTGAGACTGATCTCAACATGCCGTGTCACTCGGGCGACTTCCTGTTCACGAGTTGCAGATTCCTTCGCACACCACGGCTTAAGAGCTTTTTCGTAGAGATACACTTCTGCTTGTTGATGTTCAGGAACGGACAGTTGAGGAGCAGCCGTTCCGACAGGTGCAGGAGTGACATCGTGCAGAATCGTCGGTTCATGAATCTGCATCACGCCGGACAAGGACGATTCGACAACGAAAAGCCGACGATGAAGTGCCTGCCCACGCCCGTCTTTAATTGATGCGGCAAACACATCAAGGAGTGCTGGTTGGCTTCGATGCAGATCGTAAAACACCGCTCCCCGTCGAAGTGCAACTTCTGTTCGGCTCAGAACGTCCGTGCGGACGGACTCAAACAGCGGATGCCCCGGTGTGATCCATTCCAGCGTGGCATCGTTTTTCAGGAATTGTTTATCGAAGACGATGCGTCCGTAGTCACGACCCAGTCGGCCAAACCGCCCTTCCTGCTGATCGCCAATTTGCACCAGATGTCTTGGAATCTTGCCGATGCGATAGATGGAGCATGCTGAGCCAGTCTGCAATTTGGAATCGACTGGCTTGGGGCTGAGGCCGGTTTCAGGAGCGGCTGCGATGAAGAATTGTTCGATGACTTCCGGGACGAGACGTCGCTCTTTAGCTTCGGCTGACTTGCCGACGATGGCGGACAGGTTGAGTTCCTTTTTCGCCAATCCCTCCAGAGTAGATTCAGTAATCTGCCGGAATCTTTCCGGGCTGACGTCGCGAACGATGCGGTCCTGAATCTGATGCTCGTTTGTCTGACGGGCATACATTTCCCGGAACAGCTTTTCGAGCAGATTCGACGGGAACACTTCGCCGACAACGTCAAAGACCTGATCACTGCCGAGATCTTCACGAATTTCCTTCAGGCGTTCTATCAGCGTCTGCAGGACTCGACCTTCGCGCGTGTTCTGGGCGACGAAGTTGAAGACCAGACAATCCTTTTCCTGCCCGTAACGGTGAATACGACCGACTCGTTGTTCAAGTCGCACAGGATTCCACGGGATATCGAAATTCACCATCAGCCAACAGAACTGCAAATTGATACCTTCGCCAGCGGCTTCTGTTGCCACGAGCACCTGGGCCGATTCGCGAAATTCTCGTTCCGCATGAATGCGTGTGCCTGGCGTGTCACGATCTCCGATCTTCATCCCGCCGTGAATCTGTGTGAGCGTAAGTCCCCATTCTCGCAACTTGCCCAGTGGCCGTTCATCGCGGCCATCACCTGCGAGGTAGTCGAGCGTGTCTTTGTGTTCCGTGAAAATCAACAGCTTCATCTTTGGATTGTCGAAGATGCCTTCTGCCTTGAGGATCGCCTTCAGCTTCTGCATTTTGGTTTGCAGATCTCGGGCTTCCAATTGCTTGCCATGTTCCACCAGAACAGACAGCCGTCCAATCTCCTCGCGTAGCGTTGCGGGATCGACGGACAAAACTTCGTCGGCCAGCTTTTCAATGAGACTGGTTTGTTCTTCTTCCGTCAGTTCCTCGAAGTCGTCTGGCAGCTTGCGTTCGATCTGTTCCTGCCGATAGGCGTCCGGATCATCGAGGATCTTCTGGCGACGTGCTCGCATGCGTTCCAGGCTGCGACGCACGGCGTAAACGGAAGAGGCCATGCGGCGCTGCAGCATCGCCATCGTAAAGCCAACAGCGCGGGCTCGTGCCGTTTCCTGACCAGCGGCGGCCATCGACTGATCTTCGACGTACCGAGTCAGCTCGTCGTAGAATTCCAATTCCTCACCATCGAAATCGAATGCCGCGGTTCGCACGTCTCGTTTGGTGAAGAGTTTACGAACTTCGCCTGTTTCCGGATCAGGAAATGTGACGAGCGCTTCTTTTGTACGTCGCAGGTAAAACGGCGCTTCGTGTTCGCGCACGGCTCGTTGCAGACTCTCGATACTGCCGTAGACATCTGGATCCAGCAGTGCAAGAAAACGGCGGAAGTGTTCCGGGTCGCCCTTGTGTGGGGTGGCGGTCATCAAGAGGAAGTGGTCGGTCATCTTCGACAGCGATTCGCCGAGCCGGTAGGCGTAGGTCTTTCGATCATCAGCCGGTGCACTCATCTTGTGAGCTTCATCGACAATGATCAGATCCCAACGTGACCTCAACAGACTTTCGCGAGCGTCTTCAACGATGGATACCCACGACACCGATGTGAT
>Ga0138256_10003579_pt1 | contig 16501 bp, 11 predicted proteins | sample KNB2016incub_MG_FD_105486 | JGI IMG/M metagenome (GOLD analysis project Ga0138256, IMG submission 105486) | Active sludge microbial communities from wastewater in Klosterneuburg, Austria - KNB2014incub_MG | ecosystem: Engineered > WWTP > Activated sludge > Unclassified | place: Austria... | reverse complement strand
TTGTCCAGCGGGGGCGAGATCAACAGGCGGTCGCGCACGCGGTCCAGCTTCACGCGCTCGTTGAAGCGGAGGACGATGCGGTCCGCCGCGAAGCGCACGGTGCCGTCGGGCGGATCCGCGCTCTGGAGTATCGGGGCCTCGGTGTCCTTCTCACCACCGGTGAGCTCGCGCGTTTGCGCGCACGCCGCCAGCAGGAGGATGACGGCTACGGTCCACCATGTGCGCGCACGGATGGGCGCCGATGGAGCATCGTTGTCCGTGTTCATCCGTGTGTATCCGTGGTTCAAAACGCGGGGGCCGTCTGCATGGGTCGGATCCGGACGGTCTACTCGAAAAGCGGTTCGAGCAGGGCGCAGAGGCGGTCCAGGGCGTGCGCGTCCACCTCGCCGAAGTCCGCCGGCTCCGAGCTGTCGATGTCGAGCACGGCGGCCACGCGCCCGCTGTGGTCGCGGATGGGCACCACGATCTCGCTCCGGCTCAGCGGGCTGCAGGCGATGTGTCCGGGGAATTTCTCCACGTCGTCCACGATGAGGATCTTTTCCTCGGCCCAGGCCGTGCCGCACACGCCCTTACCGTGCCCGATGCGGCTGCACGCCACCGGCCCCTGGAAGGGCCCCAGCACGAGTTCGGCGCCCATCACGCGGTAGAAGCCGATCCAATGCCAGCCGAACGCTTCGCGCAGCGCGGCGGCCATGTTGGCCATGGCGGCCACCGGGTCGCGTTCCTCGTTCAGCAGCTCGCGTACCTGCGGGGCCAGCGCGCTGTACAGCGTGATGCGATCCTTCGTTCCCGGAAGTACGATGGGCTGTTCGGACATGGCGTTGTTGAGCGGGTGGCGAATGTAGCCCGGCTTATGCGCAGGCGCAGGTGAACACGCTGATGCGTATCCCGGGCACATCGGAAAGGGCCCGCGCGCAGGCCTCGATGGTGGCGCCGGTGGTCACCACGTCGTCCACCAGCAGCACGTGGGCATCGCGCAGGGCCTCGGGATCGGCGAGGTGGAACGCGCTCTTCACATTGGTCCAACGTTCCAGGCGGCCCTTCTTCGTTTGTGTGCGTGTGCGCGCGATGCGCAACAATTCCCGCCCGGGATCTTTCAGTGGCCACAGCTCGCGCATGCCGTCCACCAGCACCTGCGCCTGGTTGTAGCCGCGTTGGCGGAGTTTGGAGGCGTGCAACGGAACGGCGATCGCGGTGTCCACGCTGGCGAAGCGGCGGCAGCCCATGGCCTCGCGGGCCATCAGGCGGCCCAGCTCCAGGCCGGCCTCGCGATCGCCCTGGTATTTCAAGCGGTGCAGCAGGTGCTGCGTCTTGCCGTCGCGGGTGAAGCGCAACAGGGCGCTGGCGGCCTCTAAGCGTAAGCGGCCCAAGAAGACCTGCTCCACGGGGTTGTGCGCATCGTCGTGGAAGCGCGTGAGGGGCAGGTCCGCCAGGCAACCGCCACAGATGGCGCCCTCGTTGCGCAGCAGCACGGTGCCGCAGCCCGAGCAGCGGCGGGGCAGGAAGAGCCCGGCCAGATCGTGGAGCACATTGCCGTGCGGCCGCATCCCAATAACAATGTTGATAACCGCGTTGCGCCCCGGCGGGGCTTTCCAAGGGCCAAGATAATTTCGCACGGCCGCCGCTCCGCATCACGGCACGCTCCAACATGGACCAACAGACCCCCGCCCCGAAGAACCGCTCCAACACGCTGCTGCTCGCCCTGGTGGTGCTGTCGCTGATCAGCAACGTCGTGCTTCTTTACCTGTGGAACCAGAAGGGCGACCAGGCCCAGCAGGCCCAGGAGCAGGTGGCGGCCGTTTCCAGCGAGAAGGAGAACGTGACGAAGTTGCTGGAGGACATGCTCTCGCAGTATGACACGCTGAGTTCCGAGAACGAGCAATTGAACGCCGAGATGGCGGCCCAGCAGCAGCAGATCGAGGAGCTGATGAAGAAGGTGCAGTCCGGTAACTACAGCCTGGCCAAGGCGAAGAAGGAGGCCGAAACGCTGCGGAAGATCATGCAGGGCTACGTGGTCACCATCGATTCGCTGAACCAATTGAACCAGGCGCTCACGGCGGAGAACCTGAGCACCAAGCAGGAGCTGGGCGAAGTGAGGGGCCAGAAGGCCGCACTGGAGACGCAGAGCGCCGAACAACAGGCCATCATCGCGCGGGGCTCGGTGCTGCGCAGCACGGTGATGACGGCCGGGGGCATCTTCGAGCGTGGCAGCGGCAAGCAGGTGGACACGGACCGCGCCAAGAAGGCCACGCAGGTGAAGTGCTGCTTCACGGTGGGCGAGAACCTCACGGCCCGCTCGGGCAGCAAGACGCTCTACCTGCGGGTCATCAGCCCCGATGGCTCCGTGCTGCCCGCTGGTGGCGGCGACAACCGCTTCCAGTTCAACGGCGTGGAGGGCGAATACTCCGCCAAGCGCGATATCGATTACCAGAACCAGCCGGTGGAGGCCTGCATCTATTGGAAAGCCGCCGGCCAGCTGGCCAGTGGCCAGTACATCGTGGAGGTGTACGAGAGCGGCGGACAGGTGGGCACCACCTCGTTCAACCTGAAGTAGGACGGGCCTGCGGGCGGGTCCGCCGGCGCCCTTGGCGTCTGTCTCCCATGTGGATACGGCCGTCCACCGCCAGCCGCTGCCGTTCCACGCCGGTGGGCCAGGGGCCGTACCGCCCTCCGATCGCCGATCTTCGCGGTCTCCGCCTCCGCCATCACGCATCCCCGTGTTCAACGAAGGCTACGGCGGACGACGCATGACCGATCAACCCCTCGTCAATAAGGTCGCCGCCAGCGGCATCATCACGCTGGACCTGGAGGAATTGTACCCGAAAGGCGAGCGCATCGTGTTCGACCTCGCGCCGCTGCTCTGGCAGGGCGTCGCGCTGAAGGAGGCCGACCTGCGTGCCTTCGTGAAGGAACATGATTGGGCGCGTTACACGGGCGCGTACGTTTCGGTGTATTGCACTGCTGACGCGATCATCCCGACATGGGCCTATATGCTGGTGATGACCCATCTGCGAGCGTACGCGGCCTTCGTGACCCAAGGCGATGCCGAACAGCTGGAGCGCGCCGTCTTCACACGCTTCATCACCGGCCTGGACACCACGCCCTACCACGACGCGCGCGTGGTGGTGAAAGGCTGTAGCGGCCTGCCCGTGCCGCTGAACGCCTATGTGGAGATCGGCGCGAAACTGCTTCCCCATGTGAAAAGCCTGATGTTCGGTGAGCCCTGCAGCACCGTGCCGTTGTACAAGGCTCCGAAGGCCGGGTGACTACCTTGGCGCGATGAACGCCTTCGCGCGCCTCCTGATGACCGCCGCCCTCTGCTGGCGGGCCGCCATTCCCGCTTTCGCCCAGGCCGACACCGCCACCGTGCCGCGCAGCGAGAACGGCTGGTATCTTTCCCCGCACGGCGTCATTCGCGTCCTGGTGCTGTTCTGCGAGATCGGGTACGACAAGGACGGGTCGAAGGATCCGCAGCCGGACGGGGCCGAGCACTGGCCCAAGGGCCAGCTGCCCAAGTGGAAGGACAACCTCTTCGACCCCTTCGAGAAGCCCGTGCCCACGGCGATGATCACGCGTTACTACCATGACGTGTCGCTCGGCGGATATACCGTGCTGGGTGACTACGTGGACGCGATGCTCACCCTGAAGGAAAGCGAATACCCGGAGGTGAAGAGCGCCCACAGCATCGGCACCGCCGCGGTGAAGGAGGCCAACAAGCTGGGCGAACTGCGTACCAGGCAAGGGCTGCGCATCGAGGACTTCGACCTCTGGCAGGATGGTGGCAAGGCCGGCATGCCCAAGGTGAAGGGGCCCGATGACCCGCACCGGTACGATCATGTGATGGTGATCGCGCGCAACAGCGGGCTTACGCACGGGCAGGGCAGCACTGACCAGGGCAGCCCGGGCAAGCTCTTCGGGTACGAGAGCGACACGCAAAGCCGCTTCGGCGGCATGAACTCCCTGCCCTTCGAGATCCTGAAACACGAGTACAACCACCTGCTGCTCGGCGGCAACAACTTCCACAGCGGCGGGGGTAACGCGGCCCAGTTCGACAGCTACACCCTGTGCATGCAGGGCGGCTGGAGCCTGATGGGCGCCGCCAGCAGCAGCCTCCTTACCTGCAGCGGCTGGGACCGTGACCGCCTCGGCTGGAAGGCGGCCGACGCGCCCTTCCGCATCAACGCCCACGGCCCTTCGGGCGCGTACATGAGCGGCGACCTCGATCCCTTCGCGGGCGATACCGGCATTTTCATCCTGAAGGACTTCGTTACGCACGGCGATGCGATGCGCATCCGCATGCCATTCCTTCCCGATGGAGAGTATCGGCAATGGCTGTGGATCGAGAACCATCTCGGTTTCGCCCGCAACGGATCGCCCACCGACCGCTTCCACTGGGAGAGCACGGGCAACCCCTGCATCTCGGCCGCCCCGCCCGGGCTGTACATGGTGATGCAGATCGAGCGTGAGGAGAAGGTCGGCAAGGACATCTACGGCGGCCATGCGGATTACCTGCATCCGTTGACGGCGAACGGCCACTTCGACATCCAGCTGACCGACGACACGGTGCCCGCCTGCCCCTTCGGCGGCGTGAACCGTGCCTACCGCAGCGAGCGCCGCTGGATGAACCCGCTGACGGGCAGCTGCGAGCAGGAACTGCCGGTGTACGACCGCAACGGTGATGGCAAGGTGGAGCGCAGCGAGCATTTCGTCATGGGCTCCGGCTATCAGCCCGGCGGGCAGCTCGTCTCGGACGCCACTTTCTTCGGTGCCACTCGGCATGCCTGGACCTCTTCCGGGAACCGGGTATTGAACATCGGCAGCAACCCCTCCAGCGCGAACATGCTCACCTTGGGCTGCAACGGGAAGAAGGAGCGCAACAAGGGTCTCCCGCCCGACAACCGCACGGTGTACCTCAACGGCATCCGCACGGAGCTGCTGGAACAGCGGCCGGACGGGGACGCCGTCGTCCGGGTCTCCACCGGAGATACCCGATTGACTGAAGATATCCGCTGGTGCGCGGACAGCATCGTGCTACCACCGTTGCGCGGGCAGGGCGGGTATTCCCTGAGTTTGGCGCCCGGAGTGCGGCTCTCCATCGACCGCTCGCGCTCGGCCACGCGCATGGAACAGCAAGGGACGGAGGGTGGCTTCACCTGCTTCGCTCCGCCCACGCGCTTCACCGTTTCCAGCGGAGCGCACGTGCTGGTGGAGAAGGGCGGATCACTGCGGCTGGAGCGCGGGAGCGTGATGCACGTGATGCCCGGCGCGCGGCTGGAGGCCGCCAAGGGCGCGGTGCTCGCCGTGGAAGGCGGCTGCGCCATCATCGTGCATGGCGACGGCCGGGTGGATGCGCCCAAAGGCGTGCTGAAGAAGCTGCGGAAGAAGAAAAGGCTCCTTTCCGTTCAGTAGGCGCGCACGTTCCTGCCCTCCTTCCAGTTGATGAAGGCGCGGTTGGCCACGCGGTTGCCGCCCGGCGTGGGATAATCGCCCGTGAAGTACCAATCGCCCGTATGGTTGGGACAGGCGGCGCGCAACCCCTCGATGCCCTGGTACACCACGCGCACCTCGGCCTTGATGTCCGGCGGCGTCAGCAGCTCCGCGATCTTGGCGCTGATGCGCTCGGCGGTGAACGGCGCGTAGATGTCCTTCACCGGGTTCTCCAACCACGGGGAGGGCCCGCCGTTGCCGCGCGGGTCGCCGGGAACGGGCAGCGGCTTGTCCACATTGGCCAGGCAGCGGTCATACACGTCGTCGATGATGTTCTCCTGCTTGGTCTCCCGCAGCAGGGCGACGGCCGCCTGGAAGGCCACGAGGTCGCCCAGCCGCGCCATGTCGATGCCGTAGCAATCGGGGTATCTTATCTGCGGGGCGCTGCTCACCACCACGATGCGCTTGGGATCCAGCCGGTCCAGCATGCGCAGGATGCTCTGCCGCAACGTGGTGCCGCGCACGATGCTGTCGTCGATCACCACCAGGTTGTCCAGGCCGGGGCGCACGCTTCCGTACGTGATATCGTACACGTGCGCCACCATCTCGTCGCGGGCGTTGTCGGCGGTGATGAAGGTGCGCAACTTGGCGTCCTTGATGGCCACTTTCTCCAGGCGTGGGCGCATGGCGAGGATCTCGCGCAGCCGGCCGGGCTCCGGCGAGGGGCCGAGTTCCGTGATCAGGCGCTCCTTGGTCCGGTTCAGTTCGTCCTCCAGGCCCTTCAGCATACCGTAGCAGGCCGTCTCGGCGGTGTTGGGGATGAAGCTGAATACCGTGTTCCGCATATCGTGGTCCACGGCCTCCAGGATGGCGGGCACGGTGTGGTGGCCCAGTGCGAGGCGCTCGCGGTACACGTCGCGGTCACTCCCCCGGCTGAAGTAGATGCGCTCGAAGCTGCACGCGCGCTTCTCTACCGGCACACGCACCTGTTCCTCGCTGAAGGAGCCGTCCTTGCGCACGATGAGCGCGTGGCCCGGGCGCAGTTCATGCACCTGCTCGGTCTTCACCGCGAAGGCGGTCTGGATGGCGGGGCGTTCGCTGGCGGCCACCACGAACTCGTCGTCGGCGTACCAGAAGCACGGGCGGATGCCGGCGGGGTCGCGCAGCACGAAGGCGTCGCCGTGGCCGATGAGCCCCGCGAAGGCGTAGCCGCCGTCAAAGTCCTGGGCGCTCATGCGCAGGATCCCCGCCACGTCCAGCTGCTCGCCGATGAGCCGGGTGATCTGCGCGTCCGTGCCGCCCAGCGGCGCGTGGATCTGCCGCAGCCGGTCGTTCTCCACGTCCAGGTAATGGCCGATCTTCTCCAGCACCGTCATCGTATCGCTCTTCTCCTTCGGGCATTGGCCGATGCTGACGAGCAGGTCGAAGAGCTCGTCGACATTGGTCATGTTGAAGTTGCCCGCCAGCACCAGGTTGCGCGTGATCCAGTTGCTCAGGCGGCGGCGCGGGTGGCAGTTCTCCAGCCCTTCGTTACCGTATGTCGCGTAGCGCAGGTGGCCCAGCAATACCTCACCGATGAAGGGCACTTCGGCCTTCAGGCGGTCAACGTCGGTGGCGACCGCGCCATCCTTGTCGATGGCCTCCTGGATGCCCTTGTGGATGTCGCGGAAGATCTTCTGGATGGCCTGCTTGTCGGTGCTTCGCACCCGGTCGATGTAGTTGGAACCCGGCTTCGGGTCCAATTTGATGACGCCCACGCCCGCGCCGTCCTGCCCGCGGTTGTGCTGCTTCTCCATCAGCAGGAACAGCTTGTTGATGCCATGGAAAGCGGTGCCGTACTTCTGCTGGTAGTGGTGCAGGGGCTTGCGCAGGCGGATGAAGGCCAGGCCGCATTCGTGTTTGATGGCGTCGCTCATGGGATGCCCGGCCCTCGGACCGGGCCGCGAAAGTACGCCGGGGGCCGGGGGGGGGCTTGGCCAGGGTCAAGGCCACGCCGTCCGGTCACGCCAGGGTCCGCACCCGCCGAAGGCAACGCCAAGCCCCCCGTACCGGTCTTACCTTGCGTTCTCTCCGGCCCGCCCGTGCGCCTCTTTGCCGCCATAGCCCTCCTCGTGCTCGCCACGGCCGCTTGGGCGGTGGACAAGCCTGTGGCCACCCTCACGGAGAACCGGGGGCAATGGCCCGCCAACGTTCTTTACCGTACGCGGTTCCCCGGCGGCGAACTCTTCGTGGAGAAGGACCGCTTCACCTACGTGCTGCACCGCGGCGGGCCCATGGAGCAACACGGCCACGCGCACAGCGGCCCCGCCGCTCCGTTCCAGGCGCACGCTTATCAAGTGCTGTTCGAAGGCGCACAAGGGGCCACGGGTGAAGGACGCATGCGGCAGCCGCACCAGGAGAACTTCTTCACCGGCAACGATCCCTCGGAATGGGGAACGGGCTGCGGCGTCTTCGGCGAGGTGGTCCTGCATGGGCTCTGGCCGGGCATCGACCTGCGCATCGATGGCGGCAAGGGCTTGAAGTACGAGTTCATCGTGGCGCCGGGAACCGACCCGTCCATCATCCGGTCGCGGTATCAGGGGCAGGACCGGCTCGTCCTGCGCGACGGGCGCATCGAGGTGCTCACCAGTTGCGGTACCGTGATCGAGGAGGCTCCCGTGGTGTACGATGAGCGGGGCGGAATACCCGCATCATACGATCTGCGGGGCGATGCGGTGGGCTTCCACCTGGCGGCCCGGCCGCAAGGCGCGCTCATCATCGACCCGGACCTCACCTTCGGGTCCTTCAGCGGCAGCACGGCGGACAACTTCGGCTTCACCGCCACCTACGACAACGACGGCGCGCTCTATGGCGGTGGCATCGTCTTCGGCGGTGGATATCCGGTCACCATGGGTGTGCAGGACAACAATTTCAGTGGCGGGGATATCGACATCGGCATCAGCAAGTGGAGCTCCGATGGAAGCTCCTTGGAGTGGAGCACCTACATCGGCGGCAGCGGCAACGAAACGCCGCACAGCTTGGTGGTGAACGGCGCGAACGAATTGTTCGTGCTGGCGGTCACCGGCTCGGCCGACTTCCCCGTGACGCCGGGCTGCTTCGACGCCTCCTTCAACGGCGGCACCGTGATCCCGGTGAACAACGGCTTCGTGAACCTCTCCGGCGGCGAGGGCTACGGCTTCGCCACCGGGACCGACATGGCCGTGGTGCACCTCTCGGCGGGCGCCACCACGCTCATCGGTTCCACCTTCGTGGGCGGAACGGGCAACGATGGGCTGAACCAGAGCCCGGCGCTCGTCCATAACTATGGGGATCATTTCAGGGGCGAGATCGCGCTGGACGCCCAGGAGCGCCCCGTGGTGGCCACCAGCACCCAGAGCGTGGATATGCCCGTGACGCCCGGGGCAGCGCAGCCCGGCTATGGTGGTGGTGACCAGGACGCCTTCCTCTTCCGGCTGGACCCCGCGCTCACGGCCTTGCAGCTTGGCACATACCGGGGTGGCCCGCAGGGGGACAGCGGCTATGGCGTACAGTTCAGTAGCAGTGGTGATATATACATGACCGGCGGTACGGCCAGCCCATCGCTGCCCATGGCCGGCAGTCCCGCCCAGGGCGCCTTCGGTGGCGTGGTCGACGGCCACATAGCGCGCTACGCTCCCAATGGCCAGCTGCTCTCCTCCACGTTCACGGGCACCGCCTCCTCGGACCAGTGCTATTTCGTGCAGGTGGATACCGATGACGGGGTGTACGTGGTGGGTCAGACGCACGGCAACTACCCGGTAACGCCGGGGAAGTACAGCAATCCGGGCAGCGCACAGTTCATCCACAAATTCTCCCAGGACCTCTCCAGCTCCATCTGGAGCACCCGCATCGGCAATGGCAACGGCACGGAGGACATTTCGCCCAGTGCCTTCCTCGTCACAACCTGCGGCCAGATCTATTTCAGCGGGTGGGGCGGCCAGGTCAATTCGTATGTCCTCGCCGACCAGAGCACCACCGTGGGTCTTCCGGTGACGGCCGATGCCTACCAGCCTACCACCGACGGCAGCGATTTCTACCTCATGGTGCTGGAGCCCGAAGCCACGGGTCTGGCCTATGGTACTTTTTTCGGCGGTGGAGTCAGCGATGAGCACGTGGACGGGGGCACCAGCCGCTTCGACAAGAACGGCAACGTGTACCAGGCCGTGTGCGCCGGTTGTGGCGGGCATGATGACTTCCCCACCACGCCCGGAGCCTGGAGCCATACCAACAACAGCAGCAACTGCAACCTCGGCGTCTTCAAGTTCAACCTCGGCCAGCCCGTGGCGCAGATCGGCATCGACGGGCCCGGGTACGTGTGCTTCCCGGATGGCGCCCAGTTCACCAACAGCAGCATCGGCGGCACGAGCCAGGTATGGGACTTCGGCGACGGCGCCACCAGCACCGGCTTCGCGCCCTCGCATACCTGGGCCGCACCCGGCACCTATACGGTAACCATGGTACTGAGCGACAGCACCACGTGCCTGCCGAACGATACGGCCTCCATCACCGTGGAGGTACTGGTGCCAGGAACCGCTTCCATCGACCCGGTCGGCCCCGTTTGCGATGGCGGATCCGTGCAACTGCACGCCCACGGCGGGGACAGCTACACCTGGTGGCCCACCACAGGTCTGGACGACCCCAACAGCCCCGACCCCGTGGCCACACCGCCCGGCGACATCACCTACACGGTGAACGTTACCGGCCCCTGCGGATCGAGCAGCGCCAGCATCGACGTCGAGGTTGGGCAGGCCGCCGGTTCCGCCGGGGACGACCTGGACGCCTGCATCGGCTCGCCCGCCCAGCTCTCCGCCTCGGGTGGCGCCACCTACCTCTGGAGCCCTGCCGCCTCACTGGACGACCCCACAAGCGCCACGCCACTGGCCACGCCGAACGACACCACGGACTACATCGTGACCATCATCTCCGACCTGGGCTGCGAACTTCAGGACACGCTCACCGTCAACGTTCTCTTCGGCCCGCCGGTCCCCGTGGTGAATGATACCGCGGTCTGCCTGGGCTTCAGCGTGCAGATCTCGGCGTTCGGTGGCTCCAGCTATGAATGGGCGGCGGCGCCAGGGATCAACGAGCTGTTCACCGCAACTCCGTCCGTTTCGCCAACGGCCGATCAGTACTACACGGTGTTCGTGACCAACGCTTGCGGCACCACGGCCGACAGCGCCTTCGTGGACGTGCAGCAGGTGATCGCCAGTGCCTGGCCCGATACGCTCGTGTGCCCCGGCGAGCCCGTCACGCTCTTCACTGCCGGTGGCCTCACCTACGCCTGGTCGCCCGCCACGGCCCTCAGTGATCCCGATTCCGCCGTCACCGTGGCGGCGCCGTCCGCGCCGATGGTCTATACCGTCACCGCCACGAACGCGCTGGGCTGCGAAGGCACCGCGACCGCCACGATCCTGCACTTCCCGCAGCCACAGGTGCATGCGAGCAACGATGTCCGCATCGACTTCGGCCACAGTACCGGGCTCAGTGCCTATGGTACCGGCCTGCTGCTGTGGTCGCCGGCGGTCTCACTGTCCTGTGACACATGCGCGCATACCATCGCCTCGCCGGAGCACAGCACCGTGTACACCGTGCAGCTCACGGACAGCAACGGCTGCAAGGCCGCGGACCAGGTCACCGTCTTCGTGAACGGAAGCCTCTATGTGCCCAACACCTTCACGCCCAACGGTGACGGCATCAACGACGGATTCTTCGCATATGCTACCGAGATCGCGGAATTCCGCCTGCTCGTCTTCAACCGTTGGGGCGAGCAGATATACCGCACCAACGAACTGGGGCCCGTGTGGGACGGCACGTACAACGGGGTTGAATCACCGATCGACACCTACGTCTGGCGTGTGGACCTGGAGGAGCTGAGCGGCAACAAGCGCACCGTTTACGGGCACGTGAACCTGGTGCGGTAGGGTTCACCGGAAGAATCGGCTCCTCTCCAGCCCCAGCCATGACAGTGCCGCACCGCTGAGGAGCATCTCCTTGCGCGCATCGTCCCAAGGCATGGAGCGGATGAGCTCACCCGGCACATTCTCTCCCAGCGGAAAGGGATAATCGGTTCCGAGGGCCACCTTCTCGGCGCCCACGAGGTCCACCAGGTACTGGAGCATCACGGGGTCGTGGACGAGGGAATCCAGCCAGAAGCGGCCAAGGTGGTCCTTGGGTGCCACGTTGTTGTCCACGGCGCAGAGATCGGGCCGCACCTCGAAGCCGTGCTGGATGCGGGCCACAGTGGCAGGGAAGGAGCCGCCGCCGTGCGCGAAGGCCACGCGCAGCTTCGGCAATCGCGTGAAGAGGCCGCTGAAGACCATGCTGCTGATGGCCAGCGCGGTCTCGGCTGGCATGCCTACCAGCCAGGGCAGCCAGTACTTGTCCATGCGCTCCTTGCCCAGCATTTCCCATGGATGCACGAAGACGCACATGCCCAGTTCCTCGCAGGCCTGGAACACGGGGAAGAGCCGGGGCTCGCCGAGGTTGACGCCCGCGATGTGCGTGCCCACCTGGACGCCCGCGAGGCCGATGGACCGGCAACGCTCCAACTCCTTTACCGCCAGTTCGGTATCCTGCATGGGCAGGGTGCCGAGGCCGGCGAATCGTCCGGGCCAGGTGTTCACGATGCCCGCGATGTGGTCGTTGAGGAACATGGACAGGTCCAGCGTGTCCTGCGCCATGGCCCAGTAGCTGAACATCACCGGCACGGTGCTGAGCACCTGGGCGCGCACGTGGTGGGCGTCGCATTCATCGATGCGCACAACCGGATCCCAGCAGTTGGCCTGCACCTCGCGGAAGAACTTGTCATCCATCATCATCCGCGCGCAACCCGGCCGGTGGTGGTCCAGGTGGATGAAACCGCCATAGCCGTAGCGCCGCCCGAAATCGGGGATGTGCTCCGGCAGGATGTGCGTGTGTATGTCGATCGAGAGGAGCGGCACGGGGTCAGACGAAGCGCTTGTCCGCCTCCATCACGTGGCCGCATTTCTTGCAGGTGCGCAGGTCCTCGTTCGTGTAGAATTCGCGGAAGCGCGGCAGGAAATCCTTCTCGATGTCATGCAGCACGAAGCGGTACTCGTGCAGCTTGTTGTTGCATGCTTCGCAGTACCACTGCAGGCCGTCCTCCATCTTGCGGTCGTCGCGCTTGCACTCGATCACCAGGCCCACGGTATTCGCGGCGCGCCTCGGCTGGTGGGGCACGCGGGCGGGCAGCAGGAACATCTCGCCCTCCCGGATGGGAATGGTCACGGCCTTGCCGTCCTCCTGGATACCCACCTCGATGTCGCCCTCGACCTGGTAGAAGAGCTCCTCGGTCTCGTTGAAGTGGTAGTCTTTCCGGGCATTGGGGCCGCCCACGCACATCACGATGTAGTCGCCGGCGTCGCGGTAGAGGTTCTTGTTGCCCACGGGGGGCTTGAGCAGGTCGCGGTTGTCGGCGATCCAGCCTTTGAGGTTGAAAGGGCGTTTAATGGCCATGGCGATCGTTCGGACCGCCAAGGTAAGCACCGTCCACACGGCGCGATGGTCATTCCATCTCCGAGCGGGCCGCCATCAGCAGCAGAGCGCCGTTGACGCGCTGCATGCCCATGGTGTATTCGGCGTCGGGCTCGAAGGTGAAGGTCTTCTTGTTGTACCGGATGAATGCGAACGGGAAGTCGAGGTCATCGGTGGGAGCGCCGTCGAATCGTGACTTTTCAAGCAGGCTCACCGCGATGCCCATCGGGGAGAGGTCGTACTCGATGCCCGGCCTGGGCTTGGGCAGGCGCGCATCGATGCAGATGCGCTTGGCCACGAAGCCCGGATGGCGGAACTCCATGCCGTACATCTCGTCCGTTCGCAGCCACACGCGGAATCGCCCGGCCTTGTCGGCTACCACCTGTTCCACGGGATCATTGCCCTTGTACACGATGACCTCGGCGCCCGCGAGCTTGTCCTCCGCGTCGCTCACACGGCCGTCCACCCGCAACAGCCGGACCTCCTGGTCCTCTTGGGCACGGATCGGGGATGTGGCCAGCAGGGCCGGAACGATGGTGATATACAGGAGGGCGCGGATGTTCATGGGCGTGGTCGATCGTCCGGCTTGTACCGCCCGCCCGCACCGAAGGTTTCCAAGCGCGCGGGGCCGCTCCTTCCGGAACGGCCCCGCGCCAGGGATCGATCAGCGTGATCAGCGCACGAGCAGGCGCTGTTCGGCGTGCTGCTCCGGCGAGGTGAGGCGCACGGTGTACAAGCCCGTGCCCACGCTGCCCGCGAGGTTGAAGGTGAAGCTGCCCCCGGCTACTGCCGCTACACGCTCGCGCTGCACCAGACGGCCCGCCAGGTCGAGCACGTCCACGCTGAGCGGACCTGCGATGTTGCCGAGGTCGATGGTCACCTGCCCTTCCGTGGGGTTGGGCCGCAGGCCGAAGGAAGCGGTCTCCTGAGCGGCCACCTGCGTGCCCACATCGCCGGTGATGCAGATGCTGAAGGACGGATCGGTGGGGTAGCCCTCACTGTGGTCATACAGACGCACGAAGTACGTGGTACCCTCCTCCAGGTCGAACAGTTCGATCGCTTCCGTGCCTCCGCTCACTGAGGTGTCCGAGCAGGCGGTACTGGTCAGCCCATCGCAGGTACCCTCGAAGAACTCGAGCACCGCGTCGAAGTCAGCGCCACCGGTCACCGAGATCACTTCGTGCGGATTGGTGGCCACAAAGGAGTACCATACGTCGTCGTTCGCGTCACCTTCGAGTTCGTTGCAGACCAGGGCCGGGAGAGACTGCGTGGCGTCCTGCACCGTACCCTGAACAGGCTGGCAATCGAGGTTCACGTTCAGCACGATGGCCCATGCGCAGCTGTCATTCACAGGGGGCTCGGGAACGGTCTCGCAGGCCGAGGCGCTCACTTGCACGCTGTACGGACCCACGGCGGGCGAGGTGCTGCTCGTGTCCAGTTTCACCGGCAGGTAATAGGTACCGGCAGGCAGGTCGTAGAAGGCGATCCAGGTGTTGCCATCGCCGCAGTCATCGGTGTTCACCGAATCCCCCTGCACGATGCCCGCACCACCCGGGCAGCCGGTGGTGAGCACGGTCCACACGTTCTGGAAGGCCGGAGCAGTGCCGCAATAGGAAACGATCACGTTCGCGCACCCGGTGGTCGTGAACGCATGCCACACGCTGGGCAGGCTGTCCGCTTCCAGCGGCGAACCCGGCTCGTAATCCCCATCGATCGTGGCGCCGGTATTGTCCCCCATGAAGGTGAGCGTGGCATCGATCAGCAGTTCTTCGGCGGTCACATCGCCGCACAGGTCGTTCGCGGGGGTCACCACGGGCACCTCGATGGTGATCGTCACCGTGGCCGTGTCGCAGAGCGGCTCGGGATCGCACACCGTGTACGTGAAGGACACGTCGCCTTCGAACCCGGGATCCGGCGTATAGGAGAAGGTGCCGTCGGCATTGAACGTGAGCGAACCGCTGGCTTCGGCCGTGCCGCCATCGGCCAAGGACCAGACCAGCTCGGTGCTGTCGTTGTCCGCGTCGCTGTCATTGTCCGCCACGGAAGCATCGAGCGTGCTGTCCTGGTCCACGCTGAAGACATCATCGTCGGCATCGGGCGCTTGGTTCACGGGCGGCGCCTCCACGGTGATCGTCGCAAGGGCCGTGTCGCAGAGCGGCTCGGGATCGCACACCGTGTACGTGAAGGACACCTCGCCTTCAAACCCGGGATCCGGCGTGTAGGAGAAGGTGCCATCGGCATTGAACGTGAGCGAACCGCTGGCTTCGGCCGTGCCGCCATCGGCCAGGGACCAGACCAGTTCGGTGTTGTCGTTGTCCGCGTCGCTGTCGTTGTCCGCTACGCTCGCGTCAAGTGTGCCGTCCACGTCCACCGAGAATCCATCATCCCCGGCTTCAGGTGCCTGGTTCCCGGCGGGCTCGCAGACGGCGGTCGTGATGTTGATGGTGTAGGGCCCCACGTTGCCGCCCCCGGCATATACCGGGTAGTAATACGTTCCGGCCGGCAAGCCGCTGAAATAGAGCGTCAGGTTGCCATCCGCACAGCTGAAGAATTCACTTCCGTTATTCACGACCTCGTCGGATCCCGGAGGGCAGCTCGTCTCCAGCACCATGAACCAATCCCCATCCGCATAGGCCGGATCGGAGCCGCAGAAATCGAGTTTCACATCGGCACAGCTGGTGATGGTGAAAGCCTCCCAAACGGTCTCCCAGCCGAGCCCATCGTTATCCAGGCCGCCGGTGTTGTCCCCGTTCACTGTTACGGCGCCGGGAATGGACAGGGTCTGTACCACGGCATTCTCACAAAGGTCATTGGCCGGCTGGGCGGACGCGCTGCCAGGTGCGAGATACAAGGCGCTGGCGGCCAGAACAAAGAGTGCGGAGCGTGTTCTCATCGAAAGGTGTGGTTGGTTGAACTGAAGCCGGTGCGCACGTGCGCGAAGGTGTTGTCCTACTGCTTGTGGAGCGCGCCAAAAATGGGCGTGCTGGCACGGCGGCTCGGCTGAAGACGTGGCGCTTTTATCCACGTCACCTTGTTCGGCCCATGGAGCGGCCCTTTCAGTGGACGAAAACGCGTGCGCTCCGGGGCGCATCGTCCTCCCCTGTGGCGCGCACGCTGTACACACCCGGGACCAGCCCGCTTTCGGCCGCGCTCAGGAGCGGCTGCCCGGGAGCGGCGCGCAGGACCTTGTGCAGCACGAGCGCGCCCCGGGCATCATACAGGCTCAGTGCGATCCGCTGCGGGGCGCCGGACCAGATGAGCCAGGCATCCCCGTCCATGCGCACCGGCAGGGCGTCCCCTTGTTCGGGTATGGATGTGCATACCTCGATGATCACCTCCAGCGGCGCATCGCTCACGTCCAGGCAGCCACCCATGGCCAAGAGCCCATCCAAGGGCTGGCCCGGTACCGCGCCTGCGAGGTCTCCGCTGAACGACACACCCCAGAGTTGGTACGCCCCGGGCGCGAGCCCATCGACCGGCACGATCGGGGTGTCCGCCACCAGGATGATGGTGCCCGCGTTTTCCGTGAGCACGAAGACCAGCCCAGAGCCGGTCCCTTCGC
>Ga0138256_10003578_pt1 | contig 16503 bp, 13 predicted proteins | sample KNB2016incub_MG_FD_105486 | JGI IMG/M metagenome (GOLD analysis project Ga0138256, IMG submission 105486) | Active sludge microbial communities from wastewater in Klosterneuburg, Austria - KNB2014incub_MG | ecosystem: Engineered > WWTP > Activated sludge > Unclassified | place: Austria... | reverse complement strand
TGGGACGCGCAATTGCCAGAAAGCGGGGCCTGGGTGATGGGAGACCAGACGCGCCTGCGCCAGGTGGCCCTCAATTTGATCAACAACGCCATCAAGTTCACCACCACTGGCGGGGTGCGGCTGGAGGTGGAACAGATTGGCGGCGCGGTTGTGGTGAGCGTAATGGACACCGGGCTGGGCATTTCGCCGCAAGACCAGCAGGTGATTTTTGATGAATTTCGCCAGTCCGAGCGGAGCGTGGCGCGTGGGTATGGCGGGCTGGGGGTAGGGCTGGCCATCAGCAAACGGCTGGTGGAAATGCACGGCGGGCAAATTCAGGTGGCTTCGTCCGGGCAGGACAACGCGGGGTCGGTGTTCTCGTTCAGTCTGCCAGCCATCGCGCCGCCAGAGCAGCTCTCGCAGCGAGACGAGGCCCCATCTGCCGCGCAAAACAGCACGGTGTTGACCAAGCCGGTTGAGATGACCGAGTTGACCGCCACGCTGGATCAGTGGTGGCTGATGGCCGATGGCGGACGCGCCACCCGCACCGTGCTGGTGGTGGATGACGAGCCGGGCGCGCTGGACATGAATGCGCGGATCGTGCAGGCGCATTCTGCATCCAACCGCGTGCTGAAAGCCAGCAATGGCAAAGCTGCGCTGGATGTTTTGCGGCGCGAGAGCGTGGATTTGATTTTGCTGGATTTGCAAATGCCAGAGATGGACGGGTTTGAGTTTTTGGATGCCATGCGCGAACTGGAAACCGCTCGAAAGATACCGGTGATTGTGCTGACCGGCAAGTATTTGACCGAGGCGGATATGCAGCGGCTGAATCAGGGCATTTCTGCCGTGCTGGGCAAGGGCTTGTTCAGCGTAGATGAGACGGTTGCCCATATTGGGGCCGCGCTGGAGCGCAAGCGCCGCCTGAGCGGAGAGGCGCGGCGGCTGGTGCGCCGGGCAATGGCATATTTGCATCAGCATTTTGCGGAAGCGGTCTCGCGCAAAGATATCGCGCGGCATGTCGGTATCACAGAGGATCATCTGACTTTTTGTTTCAGGCAGGAGCTGGGCACCACGCCCATCGAGTATCTCCAGCGGTATCGCATCAACCAGGCCAAACGGTTGCTGCTGGAGACCGCAAAACCCATCACAGAGGTGGCCCTGAGCGTGGGTTTCTCGGACAGCGGGTATTTCAGCCGCATCTTTCACCGCGAGACCGGCGTATCGCCAGAGGCTTTTCGCAAGGCGTGATTTCTTTTCACCGCAGGGGCTGAACAAATTCCCCCACAACCCTCGCGCAGGCGGGCGCAACGCCATGAACTGTCCATGTTCGGCTCGGTTTTCTCCATGTGGGACAGGCCGGGTCTCTTTATGATGGGTCAAAATCTGTGAAGATTCCTGAATCAACAGACGCGACTGTCTCTTAAATCAACTGGTTTACAACCCAAATAAACCAAACCAACATTTTTACAAAGGAGAAGAAATGATGAACAAGATAAAGCTATCTGCCATGACGGCCCTTGTGGCCGCGGGGATGGTGCTGAGCGCATGTGGCGCGCCTGCCGCTGCGCCCACCGCCGCTCCTGCTGCGACAAAGGCCCCGGAAGCAGCCAAAGCCCCGGAGGCCACCAAGGCTCCTGAAGCAACAAAAGCCCCTGCGGCGGCCAAAACCACGCTGAAAGTGCTGGTTCACCAGAACCCGCCGATGGTGGCGTTCATGGAGGCGTTTAACAAGAAGTTCACCGAGAAGAACCCCAACATCACCGTTGACATGTCGGTGGTGAACGCCAATGATTTGAGCACGGTGAGCCAGACCCGCTTGACCGCCAACGATGTGGACGTGATTGACATGTTTGGCTTTGCCAATCAGGCCCAGCCATATATGAAAAAAGTGGACGCGCCCAACTGGCAGCAGTTGATTGAGGCTGGTCTGCTGATGGATCTGAGCGATCAACCGTTTGTGAAGAATTACGACGCGGCCACGATCAAGGACGCGGGCAGCTACAACGGAAAAGTGTACGAGATCAACCTGGGGCGCGTGTCGTATAGCGGCATTTATTACAACAAAGACATGTTCGCCGCCAACAACGTCAAAGTTCCCACCACCTGGCAAGAGCTGGTGACGGCGTGCGAGACCTTCAAGAAGGCCAAGATCGCCTGCATGACAGCGGGTGGCAAAGATGGCTGGCCGATTTTTGTGGGCGCATACGGCTTGCTTGGCGCGTTGTATCCAGATCAGGCCGCGCTGGTGGAGGGCCTGTGGACGGGCAAGATCACCTGGAATGACGCGAAGGCCATCGAAATGTGGACCAAGATGCAGATTTACGCCCGCGACATGATGGAAGCCGGCGCGAGCGGCATCGCTGGCGACGCGGCGCCTGGCCGGTTTGCCTCTGGCGCGGTGGCGATGTTCCCCGGCGGCACCTGGTATGGCCCGGCGATTGACGAGGCCAAGCCCAGCTTCAAATGGGGCTACATTCCCTTCCCCGGCTCGGACAAGGCCGATGACAACAAGTATTTGTTTGGCAAATACGACCAGGGTTGGGTTGTGGCCGCCAAGTCGCCAAACAAGGATGCGGCGATGAAGTATCTGACCGAGTTCTCCGCCCCGGATAACTATCAGGCGTTTGCGAATGCCGTAGGCTTCATCCCCACCCAGCCAACTGCCAAGCTGAACACGGGCATTGGCGCAGAAGTGGCCCCGTATCTGGCCAACTTCCGCGTGGGGTATGAGCAATACTACGTTGGCCCCAAGGGCGCGGGGCAGTTTGCCAACCCATGGGCGTCGTACTTCAAGCCGTTTGGCACTTACGATGACCCGAAGACGCTGGCCGACAAAGTTCAGGCCGATCTGAAGTCGGGTTTGGACGCGGTGAAATAGCGTGATGTTCTGGCAGGCTTTCCGACGTAAAAGATTGGAGAGCCTGCTTTGTTTTTTGTTGACTTCTTGTTTCAAGGAGGATGCGCCATGACATATCACTTTGGCCGCGGCTGGGCCAGATTCATTCCCTACTTATTGCTGCTACCCGGCGTGATTTTCTACCTCGTCATCGCGCTGCTGCCCTCGCTGGCGACATCGTTGTATTCCTTCACCGATGCCACTGGTTTACAGGGCGCGCCCATGCACTGGCTGGGGCTGGAGAACTACAAAGAATTTTTATTTATGGGGCAGGCTTCCAAAGACAATCTGGATGCTTTGGGCCGCACGCTGGTGTTTTGCTTTTTTGTCACAACCATTCAGTTTGCGCTGGGTTTGCTGGCGGCGGTTGTGCTTAACCAAAGACTGCGCGGCACCAATGTGTTCCGCACCCTGTATTTCATGCCAGTTATTTTGGGCGCGGTCATTCAAGGCCTGATCTGGTCGCTGTTTTTGTTCCCGCTGGGCGGCCCAATGGCCCGGTTTTTAGATTTGTTCGGCATGCGTTCTGAGTTTCTGGGCGGCCAGCCCTCCGAGGCGTTTGCGTGGGTGATTGTGGTGCAGATTTGGGCCAACATGGGCACGACCATGATCATCTTTTTGTCCGGGCTGCAAACCATCCCATCTGATTTGTATGAGGCCGCCAAGATTGACGGGGCCAGCTCGTGGCAGGCGTTTACAAACGTCACGTGGCCCCTGCTCACCCCCAGCGTAAACACCAACCTCACGCTCAACATCATCGGCAGCCTTCAGGCGTGGCAGTTGTTCCTTGTGCTGATTGGTTACCGCAACGGCACACAGGTGCTGGGCTACCTGATATACGCCACCGGCTTCGGCCAGACATCGGGCAGCGTGACCAGCAGCTTCCGCCAGGGCTACGCGGCGGCGGCGTCCATCATTTTGTTTTTGCTGGTGCTGGTCATTGGCATGACCGTGCAATACATTCTGCGGCGCAGAGAAGCGAGGATTTTGGGATGACAACAACTACACAAGCCCCCGCCATGCGGCGGATTCCCTGGGGCCGCATTGGCTCGTATGCCTTTTTGCTCATTTTGGCGGTCATTTATCTTGGGCCGTTGCTCATGCTGGTCAACACATCGCTCAAGACCATGCCCGCGTTTATGAAAGACGCCACCGGCCCGGCGATTGAGCTGAATTTTCAGAACTTTGTGGATGCGTGGAACAAAGCCAGCTTTCCAAAGTATCTGCTCAACTCGGCCATTTACACATTTGCCGCCACCACCATTTACGTGATCACGGCGGTGTATGTGGCCTTCCCCATTGCGCGGGGGTATGTCAAGTTTTCTGGCGCGCTGCTCACGCTGTTTGTGATCGCGCTCTTTCTGCCGCCCGCGCTCATCCCTCAGTTTCAGCTTGTGCTGAACCTGGGCTTATACAACAACCCCATCGGCTACATCCTGCTGTTTGTGGTCAACCCCATTGGCATTGTGATTTTGGTGAACTACATCAAAACCGTGCCCAAAGAGCTGGATGAAGCGGCGGCGATGGATGGCTGCGGCTACTTCCGATTTGTGTGGTCGGTGGTGCTGCCGCTCATCCAACCGGCGCTGGCAACCGTCATCGTCTTGCAGGCCATCGGCATCTGGAACGAGATCATCACCCCCACCATTTACCTGACCAGCAAAGACTATTACCCCATCACGCGCGGGCTGATTGTGTTCCAGGGTGTGTATGGCAGCAACTGGCCCACGCTGGCCGCGGCGGTGCTCATGCTCACCCTGCCCATGTTGCTGCTCTTCCTGTTCCTGCAACGCTACATCATTTCTGGCTTGACCGCCGGTTCTGTAAAAGGCTGAGACCAGATGAAAACGCTTCATTACCTTTGCGCCCTTGCGCTGGCCGGTTGGATGGGGCTGAGCGGGTGCGCCGCCGCGCCTACCCCCACGCCCGTGCCCACACTTGCGCCAACGCCCGCCCCCACGCCTGTGCCCGCGCCCGCCGGGTGGAAGCTGGCCTGGCATGATGAATTCGATGGCAGCGCCATCAACAAAAGCAACTGGACCTTTGACCTGGGCGCGGGGGGATGGGGCAACGGCGAGGCCCAAAAATACACCGCCCGCCCAGAAAACGCCCGCGTTGAAAACGGCAACCTTGTGATTGAAGCGCGTCAGGAAAAACTGGATGACTCGTATTACACCTCGGCCCGCTTAAAAACGCAGGGGTTGCAAACCTTTCAATACGGGCGCATAGAAGCGCGCATAAAAGTTCCAGCCGGCAAAGGGCTGTGGCCCGCCTTTTGGATGCTGGGCGCGGACTTTGACGGCAAAAACTGGCCGGACTGCGGCGAGATTGACATCATGGAATACATCGGCAAAGAGCCAGACCTGATCATGGGCACACTGCACGGGCCGGGCTATTCTGGCGCGCTGGGCATTGGCAAATGGAACCGCCAGACCTACAACATCGCCGATGCCTTTCACACCTACGCGGTGGAATGGCAACCCGGCCAGATTGACTGGTTTTACGATGGCGTGAAATATCACACCGTCACCCGCGCCGATGTGGGCGAGCGCCCCTGGGTGGGCGACCATCCCTTCTTCATCATTCTGAACATGGCGGTGGGCGGCCAACTGGCCGGGATGATTGGGCTGGACACCGTTTTCCCAACGCAAACCCTTGTGGATTACGTGCGGGTGTATCAAAAAAATCCGTGAGCCAGACCGCCATGAACACGTTATTTTTTGATGACTTTGCCGCGCCGGAGCTGGATCGCAGCCGGTGGAATGTGGAAGTGACCGGCCACGTTGTCAACAACGAACAGCAGGCGTATGTGGATTCGCCGGAGACGGTGTATCTGCAGCCGGGCGATGAGGCCGGGGCAAACGGCGCGCTTGTCCTTCACCCGCGCCATCGCCCCGGCTACGCCACCGCAGACGGCCAGCGCTTTGACTTCATCTCTGGCCGCCTGAACACGCGCGGCAAAGTGGAGTTCACGCGCGGCGTAGTCTCTGCGCGGATAAAGCTGAGCGCCGGGGTTGGGCTGTGGCCCGCGTTCTGGCTGCTGGGGTCAACCGGCGACTGGCCGGGCTGCGGCGAGATTGACATCATGGAAAACGTGGGCGAGCCAGACTGGGCCAACGCCGCCGTGCATGGCCCCGGCTACTTTGGCGAGACGCCGTTTGTCAACCGCAAATACTTTGCCGGGGCCGACGGCGTTGCGGGCTGGCATGTCTACTCTGCCGAGATCAGCCCGGCCAGCGAGCTGCTCTTCCGGGTGGATGACGCGCTGATCTACCGCGTCACCCGCCCGATGATTGAGCATTACGGCGCGTGGGTGTTTGACGGGCCAAAGTTTCTTATTCTTAACTTCGCGCTGGGCGGCATTTACCCGTTTAAAACAAATGGTGTTCGCCAGCCTTATTTTGGCCTGCCCCAGGCCACTGCTCAGATGATTCAGCGCAACCAGCCCCGCATGATGGTGGATTGGGTGAAGGTTGCGCCAACCGATACGCCATCATGACCATGCAACACACCAGCGCCCGCCCGGTATTCATCGGCCAGAGCGAACAAAAACCGCAGCAGCAAGAGGTGCGCGGCGGGTTCGTCTCCATGCTGGGCGATTCGTTTTACAAAATTGAAAATTACGACGCGATGGAGCCGTTTTTTATCAGCGTCGTCTCCAGCTCAGATCACTGGCTGTTTGCGGCCTCCACCGGCGGGCTGACCGCCGGGCGGGTGGATGCCAGCCGCGCCATCTTTCCGTATTACACCGCAGACAAGATCACCGAGAACAGCGAGAACACCGGCTCAAAAACCATTTTGATGGTGGAGCGTGCGGGCCGTGTGAGCGTGTGGGAGCCGTTCTCCAACCGTCAGCGCGGCGCGTATGCCATCACCCGCAACATTTACAAAAACATCATCGGCTCCGCGCTGGTGTTTGAAGAAATCAACCATGACCTTGCGCTTGTTTTCCGCTATGCGTGGCGCTCCAGCGAGAAATTCGGGTTTGTCAAAACATCGTGGCTGGGCAACACCGGCGCGGGCGCAGCCCATGCCCGCCTGCTGGATGGCGCGCAAAATATTTTGCCCGCGCATGTGATGACCGACACGCAGAACACCTTGTCTGTTCTGCTGGATGCCTACAAACGCAGCGAGCTGCACCCGCAGACCGGGCTGGGCATTTTTGCGCTCAACTCCACCCTCACCGATCTGGCCGAGCCGAGCGAGTCGCTTTTGGCGACGGCGGTGGCGCAGGTTGGGCTGGCCCCCGCCGCGCATCTGCTTTCATCTGTTCAGTTGGATGGCTTTCGGGCCGGGCGCATGGTGACAACCGAGACCGAGGCGCGCGGACGGCGCGGCGCCTATTTTGTGTGCGCAGACCTAGATCTGCCCCCCGGTCAGGAGCGCTCGTGGCACTTCACGCTGGAGGGTCAGCAGGATGGCGCGGCCATCGTGCAAGCCATCAGCCGCTTGCAAGGCGACCCCGCCGCGCTGTGCCGCGAGATTGAAGATGACATTTTGGCCGGGCAAAAAGCCCTGCGCCAGATTGTGGCCCGCGCCGATGGCCTGCAACTTTCTGGCGACCCGCAATACGACGCGCATCACTTTGCCAACGCCATGTTCAACATCATGCGCGGCGGCATTTTTGCGGATGAATATCTGGTTAAAACCGCCGACTTTGCCGATTTTGTGGCCGCGCACAGCCCGCCGGTGATGCAGGCGCAGGCCGGTTTTTTTGCCAGCCTGCCCGCCAGCCTGCACATTGCAGAGCTGCGCCAGCGCGCGGCGGCCACCGCCCAGCCAGACCTCATCCGCCTGAGCAGCGCGTTTTTGCCGCTCACCTTCAGCCGCAGGCACGGCGACCCCAGCCGCCCGTGGAACCGCTTTGCCATCAACATCAAAAAACCAGATGGCGGGCTGCGGCTGGATTACGAGGGCAACTGGCGCGATATTTTTCAGAACTGGGAGGCGCTGGCCTTTTCTTACCCGGAGTTTGCAGAGGGGATGGTGTGCGCGTTTCTGAACGCCACCACCGCCGATGGCTACAACCCGTATCGCATCACCCATCGTGGCATAGATTGGGAAAAGCCGGAGCCGGGCAACCCGTGGGCCAACATCGGCTACTGGAGCGACCATCAAATTATTTATTTGCAAAAGCTGATGGAAGCCAGCGCCCGGCTGAACCCCGGCCGGCTGAGCTATTTTTTGGCGCGGCCCATGTTCAGCCATGCCCATGTGCCGTATCGCATCAAGCGTTACGAAGAGCTGCTCAAAGACCCGTATAACACCATTGAGTTTGACCGCGATCTGGACGAGCGCATTCAAGCCAGCGAGAAAGAGCGCGGCACAGATGCGCGGCTGGTTCGCGCGGGCGATGGTGTGCTGCATGTCTCGCTGGCCGAGAAACTGCTCACGCTCACCCTGGCAAAAATGGCGAACTTTGTGCCAGAGGGCGGCATTTGGATGAACACCCAGCGCCCGGAGTGGAACGACGCCAACAACGCGCTGGTGGGCAAGGGCCTCTCGGTGGTGACCCTGGGCTACCTGCGCCGCTGGCTGGCCTTTTGCGAGGACATGCTGGCCCGCGCCGATGCCGCCGCGATTGACCTGAGCGCCGAGGTGGCGCAGTTTTTTGCGCGGGCGCAGCGCATTCTGGCCCAGTTTGAACCCGCGCTGGATGGCGCGTTTAGCGATGAACAGCGCCGCGCCATGATGGACGCGCTGGGCGGGGCCGGGAGCGATTACCGCTGGAATTTTTATCAGAATGGGTTTTCTGGCGAGCGGGTGTCTGTGACCACCCAAGACATGGCCGCGTTCATGCGCATTGCCCGCCGTTACGTGGAGCATTCGTTGCGCGCCAACAAACGCGCCGATGCGCTCTTCCACTCGTACAACATTTTGCATCTGGCGCAGGGCCGCGCCTCGGTCGGCCATCTGTATGAAATGCTGGAAGGCCAGGCCTCCATCTTGTCATCGGGCTGGCTGTCTGCGCAAGATTCGCTGGCCTTGCTAAACGCCTTGCCGGGTAGCCGCCTGTACCGCCCCGACCAGCACACCTACATTTTGTACCCAGACCGCGTTTTGCCCGGTTTTGTGGAGCGCAACTCTGTCTCTGCGGAGCGGGTCAAAGATATTGCGCTGTTTGCTGCGTTGGCGAATGCCCGCGATAAAACGCTCGTCGCCCGCGATGAGCGCGGGGCGTATCACTTTTGCGGCCACATCCACAACGCCAAAGATGTGAGCGCCGCGTTGACCGCGTTGGGCAAAAACCCGCGTTATGCTGCGCTGGCCCAGGCCGAGGCGGGCAAAATTCACGCCTTGTTTGAAGAGGTGTTTCATCACACCGAATTCACCGGGCGATCTGGGACGTTTTTTGCTTACGAAGGGTTGGGCAGCGTGTATTGGCACATGGTGGCCAAGCTGCTCCTCGCCGCGCAAGAGACCGCCATCCGCCTGAAGGATGCGCCCTGCGCCGCGGAGTTGAAGGCCGCATACAGCGCCATCCGCGCGGGAATGTGTTTTAACAAACCGCCCCGCGAATACGGCGCATTCCCCGCCGACCCATACTCTCACACGCCCGCGGGGCAGGGCGCAAAACAACCCGGCATGACCGGCGCGGTGAAAGAAATGCTCTTGACACGCCAGGCCGAGCTGGGACTAACAGCGCAAAACGGGCGGCTGGTGTTTGACCCGTTCATGTTAAACCCCGCCGAATTTCTTACCGCGCCCTCTGTGTATGAATACGTGGATGTGCGCGGGCGAGCGCAGGAGATTGTTGTGCCCGCCGGCGGGCTGGCCTGTTCCATTTGCCAGACACCGGTGGTGCTGGTGTCTGGGCCGCAAGACCGCATCGCGGTGTATCTGGCAGATGGCGCGTGCGTGTTTGTGGAGGGCGTCGCGCTGGATGAGGCCACCACCCGCCGCATCTTTCTGCGCGATGCCAGAGTGCATCACCTGCTGGTGACGCTGCGCCTTGCGTAAAAGCGCGGGTTAAAACACGTAAATCTCATGAATTTTGCCGTCTGCGCCATCCACGTAATTGACCACGCGCCCGCCAGCGACGGCATGGGCGGCCAGCATGTTTAACGCGGCCAGCACGGCATCGCTGGAGTCGGCAAGTTGTTTCCAGCCGATGCCGCCATCCACATACACCCACGCGCTGCGCGGCTGGTTGGCGCTCCAGGTTCCGGTGAAATGTTTGTTGCTCACCAGCGAAGCCGTGACTGCATCGCTGGGCGCGGCGGGCAAAGCTTTGGCGGTGGCCTGCATCATGCCCGGCGGGGTTTGGGTTGGGTTAAGGGTGTTTGACATGGTTGCTTTTTAAGCGCCCGAAGCGCGTCCCAACAAGTTGGGCGCACCGCTCCGGGCGCTTGACGGGTTAAAACACATACACCTCGGTGATCATGCCGCCATTTTCGTTGGCGTTTACGGGGCGGTTGCCGGTTTTGGCCGCCAGACACTGGGTCAGCATCGCCAAAAACGCCGAGTCCGTGTCGGCTTTGAGTTTGCGCCAACCCACGCCCACCAGATAGATGAACGCATTGCGATCCTGGTCGTTGGCCCACACCCCGCTAATTTTTACATTGCTGTGCCACATACGAATTGCCTCACTTTAGGATATAACGTGTAATAAAACGCATCAGCCTGTTTTGCGCGTTACTTTCAACTTTGCACTTTACGCTTATTACAAGGATAATGCTCAAATTAAAAATGTCAACACGCGGCCAGTTTAACCCCACCCAGCGCTTTTCTTCGCGCGTGGCAGATTACGTAAAATACCGCCCCGGCTACCCGCCGCAGGTGGTGCGATGGCTCTCTGAGCGGTGCGGCCTCACGCCAGCAAGCGTGATCGCCGATGTGGGCAGCGGCACCGGCCTGCTGACCAAGTTGTTTTTGGATAACGGCAACCGCGTGTATGGCGTGGAGCCAAACGCCGAGATGCGCCTCGCGGGTGAGCACTTTCTCGCGGCCTACCCAAACTTCATCAGCACAAATGGCACAGCCGAGAACACAACGCTGCCCGCCGCCAGCGTGGATTTTGTGGCCGCCGGGCAGGCCTTTCATTGGTTTGATGGGGCGAAGGCGGGCGCGGAGTTCCGGCGCATCCTCAAACCCGGTGGATGGGTTGCGCTTATTTGGAATGACCGCGATACGGCCTCCACGCCGTTTTTGCGTGAGTACGAGCGCATGTTGCAAACTTATTCCACCGATTACCGCGCGGTGGATCACAAAAACACCGATGTGAATACGCTGGGCATTTTGCTGGAGCGCAAGGATTTTGCAAACGCGCAAGTGTTTGACTTTGCCGCGCTCAAAGGCCGCTTGATGTCGTCCTCGTACGCCCCGCAAGAGGGACACCCCCAACACGAACCCATGCTAAAAGAGTTGCGCCGCATGTTTGACACGCATAACCAAAATGGCGCCGTGGAATTCAAATACACCACCCAGGTTTTTGTGGGGCAGGCATAAAAGAAATAAGAAACAAGAAAAACTTGCGCGGCAACATTTCTTATTTCACTCTTCACCCTTCACCCTTCAACATGTCTTCTCGTCTTCGTGGATTCATCCTCGCCATCATCTCGGCCATTGGGTTTGGCTGGCTGGCTATTTTTGCGCGGTTTGCCTACGCCGCCGGGGCCGATGCGCCCACCGTTCTGTTTTTGCGCTTCCTCATCGCGGGCGCGGTCATGCTGGGCATCATGGCTTTCCGGCGCGAGGCGTTCCCGCGCGGCAAGCCGCTGCTGGCGTTGATTGCGATGGGCGGCGTGGGCTACGTGCTCATGTCGTTTTTGTATTTCACCGGTCTCACGCTGGCCTCCACCAGCTTGATTGCGCTTTTGTTGTATTTGTATCCCGCTCTGGTCACGCTCATCTCGGCCATCGTCTTTCGCGAGCGCATCACGCGGCTGAAGGCGTTTGCGCTGGCCGTGACCTTCATCGGCACCATCCTCACGGTTGGGCTGGATATTTCCGGCCAGCCGCTGGGCATTGTGATTGGCATTGGCGCATCGCTGGTGTATGCGATCTACATCATCGTGGGCGGCCAGGTGATGCGCAAAGTGTCGCCCATCCCGGCCACCACCGTCATTACGCTGGCGGCAATGGTTGTGTTTGGGGTGATGGCCTTTTCGCGCGGGCCGCAGTGGCCGCAAACCCCGCTGGGCTGGGGCGCAGTGATGGGAATTGCGCTGGTTTCAACCGTGCTGGCGATGGGGACATTTTTGGCCAGCATCGAACGCATCGGCTCTGGCAACGCCTCGCTGGTGTCCAGCTTTGAGCCAGCCGTCACCGTCTCGCTGGCGGCGCTGTTATTTAACGAACACATCACGCCGCTGCGCATTGTTGGCGGCGCGTTGATTATTTTCTCGGTCATTTTGCTGGCGCGGGCAGAGCTGCGCGATAAAATCCTCCCGCCGCCTGAATAATTACGAATTACGAATTACTAATTGCGAAGCTCAATCATTCGCAATTCGCAATTCGCAATTCGTAATTCGTAATTGGTAATTCGTAATTGAAATGAGAGTTCTTTTTATCGCCGGAGAATACGCGCCCTCGCAGGGCGGGCTGGGAGATTTTACGCGTGAGCTGGGCAAGGCGCTCATCGCCCAGGGGCACGAGGTGCACGTGCTCACCGGGGCGTTGCCCGCCCAACCCGCGCACGAAGCCGCGCCCGGCTTGCCAGAGGTGCATCGGCTGGCGCGCGGGTGGGGATGGGGTTCGTGGCAGACCGTGAGCGCCATCACCCAAAAGCTAAAGCCAGATGCGCTGAACCTGCAATACCAGGCCGCGGCCTACGCCATGCACCCGGCGGCCAACCTGCTGCCCTGGCGCATGAAGAATGTCGCGCCGCTGGCCGTCACTTTTCACGACCTGCGCGCGCCATATTTGTTCCCCAAGGCTGGCCCAGTGCGCTGGCAAAGCATGTTGGCCATGGCCCGCCACGCCCGCGCCAGCATTGTGACCAACGCCGAGGACGAAGCCACGCTGGGCGCGGCGCGTGTGCCGCATGTGCATCGCATCCCCATTGGCAGCAACATCACCCCGGTTGCTTTGCCCGCGTTTGATGCGGCGGCATGGAAGAAAACGCGCGGCATCCCGGCGGAGGTGAACCTGTTTGGCTACTTCGGCTTCCTCAACGAGAGCAAGGGCGGCGAGACGCTCATCCGCGCGTTGGCAGACCTGCGCGGGCGCGGCGAGAACGTTGGGCTTTTGCACATTGGCGGCAAAACCGGCGCCAGCGACCCCACCAACGCCGCCTACGCCCAAAAGTTAGACGCGCTGGCCGAATCGCTGGGCGTAAAACCGTTTGTGTTTGAGACGGGTTTTGTGGATGACCGCGGCGTGAGCGAGGCGTTTGCGGCCTGTTTTTGCGCCGCGTTGCCGTATCGGGATGGGGCCTCGTTCCGGCGCGGCACCATCATGGCCGCGTTCGCGCACGGCGCGGCCATCATCACCACCACCCCGCGCGTGCCATTGCCAGAGCTGAGCGATGGGCAAAATGTGCTGCTTGTGCCGCCCGATGAACCGGCCAAACTCGCGGATGCCCTCCAGCGCGTTTTGCGCGATGATGTCTTGCGGGCGCGGCTGCAAGCGGGCAGTTCGCAGCTCCATCACCTGTTTGGCTGGGATGAAATTGCGCGGCAAACGGCGCAGGTGTTTGCGGCTGCTGGCCGCCAATGATTCCGCCTGCCAGAGCGCCCTCGTTTTTCCTTCGCCCTATAATCGTTGTTCGATCATGGAACAATTTAATATCCTCATTCCTGATGATTTATCTCAGGCGGGGCTGGAGCTTTTGAAGGCTGACCCGGCGATGAACGTTGTGCTGGCAAAAAAAATGCCGCGCGCGGAATTGCTGGCCAAGGTCGCAGAAGCCGATGCCCTGATCGTGCGAAGTGAAACCAAGGTGGATGCCGAGGTGATTGACCACGCGCCGCGTTTGCGTGTGGTGGGTCGCGCGGGGATTGGCGTGGACACGATTGACGTGGACGCGGCCACCCGGCGCGGCATCATTGTGATGAACACCCCGCAGGCAAACACCACCGCCACATGCGAGCACACAGTTGCCATGATGCTGTCTCTGGCTCGCAATATCCCCCAGGCCGATGCCAGCATGCACCGCGCCGAGTGGACGCGCAACAAATTTATGGGCGTTCAACTTCAGGGCAAAACGCTGGGCATCGTTGGGTATGGGCGCATTGGCACACAAGTTGCCAAACGCGCTCAATCGTTTGGCATGGATGTGATCGCATATGACCCGTATGTGAGCGAAGATCACGCCCGCGCCACAAAAGTAAAACTGGTGGAGCTGAACGACCTGCTGCGCCAAAGCGATTTTGTCACGCTGCACTCCGCGCTCACGCCGGGCAGCAAAGGTGTGTTGAGCAAAGAGGCCATCGCGCTGCTCAAACCCGGCGCGCGGGTCATCAACGTGGCCCGCGGCGCGTTGATTGACATGGACGCGCTTTACGAGGCGCTCAAAGAGGGGCGTGTGGCGGGCGCGGCCATTGACGTGTTCGAGGAAGAGCCGCCCGGCGAGTTGCCCATCCTAAAATTGCCCAACGTGATTGTGACCCCGCACCTGGGCGCCAGCACGGTTGAGGCGCAGCGCGATGTGAGCACGCAAATGGCCGAGCAAATTTTGGACGCGCTGCATGACCGCGAGGTGCGCAACGCGGTCAACTTCCCGCCCATTGACCCGGCGGTTCTGCCGGTCATCCGCCCCTACCTGCGGCTGGCCGATAAGATTGGCGCGTTTCAGGCCAACTTGCTGGATGGGCGCATTCAGCGGATTGAAGTGGAATATCGCGGGGGTGATGTGGCCCCGCACGCCAAACCGCTCACGGTGGCGTTGTTGCGCGGCGTGCTGGCCCCGCTGCTGGGCAGCGAGGCGGTGAACTGGGTGAACGCGCCGGTCATTGCCGCCGAGCGCGGGATCGCCGTCTCGCAGGCGGTCAACCTTGCCAGCGAGAACTACACCAACCTTGTGTCTTGCCGCGTCACCACCGATCAGGAGACACGCACCATTGCGGGCATTTTGTTCAACGGGGCGCAGCCGCGCATTGTGCAAATTGATGGCTTCCACCTGGACGCCGTGCCCGAAGGCCACATGCTGGTGGTGAGCAGCCGCGACCTTCCGGGTGTCATCGGCCGAATTGGCACCATTCTGGGCGCGAACTACGTGAACATTGCAGAGTACCGCCTGGGCCGCACCCAGGCTGGCGACAAAGCCATGAACGTGATCAATTTGGACAACGCCGTGCCAGATTACGCCATGAAAGCCCTGCACGATCTGCCAGAGGTGGTTTGGGCCAGGCAGATGGCGTTGTGAAGGGTGAAGAGTGAAGTGAGAAGAGTGAAAGTCTGCAAGCGAAAGTTTGCAGACTTTTTTGTTGACCATCGTTAGGTAATCTCGTAGAATCGCCCAATGCTCACACCACGCACAAAACTTACAGACATTGCCACGCGCTGGCTAAGTTTGTGGAACGCGCCAACCGATTGGCGGGCGTTTGATGCGCTTCATGCCGAATATTTTAAGGATTTCTCTCCGGCGGGAAGACCAGCAACAAAAGAGGGTTTTGCCGCCGGGTTGCGCGAATTTATTGCCGCATTTCCAGATGCGCAAATACGCTCAGAATTGATGGTGGCCGATGACATCCAATCGAGGGTGGCCATTCGCTGGTCGGCATTTGGCACAAACCGCGTGAAGTTTTTGGGTGTTGGCCCCACCAACGCCCGCACATACATTACGGGCATTGAAATTATTGAGATTGAGATGGATCGCATTGTTAAACGCTGGGGCGAGTGGGATATTTCCAGACATCTTAATCAGCCGGGTGGCTGAAATCACACGTTCTCATCACAGTACAATTCCATTTTGATCATGTCTACCCGCTTAAATCTCAACCCCTTTCCGCGTTGCACGCTTCTCGAAGGCCCAACACCCATCCAACATTTGGCCCGCCTGAGCAAGACGCTGGGCGGCGCAGAAATTTACGTGAAGCGCGATGACCTGACCGGGCTGGGCTGCGGCGGCAACAAACTGCGCAAGCTGGAATTTTTGGTTGGCGCGGCGCTGGCCGAAGGCTGCGACACGATCATCACGGTGGGGGCGCGGCAATCTAACCACGCGCGGCTCACCGCGGCGGCGGCGGCCCGTGCGGGCTTGCGCTGCGAGCTTGTGCTCACCCGCACTGTGCCGCGCTTTGAGCCGGAGTACACCGATAACGGCAACATTTTGCTGGATGAATTGCTGGGCGCAAAAGTGCACGACCTGCCCGGCGGGGCCAACGCGCAAGCCTTTGCCGAAGCCCGCGCGGAACAGCTCAAAGCCGAGGGCCGCAAGGCGTATGTGTGCCCGGTGGGCGGCAGCAGCCCGCTTGGCTGCCTGGGCTACGCCGATTGCGCCCGCGAGATCGCCGAGCAATCTTTGGCGATGGGCATCGCGTTTGACCAGATCATCCTTCCCAATGGCAGCAGCGGCACGCACGCTGGGCTGGTGGCCGGGTTTGTGGCGATGGGGCTGCCAACCGCGCCGGTTGTGGCCTTTTGCGTGGGCAGCCAGCCGGCGCAAGTTGGCCCCATCACCCACGAAAAAGCCCAGCTCACCGCGCAACTCATCAACCCCGCGCTTCGCGTGAGCGAGGGCGATA
>Ga0138256_10003577_pt1 | contig 16503 bp, 18 predicted proteins | sample KNB2016incub_MG_FD_105486 | JGI IMG/M metagenome (GOLD analysis project Ga0138256, IMG submission 105486) | Active sludge microbial communities from wastewater in Klosterneuburg, Austria - KNB2014incub_MG | ecosystem: Engineered > WWTP > Activated sludge > Unclassified | place: Austria... | reverse complement strand
GTGCAAACTCTACCGGGTAGAGGCCAAGGGGTTCGACAGGAGCCAATCATTCCGGGGTAACCACCTGCACAAAGGTGTTTGTCGCACGTATCGGCTGATAGAAGAGTTGCCGGCTTGGCAAGCATTCGGCCCAAACGGCGAGGCTGTGATGGCGCTAGTTGAGCAAGCCAGGACGCTCACGCCAGAGGATGCGACCAGACTCGACGCCGCATGGGACGCCGCAAGGTACGCCGCAAGGGACGCCGCATGGTACGCCGCATGGTACGCCGCAGGGGACGCCGCAAGGTACGCCGCAAGGGACGCCGCATGGTACGCCGCATGGGACGCCGCAAGGGCTGCCGCAGGGTACGCCGTGAATGCGCTTGTGGTACGCGACCTCATTACGACTGAACAGTTCGACATTTTGTATGGCCCGTGGAAGGCAGTTATGGAGACTCCGCGATGAACATGTACGACCATCACGCCAACGTCCTGTTGGACAAGTATTTCGACCGCATCGAATCGCCAGAACGCGAACTCTGCCCCTGGTGCGAGGAATGGACTGCAGTCGAGCACTCCTACTGTGAGCAGATGATCCGCGAGCACACATGCTCAGCCTGTGGGGATTGGTACTACGACTCGGACTATCACAAGGGCGAAATGTGCGAGTGCGGGAAAGGGCGGCTAGGAGCATGACACGCGTCATGGATATCATCGTGTGCCTGTCCCCTTTCTGGGTGGGTGGAATCGTCGGCCACTTCTTCGGGTTGGCTGCCGGGCTGGCGGTCGCGCTTGTGTTCGGTGTGGTTGCGTTCTGGGTACTCGCCACAACCGCCGAAGAAGGTGAGGACTACTATGACTGAGCAGGTATCGCATATTTCGAGGCCCCCCTTGCCGTGGCGCGATCCAGCCCTGCTGGACACAGAATGCGTCGAAATCGAGGCGCATACCGAATGAGAGACGACATGCAGCCAACGATGACCGAGGCCGAGATCGCCGCATGGATGGCACGCGTCAAAGCCCCCACAGGGCCAGCACGTAAATACCGCAAGCCCGCTGAGTGGCAGAACATGACCCTCGCACCCAAACGTGCCCTACGACGCTCTCAGAAGCCTGTAGCGCCCGTAGTCGCCGGTGGGTGCGTCCATCACTTCATACTCGAATCGCCAGATGGTCCTGAGTGCCTGGGGACGTGCAAACTGTGCGGTGAGACCCGGACATACTCAAACACCTATGTCGCCGACCGGGAGCGACCACGCTTCGGGGAGGGTGTCTACGCACTGGCAGACAAGACGCAGGTCAGCCGGAGCCGCAACGAGCGGCGGTGGGCCAAGTGACCGGCCTGCAATTCGACCCCGAGGCCCACGTCTACACCTACGAGGGCGCAACCGTGCCCTCTGTGACCACAGTCTTAAGGATGATCTCCGGGTACGCCGGAGCGTCTGAGAAGGTATTGGCCCCCTACGCCAAGCGCGGCACTGAGGTGCATTCGCTCACCGAGGCTTACGACCTTGACTCCGACTTCGACCCCGACACAGTTGCCGAGGACAGGCGCGGATATCTTTACGCATGGCTGCACTTCCGCTATGACTTCGATTTTCAACCAACGCACATCGAGGAGCGGCTATTCCACCCTCGTTTGCATTACGCGGGCACTGCCGACCGCTTCGGCAGACTGCGCGGCGAGATGTCGGTCATCGACATCAAGACCTCGGCTAAACTTGGCCCCGCTGTAGGTGTACAGTTAGCGGCCTACCAGCATGCGTTCAACGATGCCGATATCGGCGTCTTCGGGCAGAAATTCACAACGGAGGAGATCCATGGTCGATACGCCGTCCAACTCAAACCGGACGGCACATACCTCGTCAAGGAGTACGACAACCCGCTGGACTGGGACGCATTTCGCGGCTGTCTCGCCCTTCACACCTGGCAACAGGATCACCGTTTCATACTGCCGGACGTTCGCCCTCGGGTGGACACCAGCCAACCCGAAGCATCCCAATGGGACCGCTTCAAGCGCGAAAACATAACCAAGGAAATCAAATAGCAATGACTGAAACAACCACCTGGAACACCTTCTCCCGCGAAGCCACCGCCACAAGCAGCAACGACTTCCCCGAACGCCCCCACGTACCCGACGGCACCTACCACGCCGATGTCGTCCGCGTCGGCGAACCCTACGATAAGGCCAACACCATTAGCGGCGAGATGCAAACAAAATTCGCCGTTGAACTCCAACTCTCCGGTAAGCGCCTCAAGGGCGAGACGCCCATCCTTCCCTCTTTCATCACCCTTCCCCCAAAGTACCTCGATGAGGGATTCCTGAGCGAGAAGAGTTCGCTTTTCAAGTTCATGAAGGCTCTCGGGGCCGACCTCTCGGGGTCGTTCACCGTAGACCCGCCTTCATGGGTGGAGAACGGCCTATCCTGCGATGTCGTCGTCGAGAACAACGCCGAGGACGTGTCCTGGGTGACCAAGTTCCTGCTCTGCTCCTGCGAGGGGGACGAGGAGGAGGAAGCGCCGGCCAAGCCCGCAGCACGCACGGCACGGCCTACCGCCGCGGCCGCAAACGCTAAGGCTGGCGGCTGGAGCTAGTTCCCGTATAATCCGGGTAAGCAGCAACAGGCGGGTGCCGACTCACCCGCCCGCTGCCCACCTTAGTCGGGAGGTTTTTTCATGGCCCCTAAAACGATAGACGACGGCAACTGGTGGAAGAGTAAACGCGCTGTTCCCATCAAGTGTTTGATGTGCCCTCAGTGGCATAAGCAACGGGTGGATGTGATTCGGTACATCCCCGAAATGGACTTCTCCAACAGTTGGGAACGCGACTACCCCGGCGTGAAGGAACTCGGTTGGGTTCTCTGGGCATACCATCGCAAACGGGGCGGCGGGTACCAAGAGTGGTTTCAAGCTGTCTCAAAAGATGATGTAGATCGTTGGGGAAGACAGGGCAAGGGATGGAGCAGTTGACTGCCTCCACGATTGACTTCCTCGAATCTGTTTTACCACCCATTGAACCCGATGAGATCTACCCCGCCATAGCCTTCACCGGGAAGAAACCCACTACGCGCACCGCACTCCGCATTGACGCCCTCGCTCGCTTCCTGACCGGAAATGCGGCGACCAGCGATGTCTACTTTGCTCCGGTCGTCTTCAAAAGCGAAGGCGCAGGGCGAAGAGCAAATAATGTCTCCCGCTGTCGCGTCGTTTGGCTGGACATGGACTGCGGCGAGGGTAAGCCCTACGCGACCGTAGAAGACGCCATCGCTGCACTCAAACAGTTCCCGCTGAAACCGCACTGGGTGGTCTGTTCCGGTCGTGGGCTGCACGTCTACTGGCTCCTCACTGAGCCCGTCGAGGAAGACGGATTTCCTCGCCTCATGGCCGTCGTACGTGGCCTCGCAAACCACCTCCATGGTGACCACGCGGCGGCACTCCGTACTCAACTCCTGCGGCCCCCCGGAACCCTCAACCACAAGCCCGGCGGACCCTACCCCGTCGAGGTCATGTACCACTTTGACGATGCGACTACCCTGGGTCTCGACGACTTTGAAGATATCATCGCCGTCGACCCGGAAGTCCGCTATCAGGAGTCAATTCCAGGCGAACAGGCGGAAGACGACTCACCGGCGAACCTCGATCGCATTGTCGATGGCTGCGCCTGGCTGCGACACACACGAGACGACGCGGCCACGCTCCCTGAGCCTGAGTGGTACGCAATGCTCGGCATCGTCGCCCGCACCGAAACCGGCGAAGAAGCAGCTCACGAATGGAGCCAGCCCCATCCCGGATATACAGCCAGCGAGACCGATCAAAAACTACACCACTCCCTCGAAGACTCCGGCCCCCGAACATGTGCCGCAATTGCCGCTTTCGGGGGCGATTGGTGCAATGGGTGCGCCTTTAAGGCACGAGTCAAAAGCCCGATTACCATCGGCAGAGGGCTATGGGTGGAGTCTGGTAAGACAACGTGGGCAAACACCGAACAGTCACCACCACCACTACCTCCACTGCCCGGCTACCCCGTAGATGTGCTCCCCGATGTGCCACGTCGGTACGTTGCTGCCGCCGCCGCATCCCTCGACATCGAACCCGACATCATCGCCACCATGCTCCTCCCAATAGCAGGAGCAGCGCTCGGAAATCGCGTCCGCATTGAGCTTAAACGAGGATGGACTGAACGCCCGATCCTTTGGGCCGTGCCTATTGCCCCTGCTGGTTCTGCCAAGAGTGCAGCACTGTCCTACGCGATGGCTGGCACACGAAAGCTCCAGGCACACGCTACCGAGACGTACATCGCTCGCAAACAATACTACGACCGGGCTATCGAGCGGTGGACCGCATCCAAGCCCTCTGATCGCGATGAGAAGCCAATCCCTCCTCACCAAACCACGTTCTACATCACCGATACCACGATGGAAGCACTGGCCGGGGAACTGACGACCAGCGACGGTATCGTGCTCGCACTGGATGAACTGACGGCATGGGCACGGTCATTCGATGCCTACCGCCCGTCCGGCAAAGGCCGCGACCGCCAAGACTGGCTCACACTCTGGGACGGTGGGTCACTGAAAATCCACCGCAAAGGGAACGAGCCCATCTTTATTGAAAAACCCGCGGTAGGCGTTACAGGAGGGCTTCAGCCCGCACGGCTGCCTGAACTCGTCAATCCCGACGACGCAGACGGATTCGTTGACCGCGTGCTCTTCTCCTGGCCCAAAAGCGAAGTGCCCGGATGGACCGAAGATGAGGTGGACGAAAAGACAGAAACTGCGTTTGTAGCGATGTTCCAACGACTCTCCGAATATGCCGAACGGGTATACCCACTCTCGACAGAATCGAAGCGCGTTTGGGTGAATTGGTTCAACGAAAACACCAGAATCACCGAGTCGTTGGAGGGCGCGGGGCGCGGACTATCATCCAAATTACCCCGCCAATTAGCACGCATCACCCTCATCCTTCACTGCATGGAGGAGGTCTATGCGTCTCAGGTCTCAGCCGCCACAATGCGGGCCGCAATCGAGATCGTGGAGTACCACCGGGAACACGGTTTACGGGTGCTCGGAGCGGTCAGTAAAATCGTCGAGGCCGGTTTGAAGGCTCGCATCGTTCGGGCCCTCTCAGATTCAAAGTGCGAGGTTTCTTCGGTTTCTTCGGTTTCTTCGGTAGAGATATCTTTTTTTATATCTCTCTGTAAGTGTCCAACCAGGGTTGAATTGCACAGGCTACTTGGAGGTCATGTACTGGCTGCGGACCTCGACACTGCGATATCTAGCCTTGAGGCCGATGGGAAGGTCATCCGTGTCCCTGTTCCATCCACGAAAGCAGGAGGTAGACCAGGGGAACGACTACATTACCTATACGAAGAAACCGAAGAAACCGAAGAAACCCCCCCAAATTCCGTTTGCCACTCCTGTGGACAAATTCTGCGGGATCTGGAGAAGTGCGATTGCGGGGACACCACACCGTCGTTATGCCCCGGTTGCAGCCTTCCTCTCGATGCTCGTTTTACAGTCAGGGGCCACTGTCCCTCATGCGCCGCAAAGCAAACCGCGAAAGGCTGGCATTGATGACCACGAAGACGACTCATTTTTGTGGTAAACTAGAGGGGCCGCGACGTATCAGCGTCCGACCCCTTGTCACCGAACCATTGGAGGATTCGATGAGCACTCAATATATCCCTTCTGAAAATAAAGCGGCAGCGGCTACGGCTCGATACCGGGCGAGGCACCCCGAGAAGATAGCGGCGGCGTCTGCCGCCTACCGAGCAGCGAACAGGGAAAAAATTCTCGAGAAGAAAAAAGCCTATTGGATCTCGCATCGAGAAGAGCGACTCGCATATGCAAGGGCCTATCGCCTAGCTCACCCTGAGGTGAGAAAAGCCTACTCCACCACAGAGCGAGAATTGGCAGCCTCCCGCGAGCGAAGACATCTAAGGCGTACCCGACAAGCAAGTGTTCCCTCGGAGCGCGTAGATGTGTCTGTGTTGCTTGAACGGGACAGGGGGTTGTGCGGCATTTGCGGGAAGAAGGTGAAGCGGGGAGATGTGTCGCTAGACCACATTTTGCCAGTTTCCCGAGGCGGCCCGCATACGTACGCAAACGTACGGGTGGCACATCTGCGCTGCAACATGTTGAGAGGTAATCGCGGAGCGGCTCAGTTGAGGCTTTTGTCGTGAGTACGAAGCAACGGACGAAGACCCCGGAACCGAACATCCGCGAGGAGGCTATGGCTCACGCCGAACAGCAGCTCGCGACCGACCGCGCACTTATCCTCCAGCGCATCGGACAACTCGGCACACATATTTCAGAAAAGAGTATGTCCGGGGTCGCTCGCACCCTGGTGGAAATCAACTGGCTTGAGCATCGGCTGTCGCAGTACATCACCATGAACACCCCGCTGTGGTGCGCTCAGTGCGCCGAGCCGGCGGAGTACCCAGGGAACCCATATATGGTGTTCGAGTGCCTTGCTCACGCCGAGCCGCAGTTGGAACGGTCGGCCAAGGATTGGCAATGGCTCATTTTCGGCGGTGTCGCATGAAAACGATCGCCACTGCTGGACAATTGGCCTGTGGGGCAGCGCTGGAGGAGACACGATGAACGGCATTGAACGAATTGCAGCGGAACGAAAGCGACAGATCGAGGTCGAGGGTTGGAGCCTTGAGCGAGACAGTGAACTCTACCCAGCGGGGGAGTTGGTGCTAGCGGCCATGGCCTACTCCACGCCTTCATGGATGAGGGACGGGCACAAATGGTTAGTGGCTACCAACTGGACTCCTCAGCAACAGACCCAATTGCCGCTTGCGTTCTGGCCTTGGGATAAGGAGTGGTGGAAGCCATCACCAGACGACCGCATCCGCGAACTTGAGAAGGCCGGTGCTCTTATCGCCGCCGAGATTGACCGATTGGAGGCCAATCGTGACTGACCTTGCCGAACGACAGATGAAGAAGCGTGCACGGGCAGCACTGGAGGAGACGCGATGATCAAGGAGTGGCTGTTTATGGCCGCAATTGGATTCCTATTTGGGGCCGCCGCTATGGGAGTGTTTGAGATTGTCACTCGCGACCTTGCCCCCGACTGCCGCAATGGACAGGCTGCAATTCGGCAATCGCATCAGTTGTGGGCTTGTTTCGACGTGCAGGAGATTACACTGGTGCCCGATGACTGACCTCCCGAGAGAAGCGGGGTCTGTGTGTATTTGCTAGACTTGCGAACATGACCCGCTGTGAAAGTTCCCGCATACGTGGCTAAGGCGATTACTGCCCGCCCATGGGTTCCTACCAAGGAACAGAACGAGGCCCTCGATTGGCTTGCGATGGGCTACTCAATGAATGCCACGTCACGGAATGTAGGCATAGCGGTCGGGACCGTCTGGAACTGGGTCAACGATGCACAGTTCTCCGAACAGTTCCGCAAGGAAATCACCCAACGCGCCGCAGTGTTCCAAGAGAACCTCGAAGCCATCGAAGACCAGCAGATGCTTCAGGCCACAGCGATACTCGGCAAGGCGTTAGCCGGCGAGGTGCCCCGTGACCCAGACGGCAACATTCCCATTGAGTACAGCGCAGCCCTTGAGTTACTACGGGCTACACGGTGGAAGCAGAGAAGCGGGGGCCACAAACAGTTCGGAGCTTCCTGATTTCGAAACATGGCTGTTCACAAAAGCCCAGACCGAGGACGGCAACTTCCCAGACTGGCCCTATCTGCACGAGTATGCCCGCGCCTTAGCCTCAGGACGCGACCTGATTGTCCTTAAGCGACGCCAGATACTGATCTCGTGGGTAACAGCGGCGTATTGGCACTACAGAGCGTCCAGGGAGCCTTATTGCCACGGTGCGGTTGTGAGTTCTGGCAAGACGGCAAGCTCCAAGCAGGGCCGGCGCATCGCCATCGTCGCTCAGAGAGATGGCTACGACGTTCACGGTGTCGACCTCATCAAGTATCCCAACGGTTCCGAGATTTCGATTCTCCCCTCGACGGAACATGCTGGCGTCGGGGAATCGCTAAAGCTTGGGGTGCACTTCGACGAGTTCGGCTTTCACAGGTACGCCCAGTCAAACCTGGACACGATTCGGCCGGCGGTATCAAACAGTGGCGGGCAGACGATCATTACCTCCACGTCGAACCCGCTGATGGGAGCCTCCGGGCCGTTCTACGAGATGTGGCGCGATGCCTCGGACGATGAGCGATTGTTCTATGGGCGCTGGGTGAGGCCGGACCAGGGGCAAGAGTTCATTGACGCCGAGATGCGCCGCCCCGGCATGTCTACGCCCGTGATGAACGCTTACTACCCGGTAACCCCCGAAGACGCGTTCATCGCCCACGCGGGGCTGGTGTTCCCCGAGTTCAGTAGGACAATCGTCGAGAGTTATCCAAAGACATCGTGGAAGGACTGCAAATACAGAGTCGTCGGCGCCGACCCTGGCGGTGGTGACGCCACGGCCATGTTGATGGTTGGCGTGAATCAAGACGAGACGTGTGTGCAGGTCTACGCGCCGGAGTATTACCAGCACGGCGGCAGTTCGATTGACGAGTACAAACACTTTTTCGATTCAGCCAACGCAGTGGGCAAGGTGCAGGCTTTCCCGATTGGCGAGACGGGCGGCTCGACCATCGTCACGACGCTTCGGAGGATGGGCGTGCCGGCGGAGAAGGCAGAACTGAAGCCTGACGATAACCGCGAGTGGATACGATGGTTGTTGGAGTGGGGGCTGCTAAAGATTGACCCACGATGTGAGAATCTGTTGCGAGAGTTTGAGCTTTGGCGATGGAGGCCAGGCACGGACGAGTGGACGAAAGAGACGTACATGACGAACGTCGGGGGCAAGCGTCATCATGATTTGTTAGATTGTTTGGGCTATTCTTGCGCGAGAGTAATTCGCCAGTTGCGGGCAGCGCGGCCAGTGTTGCAGGCCACAGCCGCAGAGAGGAATAAGGTGCGATGAACGAGTCGATGATTGTCTTTGGATTGCAAGGCAAAGGACACAGGTCATGGCGCACGCTGTGGCGAAAGACCCCAGATATGTACGGTGTGAGTTACCCAGTAATGGCGGGATGGGTAACGCTGGAGGTGAAGTTCCGGGTGGATGGCGATGTTCTGGAGATTGATCATGTTTCGGGATGCGCGGTGGGGGAGAACCGATGAACGGCATATCTATTCCACGACTGAAAGCTAAGGCTGGGTGTGCTCATCCGGTGACACTCACTGAGACCGCTACGGGCGTGACGGTGCATCACGGCGGGAGTAGGAAGTTCTTCAAGGCCGACGGGTGGATCGACGCGACCATCGCCTGGATAGCGGAGCAAGACCGTTGACTGATATACGCTGTCCAAAGTGCAATAGGTTAATATGCAGAATATCTGGCATGACCGGGAGCGTAGAAGTGAAATGTGTACGCTGCGGCGAACTCACTATGCAGGAGGTTGGAGTGTCTCGAACATCTGACCCTGTTGGCTAGCCCGCTCCCCGAAGAGGATTGCAAGCGGCTGATCACGCGCCTTTGGGATCGGTTCTCCGCAAACGAGGACTCGGTTCACCAGGTCGTCCGTGTCCGTCAGCAGCATTACTACAACGACCCTACGCAGAACCCTCCGGTGCTCAAAGGCTGGGAAGGCCATGCACACCAGACGACCATGCTGCGCAACGAGCTTGTGCGTCTCGTCTCGCGCCTCACGGAGAACGGTTGGCGCCCTGACCTGAGTGCGCCGCGGCCGTCGTCCAACCTGGAGAAGCAGGCAAGCGATTGCGAACTTGCGCTGGTAACGATGGCTGATGACATCCTCAGCGCTACCGGCCACGACATCCAGAATGGGCTGGCGTACGGATTAGGGCGGGATAACTACGGCGTGCTGCACTGGCGGCTGAATGACGAGGTGTACGACGACCTCGACTCGCTCGACTACGACGAGATAGACGACCTTCCGGGCGATCCGAAGGAGGCAAGCCGCTACACCGAGGACGAGTACGGTGACCCAGCGGAGGGTGAGCCGCGCACGAAGTCCACGAAGTATCGAGAGACTGAAGATTCGTTGTTGGAACGCAGGGCGGCGCAGCGTGCGATGTGCGGGAGTCCGTGGACATGGGAAGTCCTGGAGTCGACAAAGTTCGCATTCATTCGCGACCGCAACCCGATCGGGGAGTTCAAGTACGGGCTGGTCGCCAAGCAGGTAAGCCTGATTGACTGGTTCGAGGATGCGATAAAGAGAGAGGACCTGGAGACGCAGGCGGCTCCTACTGACGTGATGAGCCAGGGCGGTGCGGACACGTGGCGGCCATCGGCGGACGATGAGGGCCTTGAGGTTACGTTCTACCAGTTGTGGTCACGGACCCACGTCTACGAGTGGGTGAAGGGTGTGCCCACGGACGCGGCTGGCTCGGTGACTGAGTATCGAAGCTTCCCGAACCGGCAGAAGATGGTTCCGTTTGCGATCTGCCCGGGGAACATTACGTTGAGCGACGACCCGGTACTGGCGTATGAGCCAGCCCTGACATCGATGTATCGGATCAAGCCCCGCGTGGACCGGATGAATGCGAACTTCGGGATTATCGCCGAGACGAGCGCGATCCCCCGGTGGATTCTGCAACCGATGGACGGAGCTTTGCCACCACTGACGGACGAGGCCGGGCATCCCATCATCCTTGGCGAACACGCGATGTCACAGTTCAAGGTGCCTGAGGGGTACCAGCTGGCGCGATTGGGTGGTGACGGGGTCAGTGGGGACTTTGTGCGGTTGCGCGAGGACCTGCGGGTTGAGCTAGAGGAGGCGCGCCCAGGCACGGGAAACGCGGACATTACTGCGAGCACGAAGCCGTGGACTGGCCGGATGTTGATGACCCAGGCGAATGCAGAGCCACGGATGTATTTGCGGCATATGGCGAACTGTATTCGCATCATGCTGAGGAACATCGTCGAGACGAACGCATCGGACGATGGTCCGGGGGACATCTGCTTCTACCCGCGCGAGGAGGGCAAGGGTGACTCCGTAATCACCGTCCAGCCGGATGCGTGGAAGGGGCTGAGGGTAGACGTGATCATCGATGACACGTCGAGCGTTGAACAGATTTCCAAGATGGAGCATCTGCGGGAACTGTTGAACGACCCGATGGTGGGATTGACGCCGATTGAGTTTATCGAAGAGGGTGAAGGGAAGCCGAACGCGGAGGAGGTATGGATTTCACGGCAGGCATTCAAAGAATCGCTACCGATGATTAACCTCAACGTGAAGGCGGCGCTGGGTGAGTGGGCTGGGAAGCGTTTCATTCGGACGATAGACGGGAACACCATCGACATGACCGGGCGGCAGGTGACGCCGGGTGAGGTGTTGCAGGCGAACGGCCAGCAGCCAACGCCACAGGCGCAGACGACGCTGAACGGTGGTGGCGGGAACGGGCTGGTGACGCCACAGCAGACCATGCCGAACTTGCCAGCGCAGGTACCGACGCAGGGCGCGGGGCCGATTGATGGGCTTTCAGGATGATGTGTCGAGGAGGGTGCGGGGCACCGATGCCGGCGGGCCAGAAGTGTTTCGATTGTGCGGTGCGTGCAGTGGCTGAGTGGAAGGCGCGAAAGAAGTGAACGGAAAGACGGTGGAGTCGATTGTGGACGCAGCGATCGAGAACGTGGAGATGTACTCGAAGCTTGCGCGGGAGCAGTTCCAGGGCATGGCTCCGGGGATGCATCAACTAAAGGATGCCGACTTCTATGCGTGGACGTTGATGCAGATGGCGAAGGAGGGGCCGGACTACCTGCGGCATCTGGAGTACGTCGAGGGTGGCAAGGAAGAACTGCGGCGGTTCATTAAGATCCAGGGGGAGCGAAATGGCGATACTACCTGACGATTATGGGCTGGGCACAGGGTCGAGTGGTGGCCCAACTGGAGGTGGGCGACCGTGGGACACCGACACCAGCGACGGCGGTGTTACCTATTCGCAGCAAACGGACTTTGACGGCTCGGTAACAGGTACTCCGGGGGCTATCTACCAACGGAGTTCTACTGGTGCCATCACGGTCATCTACCGGCCTTCCACGTCGAGTGGTGGTGGGTCTGGCTCGGGGTCTGGGCCTATCCAGTACGGCGAGCCGTACCACGACGACAACTTGGGCGCGTGGGTGCAGGTGGACTCTCGTGGGAACATTTCGATTCTCTCGCGGGATAGTACGGGTGGGGCAGCGCCGCAGAGCAACGAGTCCTACCCCGGATCCGGGGTTACGTCGGCGGGTGTGTCGATCTACGCCATCCCTTCCGGGAAGAGTCCGACGGGCTACGTCACTGCGGACGGGACGATTATCTACGCCAACGGCGCCGATGCGGGCATGGGCAAAATTACTGACCAGCAGGGCGGGGCGGGAACGTGGACGGGTTACGGCCCGAAGGGTCAGGGCACCTACTATCTCGACGGGCCGGGTGGCACTCCGGGCACGTATATCGGCCCAACCACAGCGGCTGGCGCGGGCATTGGATCGTCCAGCAGTGGTGGTGGTTCTTTAGGCTCGACCACCACGAAGATTTACGGGTCTTCGTCGGGCGGTGGCGGTGGTGGTGGTGGTTCGTCATCGCAGTACGACCCGGTGGGCTATGCCCAGATGACGCAGGCGGTGGTTGACCGTGAAGCGCAACTGCAGGCGCTGAAGGCGCAGTACGACCGCTCGGGGATTATGGACGCGGGGACGGCTGCGAGCCTTGCCCAGAGCGATGCTCACTTCCAGCAGACGTACGGTCTGTCAGTTCAGCAGTTCCAACACCAGTTAGAGAAGGATCGGGAGCAGCAGCAATCGCAGGACATCCGCGATTTCCGTGACGCGGTGAGTGACGTTGACCCGGCGAAGTACCGCGCCCAACTGTTTGCTCAGGGGATAGGTGCTGGTGGGAACATCGCCAATAGGATCTCCGAGGGCGAGAACTTCCTGAGCGATAACGCGAACGCGGGCGCGGCGGCGCTGTTGTCGCGGATTCGCGGTGGCTATCAGAATCAGTACGCGCAGATTGCAGGTTTGCCTTCCGGTTCCAGTACGGCAACTCCGGGAGGCGGCACACCAGCCGATGGAGTACCTCCAGGTACCTCCACCAATGCTGTCCCCGCTCCAGCGGCTGGCCTATCACCTCAAGCCCAACAGAACCCAACGGTGCCAGGGAACTGGAGGATGGTTGGCGACCGGTGGCAGGAGATTCTGCCTGGTGGATTCCAGGGGCCGCGTAACCTGCCGTTCATTGCAGGCGACATCAACGGCCCGACGAACTGGGCGGCGGTGCCTGGCGTGAAGGCTGATGACATGGGTTGGGCGGGCATTCCGAGTGCGACCGGGGAAATCACGCAGTATTACAACCTGTACGACCACCGGCTGGTTCCGGCAGACAAGCTGAAAGAGACGCGCATCGGCGACGCCATTGCGAATGGGCCGAGGACGGGCGCACAGAATGTATGGGAGAGCCTGTACACCGATAAGGATGGGATACAGCGATTCCTTGGATCTGGGGAGCCAACGCCGATGTATATCGGTAGCCCGCAGATGGCCGACCGTATTAACGAGATGTCTCTGTGGTACGGGACGGGGAACAACAGCGAGCAGTCACTGACGGCGATGAGCCAGGGCTACGACCCGTACACACCGGGGGGGATGCCTGCTGGTTACAAGACGCAGGCACCTGCGCCGGCGGCGGTGAACGGCGGGTATGTGCAGGCGATTCCTTACGGGAACGACCAGCGCGGTGGAGAGGTGCCGTTGCAGCAACAGATATTTACGGACTATGGAAGCCCGGCGGACCAGGCTAACCGCACAGTAGTGCCGAACGTTGCCGCGTTCGCTCACGGGATGGCGCGGCCTTATGCGGGGCCAGCGATTGTGGGTGACCCACAGCAGGGCGATCGGGCGAATCCCGAGGTTGTGCAGTGGACCCCGCAAGGGAACATCGTTACCCCGGTGAATCACATGCCGCCGCAGCAGGGGCAGCGGTTGATGCATGGATTGCGGCGGTTCGCGGACGGGAACGCGGGATACCTTCAGCAAGGTGGGTATGTGCTTGGTCAGAACACATACCAGCAACCGGAACCCCAACCCGCCTACCAGCCTGCGCCGGTCTATGCGCGTGGCGGACGTGGTTCCGGGTACCAGCAATCTTCGCCGGTGACGACTCCTCCTGTGGCACAACCGGCTCCCCAGCCAATCAGCACGCCAGCGGTGGGGATGCCGCCGCCTCAGCCGCAACCTGTAGCGACAGCACCTCCTCCGCCTCCGCCTGCTCCCGCACCGGTACAGCCACCTGCTCCCGTACAGCCGTCGACTCCGGCGCCGGTTGTGCCACAGGTGACCCCGCCAGCGGCCACCTCGACAGGCATCCAGACCATCATCAACGGTGGCCTGCCGACGCCATCGGGGACGTTCAACGTGGGCAACCTCGACCCTGAGAGCCAGGCGTTGTTGGATGAAATCAACCAGTGGCGGTTGGGGCAGCGAGATGCACAGTTTGCTGAGATCTCGCCATACTCGCTGACGTTGGGCGACCAGGGGCCGACATTCCAGCAAGGCTACTTTCAGAATGCCCAGACTGCCTATGGCGCACCGGCTGCCGATTTCGCTTACGAGGCGCAGAAGTGGCGGCCGCGTGGCCTTTCGAGGGAAGCGGTACTGGCCGGAACGAGGTTATAAATGGTCGCGATTGACGATCAGGGACTGACCGAACTCGAACAGTTCAGGAAGTCTCTGCCCGAGTCTGACGGCAAGGGGCACTATTGGGACTCGGCCATCCAGGGGTGGCGAAACAACGATGGGTCGCTCTATGACCCCCAGTGGCAGAACAAACAAGTTTCCAACGACCCATTCTTTGGAAACTTTGATGCGGGTGCGGCGGAGAATCTTGGCTCGACGCAAAGCCAGAAACCGAACTTCACACCACCCGCGCCGTCCTATTCGCTGAGCACCCCGGCGCTGGGGCAGTTCAACGTCGCCAATCCGGACATGAACGGCGACGGACTGGACGATTCGACGGGATTTGCGGTGGGGGTTGTGCGGGACAGTGGCTCGCCATCGGGGTATTCGTACAACGGGACGCCAGTGACGACGAATGGGGCACCGTGGCAGGGGCCGACACAGGGTTCCTTGTTGGGGCCGAATTTCCCGCAGAGTCCGGCACCGTTTACTCCACCTCCCGCACAACCGCTGTCTCTAGGGCAGTGGCAGAGTGGCGTTGAGAACAACCAGCCAAGTAACCCGTGGACAGCGTCGGCACCACAGAAACCAGAGCCGAGCGGGGGATTTCTCGGGGCTTTGGAGAACACGCTTAAGAACATTGCCACTCCGCTCACCGTCCCTTATCAGGCAGCCAACGCGCTCGCAGACCGTTACACGGGCACCTCGCAGGGCGAGCGGCTGCAATCGAACGTCTCAGGAAATACCGCCGTTGGTGCGCTCACCGGGGGAAAGGTAGATCTCGATAAGCTCCCTTATGGTCTTGGTTATCTCACGGACGCAGCACTCGCCCCCACGACACCGATAGCCGCCGGTTTAGGTCCGTCCAATGCCCTGCTCGGTTCGACCTTCGGTGGAGGGCTGGCGAAGCAGTTTGCTGGCGAGACTGCCATAAACCTTGCTGGCAACCTTGGCGCCCAGGCGGCGGCGTCGGACACAGCGGCGAAGATTCCCTACTTTGGGGATCAGCCTGCGTGGCTTCGTGGTATTGAAGGCGGGGCACTGGGCGCAGTCGGGGTTATCGGGGCGACCAGCGCGGCCAAGAGTTTGAGTCCTGATGATTTTGCGACCAGTTCGCCGAAGAGCATCTATCCCGACCAGGGTCCGTTCCCGAGGATTGGACAGGAAGCACAGTACCCACCGAGCGTGGCGAGCCAGATGCCACAAGGTGGGCCATTCCCCCAGCTTGCGGGTGCGGCGGATGATGCTGCGGGGCAACTTAACCCTGCACGGCGCTCTCTGCTTGACGCGCTTAATGAACAGCGCAAGTTCCGAGAATCAGGACAGGCCGACGAGATTATCCATCAGGGTCGAGTACAGCAGAACAAGGGCATTGGTGACGCGATCGCGAACTCTGAGGGCAAGTCTTTCTCCGAGATAGGGCAGGCGATGTCCGAAGGTGCGCGTACGGGCGAGATGCTGCCTCGTGGTGCACCGCTCAACCTCAGCGAGGAAACCCTCGACGAACTCTTCAAGGAAGCGGTGTCCTTCAACGGTGGCCGCAACTTCGACAACAAGCGGGCGTGGACGGGACTCGACAAACTGCAACAGGGGCAGCGACTTCAGCCCGCCGAGATTAAGGCCCTCGGGGAGATTTACGGCGACGAAGTAGCCAGGGCGATTCGCGAGACCAACCCCCAGAGAATCGCCACCGTTGCAGAACTCACGGACGCAGACATGGCGAAGATCGCGGAACAGTCGAAGGTGGACGGCCGGAAAGTTGCCGTGCTCGAAGCTCAGGCCAGGCGACAGCACGAACTGGCTGACGATTTGCTGAAGCAATCAAGGATGGACCCGACGAATCCACGCTTGAAGAAAGCTGTGGACGATGCGCGGGCGC
>Ga0138256_10003575_pt1 | contig 16506 bp, 13 predicted proteins | sample KNB2016incub_MG_FD_105486 | JGI IMG/M metagenome (GOLD analysis project Ga0138256, IMG submission 105486) | Active sludge microbial communities from wastewater in Klosterneuburg, Austria - KNB2014incub_MG | ecosystem: Engineered > WWTP > Activated sludge > Unclassified | place: Austria... | reverse complement strand
CTGATTGTCGGTGAGAGATTAATTTTTTTGAAATTATAAGATTGCGCATTTCTTTCACGTTTGCTGGCTGCGTTCTCATACTCTAGGATGACAGTCTCCGTGGCCTTAAGCAAAATATTTGCAGTAATGCCGATGCTTGCTACAAAACTAAGTTTCTTCTTACCCAAACTAAAAATAGCCCTTAAGGGAATATCTAAATAATTGTAGTTCTCAATAAATCGCGCAGTAGTAGGAACAGGTCCCTGAGTCGTGGCATAAACGAAACCATATCTGGGATCAATTAGGTCACCGAAAGTCAAATCATCCGTTTTGCTTTGATAACCTTTATTTGAATACTGAACTCCCGCTTCAAAGCCTGTACATTTTGAAATTTTATAATAGATATTTAAACCTGCTGTATAACTATATTTGGCTTTTTCGTTATTGTTGCGGAAGTCAGTTATAAAAGAATTGAAAGGATTGTCATCGGTGTTGGTCAAGGTGCGATAACAGTAGTCGGGCGAAATATTTACTCCTACGAAAACTTGCTTGAATTCATTTGACGGAACAGACTTTAAGCTGTCCTGTCCAAAGGTAAAACACGACACCAACATTGCCCCAATTATTGTCCAGCCTTTAGTTTTCAATTTTATTTCTTCAGGACGTTAAAAATTTAGCAAGTCGCCAGATTATAAGCGCTAATTTTATTATTTATGAATAGTAACCGGGCTAGTATTTACAATATTACTGCTATGACCCGCACGGTCAACGATATAAATTGAAAAAGCAACATCTTGCTGTGACGCTCCGTTGGTAATTCCTTGTCCGCCAATGTTAATTTCCAATTGACCTTTTATCGGAATACTTGAACCATCGGGAGCCAATTGTTTGATACGATAAGAGGAAGTAACACCGATCCGGTTGTCTGTTACGAAACAATTTTTGATTGTAGCACTGTTCTCACCTAAATCACCATCACCATCTGTGTAATTTAATCGAATAATGAGCTCATCACTGTATTCGTTCGCAATGCCGGGACTGATGCTTAATACTTCAATGGCAGGAACAATATCTAAGGCTTCTGCATCCTTTTTGCATGATGAAAAGCTGAGAACTACAAGTCCAAAAAGCAAAGCCAGACTGACCAATTTAGCGGAATTGAAACTACGCATCATTGATAAAGAAATCGCTTTAGCAGATTGCAGGAGCCCCATAGTGTATTTCCGATTACTGAACATAAAACGCGTATAAGGTTTTATAATAATCCAGGGTTTCATTTCGAGGGAATTCGGAATCTGTTGTATGTTGTCCGTCATTCACATATATCCTGAAATAAACCGTCGTCCCGACAGGCCATGAAGTGACTGGAATATAAACTAGCCATGCATTGTATTGTGCGAGATAGGTAATTGCCGAATAACTGATAGATCCTGAAAAATTATTTTTATCCGTACTGAATTTAATTTTTTTAACCGTAAAATTTGCAGGATCTGTTGCACTCAATCCATCCGCGGTGTCAGTAGCTATAATGGCCATGGTCATAGTCATTCCCTGATTTACGATGAATGGGTTAATCGGAACATCATTGAGTCGATTGGTATCAAGTTGTACGAATGCCGAATCAAGTGCTACATAACCTATAATATTGGGTTGAAGATTAGGTTTAACCGCGACATTCCCGTTTATATCCTTACAACCGGCATTAATCCAGTTTTTCACATGATCAATTTCTGCGGCAGATAGACGTGTTGCGTTGGATGGCATGTATTCAGTGGTAGAAGTCGTAAGCCTTTCAATTAACCAGGAATCATTAACATTGTTAGGTATAACTCTATGGCTATATATTTTTACTGAATCCAATGTCAATTTATTTACAGGCTGGTATACAAGTGTAGCATAAGATGATTCAATGGTGCGATAGTCAGGCTCAAAAGTGCCGTCATGACATCCGGGGTTGGCGCATTTCGGAAAAAAAATGTTTTTGTGCAGACCGGCTATTGAATTCGGGTCGGGTTCATTCAGATTATTTCCCGGACTTGAATAGTCAACCTGATCATAAGGATTTTCAGGCGTGTCCTCCTTGGTACATGATACAAGCAATACAGCACAAGTGATCAGGCAGAAAAACAAGAATGGGTATAGCCTGTCCTTTCTCATACAAATGCTGCTTGAAGGTCACATGATGTCCAGGGCTTCATCCCAAATCTTCCTGATATTGCCGTTTCAAATCCCAATAACTCGGCAATGGCCGGAACGATTTCTGTGCTTTCTCCGGAAACCGTATTAATTACCTGCCCTTGACGAACTACGCTTGGCGGCCCGACTACCATACAAAAAATGTCGCGCGCCATAGTTAGATTAGGATCACCGGAAAAATTAGGATCATTAGGTGCTGTATGATCCAAGGCACTTCTGCCAAAAGCATCAATGGAAGTATTGGACTGGAAATTTCTACCATGCTCCGGCGCAATGATGAGTACGGTATCATTAGCCATTCCCGGAGTGGACTGGATAGTTTTCCAAAGTTGAGCAACGGCGAAATCTGCTTTCCTTAAATTATTGGCATAGCTGGTGAAATTAAAGTGACAAACATCTACATCTTGCATATTAACCACCAATAGCTCCGGTTTAAATGTTCTGATGACTTCTTCAGCAAAGAGAATATTGTACATGTCATTATTCATCACCTGCAAGCCTGCTCCCCATGCATTTAACCAAGATGAGTTCTGTGCATTCGAATAAAGAGTGCTGATAAATTGTTGCAACAGGACACTGTCGGCCTCTGTATTTACAACACCTGCAGAACCATCAGCATAAGAATGATTGAACATCCCGTTTACAAACTGACGCATATTATTTGCAGCTGCTTGTTCACTGCTGCTGAAATTTCTTGGATTGCCCAATACATCAAAACCTTGCGGACTGATCAGGGAGGTAGGAGCAATGAAGTTGGCTCCGTAAGCAGCGCCGTAACCGGAAGCTTTGGAATAATTTAATGCAGGATAAGGTCCCAAAGTATTTGCAATCCACCAGGAGTTCATAGCACTTTGCTGTGGACTGTTATGCTTTCGGTAATATTCAAATATTGTTGGTTTACTCGGATGCTCGCGGATATTGAGGTCTACATCTACGTAATTTCCGGTAAGAGCAACAGTATGTCCGTTATAATGCCCGGTCGGACCGGAAGCATAGCGGAACTCTTTAAAAAGTGTGCCATAATTTTGCAGAGGCATTGCAAGTGGAGAAACTGGTAAAGATTCCATTCCCCCTGCTATGTCGGCTGAAATGCCTCCTCCGCCATTGAACATATTTCGCATCAGGTTGCCGTCGTTCATATGAACCGATTCCAGATTCCGAACTCCTCCGGCATAAAGACAAAATACCACATGGTTCACCCGACGCATTCCGGTGGCTGCAAATAATCTGCCCGAAGGCAAAAGGTATGGCGCCGCGAAAGCTCCTACCGTTGCAATGCTTGATTTTTTTAAAAAGTCACGTCGTTTCATTTTTCTTAGTTGATATCGTTAATAGAAACGGTACTCGTCGGAGGTCATCAGGCTGTAATAAACCGTGAGGGGACTCGTTGATGGATTGCTGCGAATAAGTTGAAGCCACTGATATTTTTCAAATGCAGTAGCTTCTCTATTGAAGAATTTTTTGTAGGAATTTGAAATAAATACACTGGTATCGCCACTCACGGAAATACTGGCCGGGATTACTGCGTTGGTATCATTCAGAAAATTTCTGATGATTCGGTCTTCTATTACGCGGAGGTCCCCGAAAGAAGAGTAAGCTATACTCAGGTTTACCAATCTGGTTTGAGAAATTTCAGTGTTGAATAAATCAGCGTAGGCGATAGAGATAAATTCGGTGGTAGACTTCTGATTATTTTTGTCACCGCCACTTGCAGCGACAGCAACAGGATCCACTTCATACTCCACTTCCTTTTTAGTGGAACAGGAAATGAGTAAACTCATCACGAATACATAGAGAATGGCTCTTTTCATTATATACCTATGAATTCGTTAGTTGCCAAGAGATCTTTTTGAACAATTGTATAGTCATTACTGCCGGAATACTTCAAGGTCGCTGCATTCATCTCTTGTGTATTTGGTGCACGATTTAAATATTTCTGATAAAGAAAAACTATCTGTGCTTCATAATAATTATTGCTGTGCGTGATGATATTGAGGTAGTCATTTTTAGAAGCACCGGCTTCCAAGAGAATAATTGCATTCCCTCCATCAACCATGGAGATCCCGGATGTTTGTTCCGCATTGGTTGGGTTTCTGTTCAGCAGATGTTGAAATGTACTGATGACAAAATTAGCCGAACCCATATTGATCTGATCGTAGATATAATTGTTGCACATCCGTCTGTGTAATTCACCTAATCCAATACTTCCGTTGCTGAATTGAGAAAAAGCTGATTGCAGCTCTGTCATCCTGCTGATTTCATAATAGAGAAATGGAAACAAGAAACTGTTTGATGTATCTGTGAGCAGGAAATTCCATATGATAATCCAGTTTGTAAACTCCGCCGTGTCGCTGTTGTTGAGAAGGTCTATTTTATTTTGTGCATAAACCTGAGGCAGGTAAGCCGGATTACTGAATACACTGCTCAGAAAATTTGCACGTGAAGTACTGTCTAGCCCGCCACTTATAAGCAGGCCTGTAGCTGAGTTGAATTCAGTCGGGCTTGGCTCGCGCCCCAGGGTTAGAATGTAGGTACGGGTAACATAGTTTTCAATCGTAACGGTTTCGATCGTCGGATCCGGTGGCGCGACATTGTCGGGAACGGTTTCCAGTTCGGTTTTAGTGCAGGAGAAAAATAAAAGTCCTACACAACACAAGAAGAGATAAAGCCTCATATTCATCTAACGGTAAATCTAATCATTGATTTTTTAATTTGATAAGTATGCATGGTTTTTTTTCAATAAGTATTAGCACACAAATACCGGCTTGTCTGCACATTCCGACCAATACTCACGAAATTTTGCTGAAAACCTTCTATGCCCAATATTTACTTATTAATTCTATTTTTTAGCAAGGAGTTTTTCTTTTGGTTTTGGAAACAAAAAAGCCGGCACTGAGGCCGGCTTTTTTATAGTATGGATCCTTAATAGGATGCTATTTCCTATTTATTGAATGATGAATTTGCGGTTGTACTGGCTGTCTCCTGCAACGATGTTGCAAATGTAGACACCCGGACTCAAAGCAGAGACATCTAATACCACTCTTTGTGTTCCGTTTACATTTTTAGAGCTTGTTTGAACCAAACGCCCTTGAATGTTGAACATGTTGAATTGAACGGCTTTGTTAGAGTTCTCGAGAGAAAGATCTAAAGCAATACGTGAAGTGGCAGGTGATGGATAAAATTCCCCAACAAAATTCTCAGATACGCTTGTTGTAATTCCTGCAGTAGCCGTAGTTGCAACCTGTGCGCGGATCATCGGATCTTCTGTTTCACGTGAACGGTACACTGACCATCCACCCAAAATTTCGTATGAACGGTTTCCGATCGGAGGTGTATTGTCTGTACCTAAAGCAATGTTTGCTCCTTCCATTCTCCACTCAATGAAAACAGAACCGCTGTCTATTTGAATTGGAGTAGGAAGTGTCACCGTATTCCAGAAACCCGGGATGATCTGAGTTTGTCCGTCAAGATAAGTTGAATCAAGCAGATTGCCCGGTCCATTATCAGGTCCTGTGTTATCATAAAGCAATGAATAACATCCTGTATTGTCAATGTTATCTGTAATAAAGTATTCCAGTTTGCGTATAAAGCAAGGATAGAATGGAGGGACAATTTCAATTCCTACACCGGAATTACCACCGCTCCAGGAAATGCTTGCTCCTGCAGGTATGGGTGAATTTCCTGTATAACTAAGAGGAATGTCGACGACCGTTGTGTCTACAACAATCACTTCAGATAATTTTTCGTTGTTGGTGATAGTCACGTCGCCACTTAATGCTGTTGTTGTACGGAAAGTATAAGTTCCGGCAGTGTTCGGATTGAAAGGTAAAGTCGAAACCATATCCTGTCCGGCTCCGGGTAGTAAAGTATCCGTAAGGATATTTTCCTGAACCACCGTAATTCCAAGATCACTCAGCATTCTCAGGTTTACATTGAAAGGAGCAGTTGTATCATTACCGGTATTTTTTACTCTTGAATTCATATAGAACGGATTTCCGTCCTGAGACAAAAAGATTCCTCCGCTTGTTTCGTTCACATTGTATTGTGCGGAAGCATCAGGAATGCTCAATGTGGTTGCTGCAGGGTAGTAGAATTTAACAGCATAGTTCACCGGAGGATAAATTCCGGTTGAATGCTGAAGACCGATTGCTCCGGTATTATTTTCAATACCGATTGTAACGAAATCAGCCACAGCAGCAGATGCCCCTTGTTGATCAAGGTACTGGAATGTAATTGAACTGTCAACTGAAGTGAGGATCATCTGGAAGGTGTTCAATCCAACATAAGGTGTTGTAGTGTTATTGAACCAGAATGGAACATTGATGTAAGAAATGATTACTGAATCCGTTAGGTTTGTCCAAGTCCAGCACTCAGCGTTGTTTCCCGTACCTAAAAAGTTTAGGTCAGTAGCCATTGCTGCGATGTAATCATTTGGTCCACCGGCAGCAGGAATTGCCGGGAATGGTGAATTGCATATACCATTGTTGAATATGATATAGCCATTCGCTCCGACTTTATAATCTGAAACAGTGTACCAGTAATACGGAAACTGAAATCCCATGGAAAACAGGGAAGATGTATTATCATCCGTCAATCCCGTTACTTGCACTGCGTCAGGTAAAGTTGTGATATCGATCCAGTTATATGCGGGACCCTGTGGGTGATTGCTGTCACGCCACTCATACCCAAATCCATCAGGACCGCCGGATTGAGCCTGGCTGGCCGATGCATAAAGGAAAATTGTCAATAGTAGTAGTAGTTTTTTCATGATTTTCTTTTCTTTCTTGGTTGGTTAAAGACCGGACAATATCCGTAAAAATCGCAAGTGAAGCAAGTTAGAAATGTCATTTATTCTTCAAAAAAGGGCTTGATTTTTAAGCGATTCCGTTATTTTAGAGGCTTTCCATGCTCTTTTGGAAATCAAACTGAAGATCTTCATGCAATGTCGCCACCGCTGCCGCGATTTTTTTCTGTTGTTGTTTGTATAAATTGGTCAGCACCACACTGTTTTTATAATCTACGCCGGATTTTTGGATGAGGCCGCAGTAATAAATCAAAAGCTCAGCTTCAGCAGATTTGCTCCCGATAAAGCGTATGTGCTTATTAGTGTTCCGTAAAATTTTTCTAAAAGTTTTTTTGGAAAAATATAAATTGGATGTATTGACTTCCTGAAACTGGAGTTGCATTTCTGCTTTTACCTGTTGAATAAAATCTTCTTCATGCTCACTCTCAAACAGGAGATAGCTGAGAAGTTCTTTGTTCTCCTTCTTGTGTTTTGCAAGCCTGAGACAAACCTCTCTCAAACTTTTCGGATCAAGTTCGGCGATAGCAGATTTTATTTCTTGTATGCTTGCAGCTTTCAATGCAAAAGGTGTTTTCTCGAATGATTATGCTGCAAAGATATTCATTCAGAAATAGCACAAGCCTAATTGCCCTCTAACTTTTTAATGATTGGCTCTATTCTGGCTTTTTGATTTTCCGGTGATTTTGATAGAGCTATACGATAGTTTTTCAAAGCTTCTTTTTTATTGCCGTTTATATCATAGGCTTCACCAAGACTATCGTAAACATTCCAGGAGTCAGGAAACCTCTTTACATTGAGGCTAAAAATTTCTAAAGCTTCTGAAATGTTTTTTTCACCGAGTAGGGCATAACCATAATTATTCAGTTCAGATTCATTGGCAAGACTCTTGGCTTTCTCCTTCATCTCCGCCGCTTCTTTGCTTTTCCCTTCCTTACTGAGATACCTGGCCATCGTAAATGTATTAGTGCTGTTTTGCTGAGTCCTCATTGATTGCTCCAACCACTTTTTGCCTTGATCTAAATGGATTTCATTTGCCAGACAATAGCGTGCTGCTTGAAGTGGTGCCTCCCAGGTAAAAGCATCCAGACCGCGCAGCTCCTCACGCATGCTATTGTAAACGGTCTCTTGAACATCGACTTTCACATTGAAGGAGAGGCTTATTTTTTCCCAACGCATAGTCACTTTACATGCGTTGCTTTGTATATCTGTAAAATAATATCCGAGCCAATCCTGATAATCTGCAGAAACCGGTTTTGACTTCACACGAAGGACATCCTCTGTTTCGTCATAGAAAAAACTCCCCCAGGAATTGGAGTTCTTTGAAAAAATAATTGTCCATTCGTCCTTAGTAGGAATCATATGCAGGCCGTAAGTACCTGCAGCCAACGATTGCCCTTCGATTTTTACATCTGTGCTAAATGATATGCTGGTGTTTTCATTCGCTCCGGCACGCCATACTTGGTCATAAGGAACAAGCGCGTCCCAGATCTTTCGGTTTTTAGCTAAAGGGCTATGATATGAGATGCTGATATCAGTAATTCCGATCCTTTGCATCACCTTGGCAGCCTGACTTGCTTCAGGGCTTACTAAAGTTTGAGCGTTCAATGCGTTCGATGCTGAGAAAAGAAACAGGATGATAAATCCGAGGAGTTGCTTTTTTTTCATATACGAAGCTACTCATTTATAGATGAAAAGTATAAGGGTGATAATGTAGAATTGATGTAGGTAGACTGTATTCTGCCTTTTGAAAATCTTCGAAAAAAGATCAGGTTTATTAATTCCAAGGAGGAACTAATGTGCATCTACAAAATGCTACGGACGCATTAATGAAATTCCCTGACTGATATTTGTCCCAATCAAACTAAAGTCTGCTGATTCCACTAAGCCATCACCGGTAAGATCGTAAACCGAATAACCGGTTGTAAAAAGTGTGAGAGAATTTTCAAGGGCGTCATAATCATCAATGTTGATGATGCCATCCTGAACCCCACTACTAACTCCATCTGAAACATCTCCACTATAGAAACAAAACTCGCCATCCATATTTGCCAGATTATTCCCATAGGCTTTTCCGGCGGTAGTGGAAAAGTCATACAAGACTGATGTAGTGTTGAAGGAGACCGGAATCGAACTCCAGGTTTCCAAAGCATTTCGGTGCTTTACAACAATGTAATATGCATTATTAAGTACTGATGGAGGGAATTCAAAACTGCCTGTGCCATCTGTTGCCAAAACAGATTTTGCTGTATATAGAATATTGTATGGTGAGTTTTCGTCAGCCAGTTCAACCGTTACCGTGTCGCAAATTGTTGGGTACAAAACAGGATTTGCCACGGCGGTCATCATTTGATTACCTATGTAATACCCTTGAATGAAGGCCCTCAACTCAAGATTCACATTTAGACAATTCGAAACCACAACATTTACAGTGTCAGTATTGAAGCAGTCGACCCTTGCGAAATAATTTCCGCTTGATGTCACTGTGATACTTTGTGTACTCGCACCATTGCTCCAAAAATAATTGCTTCCTGAATTAGCTGTCAACACCACAGAGTTGCCCAGACAAAAATTTGTTGGTCCCCCTGCACTAATCGTTCCCCCACCGGTACTTCCTGAAAGAGTAATGTCATCAATTCGATATTGAACTGTTCCACTGGAATGCCTGAACTGAATGGACAATGACGAATCTGAAGGAATTGTTCCACTCATGGTTCTGTATTGCCACGCCGCAGTACCCGAGCCGGTATTTATAATGCCCGGTGTTAAAGCAGTAAAATCAACTCCATTAGTACTGTATTCGACCAGCAATTCTGTTCCGTCTGCAGCACTCGTATTTTTATGAATACCATGAGATAGAATTAAATCACTATATCCGATTGTATTGATACTATCAATTCTTAAGATGCGTCCTGCGCCAGTAAAAAAAACATTCGCTGATGTTGGTCCTCCTAATGGTGTCGTTACTCTCAGATCTGCAGTCCCAGACATGGTATAAGTATCATTGTCAAAACCATCACTTGATTCGTGTGAAGAGATAGAAGTCGTTCCCCCGACAGTACCCATGCTCTCATAAAAAACGATACCACTTGAAGGAGCCTGTGTAAAGCCGACATGAACAGTATTTGAGGATGAACTGCAGCCACCTGCTATAGTAACCTGAACAGAATAGTTTCCGGTATCTGTCACATTAATATTTTGTGTGCTTGAGCCATTGGACCATAAGTAAGAAATTCCTGCACTAGCACTCAATAAAGTTGAATCACCGACACACATGAAAACAGGACCGCTTGGGCTCACACTTGCAGTGGCGGAGGATGTTACCGTGATATTGACAGAAGTAAGTGTATCATTTAAATGATTTGCATCGTTTGCTTGAGCGGTATAACATACGAAAGAATAGTTGCCGGCAGTACTCATATCGATTTGAGAACCGAAATTCACAGTTAGAAATGCTCCTGAGTTTATGGTGCCACTATTTATTGTCTCATTGAATGTCTGAACACCAGCAGAAGGGGTAGTGACTTTAATGTTTACACTCAGATTGTCGTTTGATAAATCTACAGGGAGTGCTCCGAAATTTTTTAGTCGTACCGACATGCTTTGGTTTGCATTAGCACACATCGGACTTACTGGGTCTAACAAGGCAGTAGGTCCAAAATCTGTTGGAATGTTTCCTGTAGTATATTCAATCGTGAACTTCGCCTTTACCGGAATATGGTCGGAAGCATAAAATAGTGCATTGGCAATAGCCGGAGATACGGCAGTGTTTGATGGTTTATTTACCGAGTCATTATACAGGTTTCCATCATTACCGTATGGAATTTCTGAATTTGCCACATATTTTATTCCGCCGCTTAAGCTAATTGCTTTTGAGTATAGAATCAGATCAAAACGATCGTCCATGCCGCCTGTCGAACCGCCGCCGAATGCCCGCACTCGAGGTGATTGGGTATGATGCGAACGATAGGCAGATTGATTCCAGTTGCCGTTCATCGTTATAGGATCAATGAAATGTCCTTCATTCCCACCGGTAACCGCTAAAAGTTTTTGATAGGCAGTTTCTGTAGATGCATAGATGTTAAAGTCACCACAGACAATAAAGTTTGTCCCTGAAGGAAGTAAGTTGGTGACCTTCCTCAGGCTGTCAACTTCTCTCCCACGCTGCGCTTCATTGGTGGAGCCGCTGCTGGCTTTAAGGTGAACAGAAAAAATTCGTATCGTATCGCCGGAAAGAGTATGTACCATCTTAAACAAACTGATGTCTCTTAATTCCGTTCCTATTGGGGTGTTGCTAACAGCGTGGAATTTGTTAGTTTTAAAAAATATTCCATTATCTGTGTCGTATCCGTCAATAAATGGTCCTTTGGTGTAAGTGTTGCTTGATGAATTAAGCACATTCGAAAGAAAACCATTCATGCCGGTTTGTGAATTCATTTCCTGAACCACAAGAATATCCGGATCTACAGCATTCATTATTGTTCTGTAATGCGGATGGCGAGCCGTGGTATCTGCTGCATATCCGCCACCGGCACTTGGATAATTGAGCAAATTATAACTCAAAAAAACAATGGTGTCCTGAGATTGCCCTTTTGATTCAAGTTGAAAGAATATCAAAAAGAGGAATAATGGGAGAAGAAGTCTCCGCTTATACCCAAATACATTTCGTTCCCCGATAATTTTATCGTTATGGAAAGCGGATAATTCCCTCATATTTTTTCTTGAAATGGACAAGGCGCAGTACCTCGGAAATCCCTGCCAATTGCTAATACGAAGATATCAAAAATTTAAGATATGCTGGAGAATATTGGCGAACAGGCCATATTATTCGGTAAAACCAAATCCTGCTTCCTGAATTCCTTAATTTATTCTCAAAAAATAGAATTGACCCTGGTCCAGAGACTAAACAGGCAGTAAATCTTTCGCCAGCAATCTGGTCTCATTGTCTGTTTTCACATAATCTTCATACGTAGGCGATGAGATAAATGAAATTTTATCAAGACAGGCTTCGACCATATCGCTCATTTCTAAAAAGCCGATCTGATCTTTAAGAAATGCTTCAACGGCAATTTCATTTGCAGCATTTAATATGCAAGGCTTGTTGCCTCCCAGTTTCATTGCATGAATGGCTAATTCTAAATTTCGAAAGGTATCCATGTCTGCTTTCTCAAAGCTTAATGAAGGATATTCCATAAAATTGAACCGGGGAAAATCTGACTTCAATCTTTTTGGATATGCAAGTGCATACTGAATCGGAAGCTTCATGTCAGGCAAACCCATTTGTGCTTTCATCGACCCGTCTTCAAATTGTACGATGCTGTGAATAATGCTTTGAGGATGTACAATGACATCAATTTGCTCCGGCTTTAATCCAAATAACCAACGCGCTTCGATCATTTCAAGACCTTTGTTCATCAGACTTGCTGAATCTATGGTGATCTTTGCTCCCATATCCCAGTTTGGATGTTTCAATGCTTGTTCCTTACGGACGGATTTTAAAAATTCTTTATCCTTTCCACGAAAGGGACCTCCTGAAGCCGTCAGGTAAATTTTTTCGATGGGGTTTTCCCATTCGCCTGCCATGCATTGGAAAATAGCACTGTGTTCCGAATCTATCGGATATATGTTCACTGCTTTCTCTCTTGCAAGTTTCGTGACTAATTCACCGGCAACAACAAGTGTTTCTTTATTGGCCAGGGCAATATGTTTGCCTGCTTTGATTGCATTCAAGGTCGGTTTCAATCCTGAGTAACCTACCATAGCAGTTAGTACGATGTCAATGTCATCCATTTCTACTATTTGCGCCAATGCATCTTCTCCTGCAAAAACCTTTATCGGCAATGAAGATAATTCATCGCGCACGTAATTGAATTTTTTTTCGTCACCAATAACAACAGCATTCGGAGAAAATTCCTTAGCCTGACTGATGAGTACATCCGCGTTATTGAAGGTGCTTAAAACCTCAACCTCGAAATGAGAGCTCTGTCCTCTGACAACATCTAGTGCCTGAGTGCCTATGGAACCTGCGCTTCCAAGAATCGCTATATGTTTTTTGTCTGGCATCTTTAATCGAATGGTCGGATGATTTACGTTAATAATTTTGAGACAAAGAAATTATTGAACCAGGGGAATTAATTTGTCTGCTATTTCTCTGTCATTGGAAAGTCTTGGCACTTTATTTTGCCCACCCAGCTTCCCCTCGGAACGCATATAGTTAATGAATGTATCTTTTTGGAGAATGCGCAATTTTAATGGCTGTAAAATATGCCCTTTAATAAGATCATGGTAATATAGATTTTGTCTTTGCATGCTCGCATCAAGAACTTCCCGGAATTTATTAAGATCGCCGGGCTGCTTGTCAAATTCGATAAACCATTCATGATAAGGCAACCCTTCTTCCGGGGTAACTTTAGGTGCAACAGTAAATTCAACGATCTCTGCATGCTGTTCCATCGAAGCTTCGGCAAGAGCTTTTTCAACTTCCTCTGCTATCACATGCTCTCCAAAAGCTGAGATGAAATGTTTGATACGACCGGTGATAAGAATCTTATACGGATCTTTTGAAACAAACTTTATGGTATCTCCTAAATTATATCCCCACAAACCGGCGTTGGTATTGAGGAGTAACACATAGTTTATACCCAATTCAACATCCTTGATAGAAATTCTTGTTGGATTAGGATTGAAAAACTCTGAAGCAGGAATGAACTCATAAAAGATTCCTGTGTCAAGAAGTAATAAGAGGGAGTTTTCCTTTTGCGAATCCTGATAGGCAATGAATCCTTCACTTGTAGGATACAGTTCGATGGAATCAACTTTTTTGCCAATGCTTTGTTCGAGCTTATTCCGGTAGGGTTCGTAATTCACTCCTCCATAAACGAACAAATTAAAATTCGGAAATACATCTTTGATTTTTTTTCCTGTTCGCTCCGTTAATTTGTCAAAATACATTTGCACCCATGGTGGAATTCCACTGATGAAGCTCATGTCTTGCGGCAAAGTTTCCTTCACGATGGCTTCAATTTTATTTTCCCAGTCTTCTATGCAGTTTGTTTCAAAACTGGGAAGCTGATTGCGTTTGAGGTAGGCAGGCACATGATGATTTACAATACCAGATAATCTACCAATTGGAATTTGTTTGCTTTTATCAAGAGCCGGACTGCCAGAAATAAAAATCAGTTTACCATTGAGAAATTCAGCTTTGCCCGTTTCGTGAATATAACTCAGCAAGGCATTGCGTGTTGAATTAATATGATTGGGAATCGATTCTTTAGTGATTGGAATAAACTTAACGCCTGATGTGGTGCCAGAGGTTTTGGAAAGGTAGAGTGGTTTCCCTTTCCAAAGGACGTCTCTTTCACCAGACATCATTCGTTCTATGTAGGGTTTCAGTCCTTCATAATCCCTTACAGGTACATGAATTTTAAATTCATCATAATTGCTGACAGAACGAAAGCGATGGTCTGTGCCAAATGCTGTATCCCTTGCAGTTTTTAGTAAATATTGAAAAACGCGCTCCTGAGCCTCCACAGGATGCATGCTCCAGGATTTGGTTTTCCGTGCAATCCTCGCGGCAAAAGCTTTACTTATACAGGATAAAAGACCCATGCCTCGTTTTGAAATAATAATGATAAATTCTGGACGCTAATTTACTAGTAATATCGTATTTCAGGAGAATAAATAAAATGCCTGAATTCAGGCGCTGATGTACAATGATAATCTGTTGAAATTAAATAGGCTTAGGAGAGCCTGCAGGCTTTTTTCTGCCCGATAGAGAATTGGCCGACCTTTTTAAAATGACACATACTTTTGTGGATCAACAGCTGAACCATTGAACCAAAGTTCAAAGTGTAAATGAGGACCGCTGCTCAACTCCCCGGAATTTCCTATCACAGCTATTACCTCTCCCGCCTTCACAAAGTCGCCTACTTTTTTCAAAAGAGCAGAGTTGTGTTTATACCAGGAGAATAAATTGTTGGAATGTTGAATGCCGATTACCCAGCCGGTTTCTGAAGTAAAGTTTGCTAATAGCACTGTCCCATCCAAGGTTGCTTTGATAACTTCATCCGGTTTAGAAACAATGTCGACGCCGTAATGCCTGATTACCGGATCAAACCGATTGGTAACGGTGCCCTTGAGTGGAGGAAAAAAAAGAAAACTGCGAATGGAATTGACGACAGATCCATTGTCACCTACAGAAAGGGAGTACTGATCCCTTGACTCTATTTCGGCTCTTAGCATACTGTCTTCCTGTGATTTTCTAAGCTTGTGAATCGTATCATACTTAGCAGGATCACCTGAAAGTGGGTTTACCTGATCAACTCCTGCCGTTCCGTTAATCACATTACGAATATTGGCAATGTAAAGATCTCGTGCAGCCAATTCTTTTTCCATTGAATCAGTTCGAAGCACCAGATTGAAAACTCTTCTTTGGGTTTTTAAATCTGCATAGCCGGGGATGTATTCACGTAAAGCAGTAAATGCAATCAAAAAGGTCGTTAAAATAACCAGCAGGATGATGCTGAGGCCCAAAGTTACGAAGACGTTTAATGGACGTAAATTGAATGAGGCCTTCTCTTCATAGGTCTCGTCGTTCATCACAACGAGCCGATAGCGGCTTTTAAGCTTGCGAAACCATTTTTTATTTTTCTTTTCAGCCATTTTTCAAAAGGTTTTCAAACCTACGTCAATTCGCTTTCAATCACAAAGGTCTGCAGATTTTCCCTGATTATAGCATATTATGCTGCGGGAATAGTCTTATCTTGCATCCGCTTTCAAATAAAATAAATCAGCTGAATCAGAGTTATTGAACAATTGATGAATTCATACCGTTTTCTGCGCCGGGCATTGGCTTTTGGCTCTTTTATTGTTTTGATTTCCCTGATATGGACTTCGTGCTCCAATACGAAGGATACATGGGTCAACAGGAGATTTCACCATCTTTCATCTCATTATAATGGATATTATAATGCCGGTTTGAAGATTGACGAAGGTGTAGAGAGATTGGCAGAATCGCATGAAAATAAGTATGATCGGACGCTTTCAGTATTTCAGTATGCGAATGCAGAGAAATCCAAAGCAATTTATCCTCAGATGGATGATGCCATGAAACGGCTTGGAACTGTCATTCAAAGGCATACAATAGTTGACAAAAGAGGAAACGAAAAACCTGATTCTGAAAAGTGGATTGATGATAATTGGCTTTTATACGGGCAGGCACTTTTTTATAAGCATCAGTATTTTGAAGCGATAGAAGCATTTCAATATGTAGAGGTTACCTATAAGAAATCACCTACCCGTCACCTTGGTTCTATGTGGCTGGCAAAATGTTACCTGCAACTCACCATGTTGCGTGAGGCCGAGGATAAACTCGACTATCTCCGCAATCAGAAAGATTTTCCTGCGAAGAAAAGGTGGGAGCTGGCTGCCGTTAACGCAGACTTCTATCAGCAAACACGTAATAACGACAAGACTATTGAACATCTGGAAATAGCATCCAAGCTCGCTCCTAAACGAAAAGACCGTATTCG
>Ga0138256_10003574_pt1 | contig 16510 bp, 11 predicted proteins | sample KNB2016incub_MG_FD_105486 | JGI IMG/M metagenome (GOLD analysis project Ga0138256, IMG submission 105486) | Active sludge microbial communities from wastewater in Klosterneuburg, Austria - KNB2014incub_MG | ecosystem: Engineered > WWTP > Activated sludge > Unclassified | place: Austria... | reverse complement strand
CGCGCTCTCTTACGGCGTGTTCCAGCTCGCGCACGGCCCGATCGGCGATCGCTTCGGCAAGTTCCGCATCATCACCGTGATGACCGCCGTATCGGCCGTGGCCACCTTCGGCTGCGCGCTGGCGCCCACGCTGGGCACGCTGACCCTGATGCGCTTTCTCGCCGGCGTAACCGTTGGCGCCATCATTCCGCTGGCAATGGCCTGGATCGGCGACACGGTGGCCTACGAACGGCGCCAGGCGACCATCGCGCGCTTCATGATCGGCCAGATGCTCGGCGGGGCCGCCGGGGTATCGCTGGCGGGCGCGCTCGCCGCGTGGCTGGGCTGGCGGGCCATCTTCGTCGTGCTCGGCGCGCTGTTCATCGTCATTGCCGCGCTGCTGCGGCGGGAACTGGCGCGCAACGAGCCGCTGCGCCTGGACGGCGACCGCTCGGTGACGATCGCCAATGCCCTGCGGCGCATGGCGGGCCTGCTGCTGCGCCCATGGGCGCGGGTGATCCTGGCGGTGGTCGCGATCGAATGCGCGCTCAGCATGGGCGTTTTCGCCTACGTGGCCTGGGACCTGCAGCACCGCCACGGCGTCAGCCTCGCGCTCAGCGGTTTCTGGATCGCGGCCTATCCCGCCGGCGGCCTGCTGTATGCCACCTTCTCCGCGCCGCTGGTGGCACGCCTCGGCGAGCAGGGCCTGGCACTCGCGGGCGGGCTGCTGATCGGCGCCGGCTATCTCTGCCTGCTGCTGGCCCCCGCGGCCCGGGTGGTGCTGCCGGGGCTGGTGGCGGTGGGCCTCGGCTTCGCGATGCTGCACAACACCCTGCAGGTGAATGCCACGCAGATGGCGCCCGAGGCGCGCGGCGCGGCGGTGTCGCTGTTTGCCTTCTGCCTGTTCACCAGCCAGTCGGCCGGCATCGCGGTGGTCGGGCGCGTGATCGATGCCGCGGGCATCTGGCCGGCCTATCTCGCGGCGGCGCTGGGGCTGCCGCTGCTGGCGCTGGAATTCCGGCGCCGGCTGCGGCACAAGGCGGCCGGCTGCGCCGCCTGAGAGACAGCGCGCGTGCATGACGCAGGTGCCGATGCCCCGGCCGGGGCGATGCGTCAGCCGGCCCGCAGCAGGCGCGGCATCGACAGCACGTGCTCGATCTCCCCGCGCTCGTTCACGCTGCAATACAGACGCAGGCGTACCGGCAGCCGTGCCCCGTCGGAAGCGATGTCGAGATACACGACCTGCATCGCCTGCGCGTCACCGAACATGCGCACCGAGCCCTCGATGCGCTGCGTGAGCTCGCTGCCCATCCGGGCCACCGCGGCCTGCACGCACTCTTCAACGGGCGACTCGCGCTGCGGGTTGGTGTTCGCCGCGGCGCCGGAAACGGCCACCGGCAGCACGATCAGTGCACAGACCAGGGCGCGCATCCTGGAGACGCTGCGGGCCGCGCGGGCACCACGTGCTAACGGTCGATATGCGTTTGTGTTCATCTGGGCTTCTCCTGTCGGTTGACATCCAGGGCGCGGGAGGGAATTCCCCGACGCCTGGAGAGAAGCGTACGCGCGACTCGTTTCGGTCCAATTGCGCCATGCAACCGCGTTGTTGCCGGATTGTTTCGCGACTGCTGCCTGCGCGGCACGCGCATCAACGCGCCGGCGTGTCACTCAGCAGGCGCAACAGCCGCGCATGGTCCAGGGGCTTGTGCAGCAGTTCGCGCACGCCACACTCGGCCACGGCGACCTCGCTGATCTGGTTGCTGTAACCGGTATAGAGCAGGATGCGCGGGTCGGGCAGCACGTCGCACAGGCGCCGTGACAGCTCGAGCCCGCTCATGCCGGGCATGGTCTGGTCCAGTATCGCCCAGTCGAAGCGGATCTCGCCCGACGCAACGCCGGCAAGCGCCGCCTGCGGATCGCGCAGGGCCCGCACCTCCAGCCCCCAGTCGCGCAGCAGTTCCTCCATGAACTCGAGCACATGCGCATCGTCATCGACCACCAGCACGGAGCCGCTCAGCCGCGGTGCCGCGACCGGCGCTACGCCCGCGCCGGCTTCGGGCGTCACGTGCCCGGTCGCGGCATCGAGCACCGGCAGCAGGACGCGGAAGGTCGAACCCTTCCCTACCGTGCTCTCGACGAGTATGTGTCCGCCGCCGTCGTGCACGATGCCATGAGTGGTGGACAGCCCCATGCCGGTGCCCTTGCCCTGGGGCTTGGTGGTGAAGAACGGGTCGAACACGCGCTCGAGCACGGCCGGCGCGATGCCTTGCCCGGTGTCGGCAACGGCGAGTTCGACGAAATCACCCGCCACCGCGGCCTGGCACGACGCGCAGATACCGTCACGGCACTGGCGCCGGCGCACGGTCACGCGCATCGCGCCCTGCCCCTCCATCGCATCGCGCGCGTTGATGCAGAGGTTCATCAGCACCTGGTCGAGTTGCGTCGGGTCGACCATCACCACCGGCACATCCGGCTCGAACTCGAGCTGGAAATCCAGGCTCGATGGCAGCGTCGAGCGCAGCAGGTCGACGAATTCCCCGAGGTGACGCGTCAATTGCACCGCCACCGGTTCGCCGCGCTGGCCGCGACTGAACACCAGCAGCTGCTGGATGAGGTGGCGCGCCCGCTCCGCCGACTGCAGCGACTTCTGCAGGTAGCGGCCCGCCCTGGTTTCGCCGATCAGCGCCAGGCGCTCGCTGGCCATGGCCACGTAGCCCGTGAGGCTGGTCAGCAGGTTGTTGAAATCGTGCGCCACGCCGCCCGCGAGGTGGCCGATGGCCTCCATTTTCTGGGCCTGGCGCAACTGCGCCTCGAGGCGTTCGCGCTCGGCCTGCGCGACCCTGTGCTCGGTCATGTCGCGCAGGAAGCCGATGACGATGCGGCCCTCGGCGCTGTCGGCAGTGGAAACCACCAGCTCGGCATCGAACTCCGAGCCGTCCGCGCGCCGCACCACGACCTCGAGATGTCGACCGATCAGGCCGCCGCCGCCCTCGCGCAACACCCTCGCCATCGCGGCCTCATGCACCGCATGGAAGCGTTCCGGGATCAGCAGCGCGACATTGCGGCCAATGGCCTCGCGCGCCGGGATGCCGAAGGTGGCTTCGGCCATCGGATTGAACTCGATGATCCTTCCGCCACGATCGATCGCCATGATGCAGTCCAGCGAACTCTCGACGGTGGCGCGCAGGCGGCGCTCGCTGAATACCAGTTGCTGCTGCTGTTCGATGTGGCGCGAGATGTCGCGCACTATCGCCAGGTGGTGCGCATCGCCCCGGTAGACCACCGGCACACCACGCACGTTGACCGGAATCGGGTGTCCGTCACGGTGCAGGATCATGCCCTCGGCCTCGAAGAACTCGCCCGAGACCACCGTCGCCATCAGCTGGCGCAGGTTCTCCCCGCTCTCCGGCGCGACGAAGGCATGTGGCGGCGAATGCATCACCTCTGCCACCGAACAGCCGACCAGGGCCGCGAAGGCCGGATTGACATCGATGACGCGCCCGTCCCGGGCGAACAGCAGCAGGCCGTCGGTGGACGCATTGAAGATCGAGCGATACTGCTCCTCGCTCGCTCGCAGCGCCTCCTCGGACAGCTTGCGCTCGGTGATGTCGCGCGTGAATGCCAGCACCCGCGGCTTGCCGCCTATCAGGGCGCTCTTCAGGCGCACCTCGTCCCAGCGCAGGCTGCCGTCGGCAGCGCGGCGATGCCACGCGAATTCGACCGCGCCGTCGCGCTTGGCGCGCTCGATCCACTCCATCGCGCGTGCGTCCGTGTAAAGAGGATCGCCGGCGCTGAAATCCCCTACCGTCGAGCACAGTAGCTGCTCGCGGGAGCAACCGTAGACTTCGCAGGCCTTGCCGTTGACGTCGACGATCGCGCCGCTGTCCCAGTCATGGACGAATATGGGGTCCTCGGCCGCCTCGAAGATGGCACGGTAGCTGGCCTCGGCCTCGCGCAGTGCCGCGTCGGCGCGCAACCGTTCGAGTTCCGCCGCGGCACGAACCGAGTAGATCTTCAGCAGGGACGCCACGAGTTGCGGCTGGCGCATGGGTCGCCGGTGAAGCACGGCAAGAATCCCGATCGCCTCGCCGGCGGAATCGAAGAGCGGAATCCCCGCGTAGCTGCGGAAACCGAATCGACGCAGCAGCGCGTTGCCGGGATAATGGTGCAACAGGTTGTCGGGGTGGATGATGAACTGCTTGCCCACAACGTCCTCGCAGGGCGTGCCCGCGAGATCATAGGCGAATTTTTCCTGCGCCACGCCGCGATCGCAGACGGCGAGCGTATCGACCACGCCATCCCTGACGCTGCCGATCAGCGCGAAATCGACCTGCAGGCTACCGCACACGTAGCCGACGAGTTCACGCAGCACGTTCTCGCCCTGCACGCTGGTAATGCTGAGCGCGACGTTCTGCAGCGCGGACTCCATCAGCTTGCGCCGGGTGACATCGATGCCGATGCTGATCAGCGATCCGATACCGCCCGAGTCATCGATTATGGGCAACTTGATCGACATCAGGTGCCGAGCGCGACCGCGCAGCGTGAGCATTTCCTCGAACTGCCGCGCGCAACCGCTGCGCAGCGTCTGCGCGTCGTTGCCCCAGCTGCGGTAGTTCACGCCGGCGCGGCCATCGAACAGCTCGACCTCGGAACGGCCCAGCAGTTGTTCGTTACCGAGCCCCAGCCAGCGCACGCCGGTCCTGTTGACGAAGGTGAAACGGCCCGCGCCGTCGCGCAGATAGATCATCTCGCGCGCCCGCTCGAAGATGCGCCGCGCGTTGTCACCGGCGCCCGGCAGCTTCAGCGGGTCCGCCGCAACGGGGCTGGCTGCATGCATGCTGGCTGGCGCGGGTTTCATGACACGTCTCGCCCCCGGTCTTGCTGCGATCGACCCCAGTCTAGCAACCGTGCCGTGGCGCCGTTGCGCACGGAAACAAATGAATCAATTGATACAGTGCCGATACACGGCGCACCCCCGCCCGCTTCAGTCGGAGCGGCAGAACATGTAGCCGACACCGCGCACGGTGCGGATGATGCGCGGCTTCTCGGGATCGGCTTCGATCTTGCGGCGCAGCCGCGCGATGCGTATGTCGATCGAGCGGTCGAAGGGATCCCACTCCCGGTTCTGGGTGAGGTCGAGCAGGGTGTCCCGCGACAGCGGACGGTTCGGGCGCTCCGCGAATACGCGCAGCAGGTCGAACTCCATCGCCGTGACGGCGATTTCCTCGCCCGAGGCACCGAACAGCTGCTGCCGGTCGAGATCGAGCCGGCAATCGCCCACGCTCAGCTGCCGCGTGCCTGGCGCAGCGCCTTGCGCCGCGGCGACGCTGGATACGACAGGCCGAAGGTAGCGGCGCGCCACGCTCTTCAGGCGGGCGTGGAACTCCCTCAGGTCGAAGGGCTTGGCGAGATAATCGTCGGCCCCGATTTCCAGGCCGATGATCCGGTCGATGGTCTCCCCGGCGCCGGAGAGGATGATGATGCCGATGTCGTGGCGCTCGCGCAGGTAGCGGGCGAAACTCAGTCCGTCTTCGCCGGGCAGCCCGATGTCCAGCAGGACCACGCCACAGGGCCGGGCCGCCACGAACTCCCGCGCCTGGCCGCAGTCGGCCGCTGCGAATACCGTGCAATCGCGTTCCGAGAGATATTCCGCGAGCATCTCGCGGATCGACGGGTCGTCATCGACGACGAGCACCGCATGGCGCTGGTCCATGCTCACCTCGGCTGATTCTCGACCGGGGAGTCAACTGGAGGTTTTTTACTCCTCGGGGCCGCAATGCACAAGTCCTCGCCAGCCCCGTGACTGCGGCACGGCGAAAGCCAGCCGCAAACGCGGTTCGACCCGCGCCCGGCTGGCGGTTGCGCGCCCGGTCATGCGCTCAGCGGTTGCCCCCCGGCGCCGCTTGCTGCCCTGCCGGGGCGCGGGACCAGCATCGGCACCTGCTCGCGGTAGCGGCGATAGGACTCGCCGTGCACCTCGATCAGGTCGCGCTCCTCGTAGCGGATCGCCACGAGAATGTACGCAGTCAGCGCCAGCGCGAACACCAGGTGCGTCAGCGTCATCGTCGGCGTGGCCCAGAAGGCGAACAGCCAGCCCACGTAGAGCGGATGGCGCACCCTGCGGTAGAGCCACGGCGTGGCGAAACGCAGCGGGGTGTAGGGCCTGCCGAGTAGGTTCAGCCACACCTGGCGAAGGCCGAAGAGGTCGAAGTGGTTGATCAGGAAGGTGGCGATCAGCACCAGCAGCCAGCCGCCGGCGAATGCCACCCACATGAGGTTCCGGCCGGCATGGCCGTCCAGATTCCACACCAGGCCGCCGAGCGGTTCCCAGAACGCGAACATCGCGATCAGCGCGATGCTCGAGAACAGCACGTAGGTGCTGCGCTCTGCGGCCTGCGGCACGAAACGGGTCCACCAGCGCTTGAAGGCCGGCCGGGCCATGACGCTGTGCTGCACGGCAAACAGCCCCAGCAGCCCGAGGTCCGTGAGGAGCCCCCGCAGCATTCCCACCCGCGGCGGGCCGTCTATCGATGTCGGCACGAGCACGTTGCCGATGAATCCCGCGAGATAGAGAAACGTGGCGAAGAAGATCGCGTAGCAGATCACGCCGTAGCAGAACACCGCGATCCGGTTGGTGATGGAAGCTCTGTTGCTGGGTGTCATGGCATCCTCCCGTCGGTTGCTGTGCCGGTTGTGACGCTGCAGACAGTGCGGGAAATCCGTATCAGGCGGATTTCCGCCTGCTGCGGGTTTGTTGTGCCATTGTTTCGGCGCCGTAACGCGGCGGCGCCGCCATAGCGTTCGCATGGGGCCGCGGCATGACACCGGTTTAATGCGTCATTTGAACATCATTGTTGACCATTCGACGGTCGGGCGGCATGCTAGCCGCCGATCCGGTCCGCGCCATCCGCGGGCTCGGGAAACGCCAGCATTAATGGAGCATTCATGACCGAGGTCCGCATTCCAGCCACCCATGTCGGCATCCTGGAGACCGCCCTGCTCGCCATGGTCAGCACTATCCGCCACAAGGACGGGCTGATTTCCACCAACCCGGTCGGCTTCGACTGGGATGGCGAATACGTGCGCCTCAGCACGCTCAAGTCGCGCGTGAAGTACCGCAACCTCGTGGCGAATCCGCAGATCACGTTTTGCGTGGTCGATCCGCAGATGGGGACCCGCTACATCGAGATCCGCGGCCATGCGCAGCTGAGCGACGATCCCGAAGGCTCGCTGAACCGCAAGATGTTCCGCCGCATGACCGGCAAGGAATTCGACCTCGACGAGCCGGGTGCCGAACGCGTGATCATCAAGATCATCCCGACGCAGGTATCGACCCCCGCGCTGTATGGTGGCCGGCTCGACCGGCGCGCGGCAGACGTGGCACGCTCCGCAACCCCCGTCTGAGGCTGGCGTCGTGTTTTCGTCCATCCTCGAGCATTACAACTGGCAAGCAGCCGCCGCGGTGGTGCTGTTGACCGCCGCGATCATAAAGACGGGCAAGTACCTCGTATTCAGGATCCCGGCGATCAGGCGCATGCGGGACATCAATATCGAGGAGGACAACAAGCGCCTCGCCCAGTCAAAGTACCCGGCGATGATCAGCAGGGGCAGAAAGGCCGGCTTTGCGTGCCTGTTCCCGTTCTATTTCCTGATCCTGCCGTTTTGCGCGACTTTCGCGTACGTCTCCCTTGCCAGGGTGCTGCTCGAGATCTTCGTCATCCTGATGGTCTATGACTTCTTCTACTACCTGACCCATCGCTTCCTGCTGCATGCGCCGCACGACAGCCGCCTGGGATACTTCCGCCGCGTGCACGCGGTTCACCACCAGGCGCGCGATCCGAGCTGGGTCGATGCGACCTATGTGCATCCGCTCGAAATCGCCATCGGCGTGCTGCTCTTCCTCGGCACCATCGTCGCCCACGCGCTCGTCGCCGGGCCGGCGCACGTGGCGTCGCTCGTCGTGTGCTTCCTCGCGTTCCACATGATCAACCAGGTCAATCACACGTATTTCAAGCTGCCGTACTTCCCGTTCAGGACGATCAACTGGATCGTCGCGAAGCACCATGTTCACCACGAGAACATGCAGAAGGGAAACTACGCCACGATCACGCTGTTCTACGACAGGGTCTTCGGTACGCTGGACTGATTCGGCGCTGCGCGGCGTATCAGGCGCCCGCCGCGTCGAGCCGGCGCATCTCCCCGGGCGTAAGTTCCAGTGTCAGGGCATCCATGAGCTCGGCGAGTTGCTCCACGCTGGTCGCGCTCGCGATGGGTGCCGTGACGCCGGGTTTTGCCATCAGCCACGCCAGCGCGATCGCCGCCAGCCCGGTGCCGCGATCGGCAGCGATCGCGTCCATGACGGCGAGAACCCGCGGCCCCTTCCCTTCGATGTACGCCCTGACGCCGCTGCCACGCCGGCTCTTCGACAGATCGTCGATCGAGCGGTACTTGCCCGTCAGATAGCCTCGCGCCAGACCGAAGTACGCGATCACACCGAGATCGCGCTCCAGGCAGAGTCCCCGCAGGGCCGCCTCGAAGTCGCGCTCGAGCAGGTTGTAGAGCGGCTGCATCACGGTGTATCGCGCGACTCCCTCGCGCGCGGCAATGTCGAGGGCGCTCGCGAGCCGGGCGGGCGCGAAGTTCGAAGCGCCCACGCTGCGCACCTTGCCCGCCCTGACCAGCCGCTCGAACGCGTGCGCGACCTCCTCCTGCGGCACATCGGCGTCGTCGAAGTGCGCGAAATAGAGGTCGATGTAATCGCAGCGCAGCCTGCGCAGGGAATCCTCGACCGCGCTTGCGATGTTGGTCGCGCCGAGACCCTTGCGCTGCGGCGTCATCGGTCCGCCGACCTTGGTCGCGATCTGCACGTCGTCGCGTCGGCCCCGGTGCGCGAGCCAGTCGCCGATCATCGTCTCCGATTCACCGCCCTTTCCGCCCGGCAGATAGTTCGCGTAGATGTCCGCCGTGTCGATCATCGTGCCTCCGCCGGCAACGAACGCATCGAGCACGGCGAAACTGCGTGCGCGATCCATGCCGTTGCTGCCGAAGACGTTGCCACCGAGCACCAGCGGCGCGATCGAAAGCCCGCTACCGCCGAGCGGACGAAGCCTGGCCATGCATACCCTCCCCGATACGTCGTCGAACTGCGCGCAGCGCCACGGTGCGCGGGATCTCAGCCCGTCTTCGGCCGCCGCGGCACCGGCGGGCGGTGATAGCTGATGTCGTTGCGATCGCGGCTCGCAGGCCTGGTTTCCCCGGGGCCGTAAGCGGGCGGCATGCCCTTGCCGAGCTGCGATTCACCGAGCTCGTAATGGCCCTCCACGATGGTCACGCGATTGGCGATGCGCCATTCGCCGCCGCGGCGCTGGAAATGGTCGATGTAGCGCCCGGTCGACATGAAATGCGGCGCCGTGGCCATCTCGCCGGTGAAGATGTAATACGTTTCGCAATACGCATCGTCGCCGGCCAGCTCGCAGCTGTGGTTCAGCAGGCCGTGCTGGCAGCTGACGAAACCCAGCGTCGCCCGGTCGGCAAAGGCGATGAATCCATCCGGCGAGCCGACGAAATGGTTGTGGTCCTCGATCGCATCGTCCCAGTAGCAGGAACGCGCCAGCTCGTTGTCGATCCGGTCCAGCCCGCGCGCATAGCGTTGCAGCACCTGCCAGATCTCGCTGCGCGCAACCAGTTCCCTGAGCTTCGCCTCCATCGCACCTACCTTTTCCTGATGAATTGCACAGCCTCGCATGCCTGAGGCACCATGACATTCGCGCGTGCCGCGCGCGATACCGGATCGCATTGCCAAGGTTACTCCTTCTTCGTTGCAGGTGTCGTGATGGTCGAGCAGACAGAGGCCGGTGCGGAGGTGGTGCTGCAGATCCTGGCAGAGCTGCTCGGACCGGGAGCCGCGGCCCACGCGCGAATGACGCCGGATGCCCGCTTCGACCGCGACCTCGGACTCGACAGCCTCGGGCGCATGGAGCTCTACCGCCGCGTCGAGGACCGCTTCGGGGTGGCGCTGCCGGAGCAACGACTCGTTGAACTGAACAGCGTGCGCGAACTGTGGCAGGTCGTCGCGGCCGCTCGCACCGGCGCCCTGGGCACGATCGGCCGCGCCGACCTCCCGCCCCCGCCGGGCGCGGGAACCCCCGCGCAGGCCACGACAATCACGGATGTCCTGCGCTGGCACGCCGAGCATCAGGGCTCGCGCCGCTACCTGACGTTCTTCGAGGACCATGGCGACGGGCCCACGCTCAGCTTCGGGGAACTGTACGCGCGCTCTGCCGAGACGGCTGCGGGCCTGCAGGCCGCGGGCGTGGAGCCGGGCGATCGCGTGGCCCTGATGCTGCCCACCTGCCTCGAGTACTTCTTCGCGTTCTTCGGCACGCTGCTCGCCGGCGCCGTACCCGTGCCCGTTTACCCGCCGGCGCGGCGCAGCGAGCTCGAGGACCATATGCGCCGCCAGGGCGGCATCCTCGAAAACGCCGGAGCGCAGGTGCTCATCACCGTGCCCGAGGGTCGCGCGCTCGCCCGCCTCACCCGCGCCATGGTGCCCTCGCTGCGCGAGGTGCTGTGTGTCGGGGAACTGGCCGGCAAATCCGCCGCGCTGCAACCCGTGACGCGGCACGCGGGGGATCTCGCGCTGCTGCAGTACACCTCCGGCAGCACCGGCGCACCGAAGGGCGTGATGCTGAGCAATGCAAACCTGCTGAGCAATATCCGCACGGCCGCGGGTGTACTGGGCGCAACCGGCGACGACGTCTTCGTGAGCTGGCTGCCGCTCTACCACGACATGGGCCTGATCGGCGCCTGCCTCGCCACGCTCTACGTCGGCGCGCAGCTGGTCATCATGTCGCCGTTGCGTTTCCTGCTGCGCCCGCAGCGCTGGCTCTGGGCCATCCACCGCCACCGCGGCACGCTGTCGGCCGCGCCGAACTTCGCCTACGAGCTGTGCCTGTCGAAAATCGACGACAAGAGCCTCGAGGGACTCGACCTCGGCAGCTGGCGCGCGACGCTCAACGGCGCGGAGGCGATCAGCGCGCGCTCCATGGAGGGCTTCTGCGAGCGCTTTGCGCGCTACGGCTTCAGGCGCGAGGCCATGTACCCGGTCTACGGCCTCGCGGAGAACAGCGTCGCGCTGGCGTTTCCGAAACCCGGCTCGCTGCCGCGCGTGGACGTGGTACAGCGCGAGGCGCTCGCGCGCCGCGGCCTGGCCGTGCCGGCGGCGGCGGACGACCCCGGCGCGCTGCGCTTCGTGTGCTGCGGCGAGGCGATTCCCGGGCACGAGATCCGCATCGTCGATGCCGCCGGCGTGGAAGTGGGCGAGCGCGAGCAGGGGCGCATCCAGTTCCGCGGCCCCTCGGCAACCGCCGGCTATTACCGCAATCCGGAGGCCACGCGCCGGCTGATCCGGGGCAGCTGGCTCGAGACGGGCGATCTCGGCTACATGGCGGGCGGCGGCCTGCACATCACCGGCCGCTCGAAGGACATCGTGATCCGCAATGGCCGCAACATCTACCCCGAGGAGATCGAGCACGCCGTGGGTGAAATCCCCGGCGTGCGCCGCGGCCGCGTCGCCGTCTTCGGCAGCCCGGAACCCGCGAGCGGGCGCGAGCGCCTGGTCGTGGTCGCCGAGGCGCATCCGGCGCACACCACCGCGCCCGAACAGCTGATCCCGGCGATCAACCGCGTCTGCAGCGAGGTCGCGGGATCTCCGCCCGACGTCGCGATGCTGGTGCCGGGCGGAACCATCCTCAAGACCTCGAGCGGCAAGCTGCGCCGCGAGGCGTGCCGGGCACTCTACGAACAGGGAGCGCTCGGGCGCGCGCCGCCACGGCCGTGGCGCCAGTTCGCAAGCCTGCTGCTGCGGGCGCTGCCGGGCGCGCTATCGCGGCTGCGTCGCAGTCTCGGCGTCTGGGCCTACAACGGCTATGCCTGGACCGTCATCGGCCTGCTGCGCGCCGCGCTATGGGCTGGCGTGATGGCATGGCCGGGGCAGGACGGACGCTGGCGCATGGCGCATGGCGCGGCACGCGCGGCGCTGAGGCTCGTCGGGGCGGCGCCGCGGATCGTGAACGCCGAGCGCCTGCACGGCCTGCGCCGACCGCTGGTCGTGGTCGCCAATCACAGCAGCTATCTCGACGTCGTGCTGCTGGCGGCGCTGCTGCCCTGGCCCGCCAGCTTCGTGGCGATGCGCGAACTGGGCCAGCACTACTGGACGCAGCGTTTCTACGCGCGCATCGGCACGCTGTTCGTGGAGCGCGAGGACTTCACCGCGAGCGTGCGCGACGCGGCCCGCATCACGGCTGCGCTGCGAGCCGGTACCAGCCTGGTCGTGCTCCCCGAGGGGCGTCTCGCATCGATCGCCGATCTGCTGCCCTTTCGCAGCGGCGCCTTCGTCGCGGCGGTCGAGACCGGCGCGGCCATCCTGCCCGTCACGCTCGTGGGCGCGCATGCGTTCATGAAGGGCAATCGCCGCCTGCTGCGGCGCGGACCGCTTGCCATCCACGTGGGGGAACCGATCGTGCCGGACGCGAGCCCTGACGATCGCTGGCTCGAGGCGCAGGCGCTCGGCGCGCGCGCCCGCGAGACCATCGCGCGCACGCTTGCCGCCGCGGACGAATCGCGCTGAGCCGACGCCTGCGTCAATGCACACCCGAGACCGGGCGCATCTGCGTATCGCAGGCACCGCCGACCTGCACGTTCACCAGCCGCACCGGGGCGTCGCACTGCGCGGCGCGATCGGCGATCGTGCAGTTCAGGCCGAGCGGCTTGCCCGCGTCGAGCCACGACGGCGTCTTGCGGTAGCGGCCGACCTCCCCCAGCGGGCAGCCGGCCGGTATGCCGTAGGGTCGGCAGCCCGTGGGCGGGGCGAGGGTGACCTTGCGCCCGTCGACCAGGAAGCCGGGATATTCGTCACGGACATCCACGATGTCGCGCGCCTCGGTCTCCTCGACGCGAACCGAACGGAAACGATAGTCCTTGCCCACCTTGTCCCCGACCTCGATCCGCGTGTTGGCAATCAGCGCGAAGTCGCCGCCGTGTCGCGCCACCGCGCCGGCCATGTATTCCACGCGCGGGTGGCGCGGGAAGCATTTGCCCATCGCCGGTGCGTGATAGTAGTGGGCCGTGCGCTTGATGTCGGCGAGCGCCGCGCCCGGAAAGAGTTCCTTCAGGTCGGCATCGGTGCCGAAGAGGATCCGCTGCACGTCGCCGACGTTCTGCGCATACATGGCCTGCAGCCGGCGGTAGTGATCCTCCGTCGCCAGATCGTCGCGCAGGAAGCAGGCCGCGAGCCCCGAGATCTGGGTGAGGTACTCGTCCCAGATGTTGTACTGCGAGACGCTCGAGGCAACCCCCTCGAAGTCGCCGGAGGCCCGACAGCCTTCGCGCGCGAAACAGCGCTCCAGCGCACGGTTGCGAATCGACAACGCGACGATGTTGCGCTCGCAGGCGCCGTAGGCGTTGCAGCCGCGCTCGAGATGCCCCTCGAACAGCGCGGTGCGCATCGTGAAATCGAGGTGGCGCGCCCGGGCCATGTCGCCTGCCGGCCAGCGGCCGGCATTCTCGCGGCTGAAACCGTCCCACGCCGCCTTGAGCGCCTGGCGCCGCTGCATGAGCCTGCCGTTCGCCTGCGCGCACAGGGCACTGTTGTGGAACGCGCGCACGATGGCATCGGGACCTTCGGCAGTCTCGGGACGGCCCGTGCCCGCGCCGGGCGGATCGAAAAACGGGCGCTTCTCCATCGCGTAGAGATTGCGCACATCGATGACGTGGCGCACCCCCCGCCCGCAATGGTGATTCCTGACCTTCAGCGCCTTGCGCGCGGCGATGGCCTCCACTAGCCTGGCCGCGGCCTCCGGCGTGGCGTTGCGTGAATCGACGACGATCTCGAAACCGACGAAGGGCGTGCCCTTGTCATCGGTCAACGCGCGACCGTGCCGCACGGGCAGGCAGGGAATCAGCGTGGTGCCCTGGGCCAGCGTCCCCGCCGGCGATCGCGCCCCCCGGCGCTCGAAACTCTCGCGCTCGAAATACGGCAGCTCGATATCGCCGTTGAAGCGGTAGAGCGTCATCACCGGCGTCGCGGGGATGCTCGCCATCGCGGTCGTCGCCGCGAGACCGAGCACGCCGGGCAACGCCCACCCTGCGACGGCGCGCCACCACGCCCGGCCACGGATTGTCGGGGCGCGGAGCCCGCAGCGCTTGATGTCCATCGTGCCCTCGGCTTACAGAAAGTCGCGCAAGGCCGCGATGAAGGCATCGCAGCGATCGTGGTGGATCCAGTGCCCCGCGTTCTCGAAAACGACGGTCCGCCGGTCGCGAAAGTGCCCCGCGCGCCCATCCTCTTCCGCGTTGGTTGTCCAGCTCTCGGTGCCGTGGCAGAGCAGGACCGGCGCAGCGATGGCGCGCCAGAACGCGCTGCTGTCGAGCGCGAAGTCGTCGGGGGCAAAAATGAATACCCGCGGATCGTATTTCCAGCCGTAGCCGTCGGCATGCCGGCGCACCCCGTGAACGGCGAGGTGACGCGCCTGCTCCTCGCTCAGGTGCCGGTTTGCCTCGGCCATGCGCGCAACGGCTTCCTCGAGCGTCGCAAAGCGCCGTTGCGCCCGCGCGCCCACGGCGAGCCGGTTGTCGATCCATTCGCGCGTGCGCCGGACGGGCCCCTGCCGGTCCCAGCTGGCCTGCACCTGCGGCGACGGGCCGAGCCCGTCCACCAGCACGAGCTTGCGCACCCGCTCGGGAAAGGTCGCCGCGTAACGGATCGCCACGCCGCCGCCGAAGGAATGGCCCACGATGCACAGCTGCCGTTCCCCGAGCGTCTCGATCAGCACCGCGATATCCAGCGCGTGAAAGACCGTGAGATAGGCGCCGTCGCTCGACCAGTCACTGTCGCCATGGCCGCGCAGATCGGGTGCGATCACATGCCACTGATGCCGCAATGCGCGCGCCGTCCAGTCCCAGCTGCGCGCGTGATCGCGGCTGCCGTGGAGCAGCAGGAGCAGCGGCGCGCCGTCGTTGCCCCAGTCGAGGTAATGCAGATCCAGCCCCTGGGAGGTGAAAACGCGGGAAACCGGCTGGAACTCGTCGGTGGCGGCCATGGCGCTCATGCAGTGTCCTTGGGCATGCCGCGTGTGCCGTCGCGCCGGTTCGAACCGGATGCGGCAGCCTCGCGCTTGCAGGTGCAACGGAAGACCGGCGCTATCGTAAACGATCCGGCTTGCGAGCCCGCAGGAGGACGCGTACTTTCGCGACTCCGGCACCCCGAGGAGTTCCCATGCCCGCCGAAGACCTGCACCGGCCGCTCTATACGCCGGACCTGTTGGTGAACGCGCTCAGCAGCGATCCCGGGCGCCCGCTCCTGCACCTGCTCGACGGCCCGACGCTTACCGTGGGGGAGGTCCGTGACGCCACCAGCCAGTTCGTGCAGGCGCTGGCCAGCCTCGGCGTGAAACGCGGAACCCGCGTCGGCCTCATCGCCTCCAACCGGCCCGAAGTGCTGCATGTGAGTCATGCGGTGCAACTGCTGGCGGCGATCTACGTGCCGATGCACCCGCTGGGCGGCCTTGCCGACCACCGACACGTCGTGGAGGATTCCGGGGTCGAGATCCTGGTATTCGATGCCGGCCGCTATGCGGGCCGTGCCGCAGAACTGGCGCAGGCGGTGCCGGCGCTGCGGCTGCTCGCGATCGGCGACAGCCCGCTCGGCGCGGACATATGCGCCTTGGCCGGGAGCTTCGCACCCTCGCCGCTGGTCGCACCCGGGGTCGGGCCGCACGACGTCATGCGCCTGGGCTACTCGGGCGGCACCACCGGCAAGCCCAAGGCACTGGCCAGCGTGCACCGCACCGGCGTGACCACCCTGCAGATCATGCTGTCGGACTGGGAATGGCCCAACCCGCCGCGGGTGCTGTCCTGCACGCCGCTCAGCCATGCCGGCTCGGCCATGTTCCTGCCGACGCTGATGAAGGGCGGAACCATGCTGGTGCTGCCGGGCTTCGATCCGGTCGCGGTGCTGCAGGCCATCCAGGACCATCGCATCAACTGCGTGCTGCTGGTCCCGACGATGATCTACGCCCTGCTCGACCATCCACGCTTCGAGGAGTTCGACCTCTCCAGCCTGGAGACGGTGTTCTATGGCGCATCGGCGATCGCGCCTTCCCGCCTCAGGGAAGCGATCGAACGCATCGGCCCGGTCTTCTGCCAGTTCTATGGCCAGGCCGAGGCGCCGATGGCAATCACGATGCTGCGCAAATCCGAGCACGACGTGAACGATATGCGTCGCCTGGCGAGCTGCGGACGTCCCTCGCCGTGGGTGCGTGTCGAACTGCTCGACAGCGACAACCGGCCGGTGCCCGACGGGGAACCGGGCGAAATCTGCGTGCGCGGACCGCTGGTGATGGACGGTTATCGCGACAACCCGCAACTGACGGCCCAGGCCTTCGCTGGCGGGTGGCTGCACACCGGCGATGTCGCGGTGCGCGACCCGGACGGATTCCTGCGCATCATCGACCGCACCAAGGACATGATCGTG
>Ga0138256_10003573_pt1 | contig 16512 bp, 11 predicted proteins | sample KNB2016incub_MG_FD_105486 | JGI IMG/M metagenome (GOLD analysis project Ga0138256, IMG submission 105486) | Active sludge microbial communities from wastewater in Klosterneuburg, Austria - KNB2014incub_MG | ecosystem: Engineered > WWTP > Activated sludge > Unclassified | place: Austria... | reverse complement strand
GATCATGATGACCGGGTGGTTCCCGCTCATTCCTTCAAGTTTATTTCCACATTACAAGAAAAGTACAAAGGGAATAATCCGGTTCTGATCCGGATCGATGTGAATGCCGGACATGCCGGTACCACTCCTTTAGGATCAAGCAAACCAATCGCCAAGCAAATCGAAGAACAAACAGATATTTTCTCCTTTCTGATGTTCAATCTTGGCATGACGATGAACTGATACTTTTGAACATCGTCATTGGAAAAGTCGGGGTGAACAGGTAAGCCTGCACCTTGAATTTATTAACTTTGTCCTCCGGGATAAAATGCCCGGATGCTTCATGAAATTAAAAATCGGAATTGTTTTTGGCGGCTTCTCCAGGGAGCGTGAAATTTCGTTTGCCGGAGGTCGTACAGTTTATGACAACCTCAACAAATCACTTTTCGAAGCTGTCCCGATTTTTGTGGACAGTTTTGGAAATTTTGTTTTGCTGAATTGGGAAAATGTGTACAAAGGAAGTATTCGTGACTTCTATCCTCCTGTCGATTCCCTTCCGGCCTCTCCTAACGATTTTCAAGTGTATGCTGAAAGTCTGGGTAAGTTGAGTCTATCGGAACAAGAACAACTCATCACGAGTTTGGGTAAGCGAATTTCTCCTGATCAACTTTCCGGAATCATCGATTTTGCATTTCTCTGTCTGCATGGTCCTTTTGGTGAAGACGGAAGAATTCAGGGATTGTTCGAATTTCTCGGAATTCCATATTCCGGTTCAGGAATTTTTTCATCGGCAATTGGAATAAACAAAGCCATCCAAAAACACCTGATGCAGCAGGCCGGATTTCCAAGCCCGGCTTTTTTCACCATGAAACGTTCAGAATGGATAAATACGAATTCAACCGATCAAATCTTTCGCAAAGTTCAGGATGAAATAGGTTTCCCTTGTGTCGTTAAATCTGCCAATCAAGGTTCTTCCATTGGTGTGAGTATTCTTCCGGAAGCGGATCAGGGGAAATTGTCTGCCGCTCTTGATCAGGCTTTTTTCATACGAAAAATCAGTGCTCAGGAATGGAATAAACTTGATGCTCCAAAACAACTAGAATTTTTAAGGATACTCACAGACATACGAACCGGAATTGGAATTCCTCTTGCTTTGCGAAATCAAAATTCTGTTGAAATTATTTATCATCCGGAAATCCTGCTTCAAAAACTGAAAACATTTTTTGCTTCCGGATCCCGGGAGATACAACTGGAAAGTCTGGATGCTGAGAGTGAAGTTGTAATCGAAGCCTTTATTGAAGGAAAAGAATTCTCCTGCATTGTCATCCGCAATGAAAATGGCTTGCCCGTTGCCTTGCCTCCTACTGAAATCCGGAAAGGAAAAGAACTTTTCGATTACCGTTCAAAATATCTCCCGGGCTTATCCCGAAAAATTACACCCATAAATTTACCTTACGAACACATACAAGCAATCCGCAAGGAATGCGAACGACTATTTCTTTCGCTACAATTCAATGTGTATGCACGTATCGATGGATTCATCAACGATGCCGGAAAAGTATTTCTGAACGATCCGAATACAACATCCGGGATGATGCCCTCTTCGTTCTTTTTCCACCAAGCTGCCGAAATTGGATTGAATCCATCGCAATTCCTGACGTATATTATCCGGACATCGTTGGTAGAAAGACAGCAAGACATGAACAGTCTGGTTGAATTACCGGCAATGCTGACGAAACTGGATACTGACATTCATGCCTTGAAAATTGCGGGAAAGAGAAAAATCCGTGCCGCGGTTATAATGGGAGGATATTCTTCGGAACGACATATATCCGTTGAAAGTGGAAGAAATATCTATGAGAAACTTTCTTCATCAGAAAAATACGAGGCCATTCCTGTTTTTCTCACTGGAAATTCCGAAGATCATCAGATGTTTCAGATTCCCGTGAATCTCATGTTGAAAGACAATGCTGATGATATCCGTGAAAAGGTAATGCATTTCCATGTACATGAAGTAATCCGGGAGATCATGGATTTGTGTGATGGGATTACAAAAAAATATACTGACGAAGATAATGTATTACAACCTCGTCCTCTCAGTTACCCTGCGCTTGCAGAAATTTGTGATGTAGTATTCATCGCCCTGCATGGTCGTCCCGGTGAAGATGGCGAAGTTCAAAGACATCTTGAATCCATCGGATTGCCGTACAATGGTTCGGGCGTGAGTTCTTCCAGACTTACGATTAATAAATACGAGACAAACGAAATTCTTCATCAGAATGGATTTTCAATTGCAAGACATGCCCTGGTGAACATTGCCGATTGGAACCTCGATAAAAATTCATTTGTAAAAAATATATTACAGCGATTTTCGTTTCCCTTTATTGCCAAACCAGTAGATGACGGTTGCAGCAGTGCAGTGAAAAAAATCCGGATTGAATCCGAACTGAATGCATTTGCAGACCTCATCTTCCGGCAACAGGAAGAATTGATCGCTGCAGATGCCAGTGTACTTCAATTGAAAATGAAAGAAGAGTTTCCACGGAAACAACAATTTCTGATCGAAGAATTGATTGAAAAGAAAAATGCAGTGCATTTTCTGGAAATAACAGAAGGTATGCTTACTCACCTGAATGATAAAGGCGAACGGAGATATGAACTGTTTGAAGCATCCGAAGCTTTGTCAGAAGGTGATGTACTCTCTCTTGAAGAAAAATTTCTTGCAGGTGAAGGACAAAATATCACACCGGCCAGGTATGCGAAAGATCCGACAGAGCGTTCACGTATCTCTAGAGAAGTGAGTGCTCAGCTTAAACGAGCAGCAGAAATTCTGAACATCGAAGGTTATGCACGGATCGATGCCTTTGTCCGTATCTTTGCCGATGGAAAAGTTGAAGTGATTTTTATTGAAGTCAATTCCCTTCCCGGCATGACTCCTGCAACCTGCATCTTCCACCAAAGTGCCATTGCCGGTTACAAACCGTACGAATTCATTGATGGTATTCTCGAATATGGAATGCAGAAAAAGAAAAACCTGATTGTATCGACTGATTAAAAATTCTTATGCTTTCGAATCTCATTAAATTTATCAGGAGCAGGATCTTCTTTGTAAACCTACTGGCAGCTTCAGTCCTCATGGCTGCTGTATTTTTTGGCATTTATTTCTGGCTGGGAAATTTTACACATCATGGAGAAAGTATTACCGTTCCGGATCTGCGCGGATTAAAAATGGCAAAACTGGAAAGTTTTCTTACCGATAAACATCTCCGCTTTAAAGTTGTCGATTCTTTATTCCAGGTCGATCAAAGTCCTGGAACAGTCCTCGAGCAGGATCCCGCGCCGGATTCTAAAGTGAAGGAAGAGAGAACAATTTATTTGACCGTTAATTCTTCCCAGCCACCGAAAGTACGAATGCCTAATCTCATCGATGTATCGTACAGACAGGCAGAAGCAATACTCGAATCCTTTGGATTAAAAGTAGGCCAACTGATCTACCGGCCCGACCTGGCGAGGAATGCAGTATTGGATCAGAATTACAAAGGATCATCCATCCTTCCGGGAAAAGAAATTTTCAAAGGATCTGTGATTGATCTGGTTCTTGGAGATGGTATGGGGAACACAGAAGTCCCTGTTCCCGATCTTAGTGGATTAACCCGCGGTGAAGCATTGTTTGTTCTAAAAGGCTCATCCCTCACAATTGGAACTGTTCATGTAGATCCGGGTGTCAGAGATTCCGGATCAGCGAAAGTGTACAAACAAATTCCGGAAGCCTCAGAAGAAGGAATGATCAACCAGGGAGAAGCTGTGGATATTTTTATACGGTAAATTTGTCAAAATGAACCTGATCCTCAGCAATCTTTGATATTCCCAAAGACCTCAAAACCCATTCTTTATTCGTATTTTCGTAGCCTTCATTTATTCCCTTTGGGATCAATAAATTGATCATATGCTCATCTTAAGATATCTCAAAAATCATTTGTCGAAATACCTCCTGGTGATCCTTTTACCCTGTTCTGCTTATTCTCAGGAAATACTCGTTCCATTGGGATCAAATCAGGAAATTATCACCTACCAATTGGAGCATCCCGGAGCAATAAGCCGCTTGTCAGCTGTGGATGACACACTTCTCTTGCCTTTTATAGACGATTTCTCCAGAGATGGGATCTATCCGTTTGACAGTCTCTGGCTTGATCAGGATGCGTTTATAAATCGTTCATTTGCGAATGCACCGCCAACTATTGGAGTGGCTACACTGGATGGATTGGACGCTCTGGGAAGACCACATGACAGTTTGAGTGGTTCGGAAGAAATTGCAGATCATCTCACCTCCCGCCCGATTGATCTTGGAAGCCTCGGACAGGATACCGGAACAGTATGGTTGAGTTTTTTCTACCAGCCCCAGGGCTTGGGTGATATTCCTGAAACCGGTGATTCGCTTGTTGTCCAATTTAGAAACAAATCAAATGAATGGGTGAATGTATGGTCTGTCCCCGGCCAAAGCGATACAGCTTTTCAACGTGCAAACATTCACATTAACGATACAAACTATCTCTTCAAAGGTTTTCAATTTCGTTTTTACAATATAGCAACTGTAAATGGGAACAGAGATCACTGGAATCTCGATTATGTAATTCTAAATAAACAAACAGTTGCAAATGATTCTATTCGCGACAATGCATTGATCCTTCCGCATGTTTCCCTCTTGTCGGAATTCACCTCAATGCCCTACACACATTACAAAGCTCTTTCAACTCCTGCCAATGCGATGGTCACGGAAATCAATGATACCATTCATGATATTAATTACGGGCAAACATCCTTTATACCTTCTGTTTCGGTATTCAATGAAGGTGGCTTGCAGATTTTCAATAACAACAGTGGTTCCATTTCAGCGACAACTTCCAATTCATTTATCCCATTCACTGTTCAGTTGAATGGATTTACTTTTCCAATTGTACCTGAAGACAGTGCCAAATTCTTCATGAAAGTTTATTTTACACAAACCGGTGGTATCACCAATGCACACAATGATACAAGCAATCTTACGCAGAAATTCTACAATTTTTATTCTTATGACGATGGCAGTGCAGAACTCGGCTACGGACTTTCCGGAAACACCGACCTGAAACTTGCCTACCAGTTTGATGTCAAAAAGCAGGATACTCTGCGCGGGGTTCAAATTTATTTCAACCCGGTTGGATTGAATGTTCACAATAAATTGTTTCAGCTTGCTTATTGGAGCAGTGTTGATGTAGCAGGCAATTCAGAAAATCTTGTGTACAAAATGATTAATCAGAAGCCAGCAAACATTGATGTGATCAATGGTTTCGCAACCTACCTCTTTGATACATTGCTCATAGTGCCTGCTGGCACCGCCTATGTTGGAATTATACAGAATGAACCACAAACACTTTACGGTATTGGTCTCGATCGCAATACAGATTCGCATTCTAAAATGCGTTATCATCTCGATGGATACTGGTACACTTCTCAGGTGCAGGGATCCTGGATGATCCGGCCATTGTTCGGAGATACGCTGACCAGAGGTGATTTGATTTCTGTGAATGAAATTGCTGTTCCGAATCTTGCTTTTTCGATTTATCCAAATCCGGTTGAAGATCAATTTCATCTCGATTTCAAAAAGCAGGCAGGAGAACAGTACTACTATGTCCTTTCTGATTTGAGTGGAAAAGAAATTCAATCGGGTGAAGCAAATCCCGGCAATAGTGTCTACACCAATGGCCTGTCATCAGGATTCTACTTCCTGACATTAACTGCAAAGAAGGCTGCTGTTTCTTCTACAGTGAAATTTGTAAAATATTAATTCACGAGTACATAATTGTCAATTATTTTTTTGTTGATCACCCCAACCATGTTAAACGAAGAGACCGAAGCCATTGAACAGGATGAATTGTATGAGCACCATCGGCTTACCGTTGAGAAGGGGCAATCGCTCGTACGCATTGATAAGTTCCTGATGAACCGTCTGGAGAACAGTTCCAGAAATAAAATACAACAAGCCTGTGATGCTGATTGTGTCCGGGTAAACGGAAAAGCAGTTAAATCAAGCTACAAAGTAAAACCGCTTGATGATATTCAAATAGTAATGCCTGAACCTGTTCGTGAAACCGAACTGGTCCCGCAGGATTTACCGATTGATATTGTTTACGAAGACGATGACATCGTCGTGATCAACAAAGCAGCAGGAATGGTTGTGCACCCGGCCTATGGTAATTATATGGGAACCCTGATGAATGCGCTGGTGTATCACTTTGAGCATTTGCCACATAATGAAAACAACCGGAGCAGGCCTGGCCTTGTTCATCGTATTGATAAAAACACTTCCGGTTTACTGGTAATTGCCAAAACCGAAATTGCAATGGCTTCCCTTGCGAAGGAATTTTTCGAGCGAACAATTGACCGGAAATATCTTGCACTGGTGTGGGGAGATTTCAAAGAAGAGGAAGGTACTATCACCGGGAATGTCGGACGCAATTTGAAAGATAGGAAAATCATGGATGTGTTTCCATCTGCCGACTATGGTAAGCATGCTGTTACTCATTACAAAGTTGTGGAACGCTTTGGTTATGTAACTTTAATCGAATGCAAACTCGAAACCGGCCGCACTCATCAGATTCGTGTACATATGAAATTCGCCGGTCATCCCCTTTTCAATGATGATACCTATGGCGGAAACAGGATTTTAAAAGGAACAACTTTTACCCGTTACAAACAATTCATCGATAATTGTTTTGAATTGATCCCGCGCCAGGCTTTGCATGCTCAAACCCTGGGCTTTATTCACCCGACGAAAAAAGAAAAGATGTATTTCGAATGTCCCTTGCCGACAGATTTTTCCTCTGTACTCGACAAGTGGAGACATTATGTGAAGTATGTGAAAGATTGAGTTGAAATTCTAATAGAATCTTCTTCAATTCAACATCATCCCATTTTCAGTAGCGAAATTGAAATCTGTAAAATCTCTCACAACATTGTATAATGTGTCGCGCTCAACAGGAGTTCTCCCGCTCTGGCGAATGAGATCTACAAGCTGACCTGTACTGAGTGAAGGATTCTGTTCCTCTGCTCCTGCCATGGAATAAATACGGGTAGTGTCATCAATGGTACCATCGAGATCATCGACACCAAAGGCCTGAGATAATTGAGCTGTGCTGCGGCCAATCATCGGCCAATAGGCTTTGATGTGGTTAAAATTGTCCATGAAAATGCGGGAGATGGCGTAATTTTTCAAGTCTTCCACTACACTCACTTCAGGTACATCCGACATTTCATTGTCTTTGTTCCGAAACTTTAAAGGAATGTATGTATTAAATCCACCGGTGCGATCTTGCAATATGCGCAGGCGGTTCATGTGCTCTACGCGATTTGCATAACTTTCAATATGCCCATACAAAATCGTCGCATTGCTGTGCATTCCCAATCGATGTGCTGTTTCATGAATATTAAGCCATACTTCTGAGGAACATTTATCACTGCAGATTTTTTCGCGAACGTCTTCGTCAAAAATTTCTGCTCCGCCGCCGGGAATTGAATCCAGTCCGGCTTCCTTCATTCTCTGTAATCCTTCTTCAACACTCACTTTTGCTTTACGGAACATGTAATCAAGTTCGACAGCAGTGAATCCCTTGATGTGCAATTCCGGACGGTAATTTTTAATCTGCTTCAGCACATCAACAAAAAAATCGAGATTCATTTTTGGATGTACTCCACCGACTATATGAACTTCTGTAACAGGCTGTCCATCGTATTTTTTAACAATGTCCAGCATCTCTGACGCACTTAGTTCCCAACCTTCTTCTTTCTGTCTCAACAATCGTGAATACGAACAAAACTTGCAGGTAAAAACACAAATATTTGTCGGTTCGATATGGAAGTTTCTGTTGAAGAAAGTCTTATTTCCATTTTTTTCTTCTCTCACAAAATTTGCCATCGCTCCAAGAAATCCAAGCTCCGCATTTTCATACAGAAATACTCCTTCATCAACTGTGATCCGTTGTTTGTTAAATACTTTATTTGCGATAGATTTTAATTCTCCTGACAATGCATGATCATCAAGATAGGATTGAATGCTTTTCGTTTGCATATTTAAAATAAAACACAAAAATACACATTTGATCAATGTTCCTGCTTACATTCATCATAATGATGATTGACAATAATCAGTATTCTGAAGATTGTTTTGAGCTCCATACTGCTTAAGGGAATCAATCCTTCACACTTTGTTTTAAATATCAAGGGTATTCAATAAAACGTACAAATAAATTTTCCCCGAAAATCTATTTCAAGATCTAAACTCCATCATCAGTGTATAATTCATAATCCTATCACTGCCATTCAAACTCCGACTTTAACAATGAATTTGAACTCCATTTTCATTCAAACTTTAAAATCTTGCGAAATTCTGACAATTGCCCCATTGAATTCATTTAGTTTACACATGATTTGACCGCAGTCTGACAGTTCATATCAATCCTGAGTTTTGTATATTTATCATTAAAATCAACACCTTATGATTCGGATACTCTTAGTAGAAGATGAAGAACACCTCCAGGAAGCCATCAAGCTCAACCTTGAACTGGAAGGCTATAAAGTAGTTGCAGCCGGCACAGGTACTGAAGCTGTCAAGATCTTCAAAGCAGAAAGGTTCAATCTTGTCGTACTGGATGTAATGCTTCCGGAAATGGATGGTTTTGCAGTTTGTGAAGCGATTCGCCTGCACAATGGAACAGTTCCAATTTTATTTCTCTCTGCTAAAAATGCCAGTGAGGATAAGATCCTCGGTTTAAAACGTGGTGCTGATGATTATATGACCAAGCCTTTTAATCTTGAGGAGTTTCTATTACGAGTGAATGTGTTGGTGAAAAGAAGTCTGAGTCAGGATGAAAAAAAGGAACTCAGCGATATCTTCCGATTCGGTGGCAACGAAGTCAATTTCAGAACCTATGAAATAATGGGAAAGGAGAATGAAAAGATCAGGCTCACCAAGAAGGAAATCGCCCTCTTGAAATTATTGATCGAACGAAAAAATGAAGTGGTTTCAAGGGAACAAATTCTCGAAACGGTGTGGGGATACGACATCTACCCTTCTACCCGTACCGTCGATAACTTCATCCTTGCTTTTCGAAAATATTTTGAAAAAGATCCAAAAGAACCTCAGTACTTCTATTCTGTTCGTGGAGTTGGTTACAAATTCATGACAGAACAGTAATAATTGAGGTAAAAAAGGCACAATTAAAGGTGAAGAACCCATTAGTTTTGCAGAAAATTCATCTTCAACTCCCACTTTTCCCTGTATAATTGGGCCTTGTTAACTAAAACCTATAAAAACGAATGAAAAAACAACTATTATTAGTGTTTTCGGCTCTTTTCATGGTCCTTTCCACGTTTGCCGGAACCGGTCATCGTAACTGCGGTACGATGGAAAACCTGGACAGATTGAAAATGGAAGATCCGGGCCTCGAGAGCCGGATGCAACAATTGGAACAACAAACATCTGCATTAATTGCTGCAAGAAATGGCAATGGATCGAATGCTACGGATGTGGTGATCACCATCCCTGTCGTTTTCCATATCGTGTACAGTTCAAGCACTCAAAATATTTCTGATGCACAATGTATCGCTCAGCTCAACCAGTTGAACCTTGACTATGCGCGTTTAAATTCAGATGCAGGAAATACACCTGCAACATGGCAGGGGATTTCTGCAAATACAAATGTTCAGTTCTGTCTTGCTCAAAGAACTCCGGCCGGAGCTGCAACCACTGGGATTGAACGTCGGTCAATTACATCTCCTACTTCTTTTAGTACTAACGATAATGTAAAGCGTTTCGCGAATGGTGGATTGGATGCATGGTCTTCATCAAGTTATTTAAACATTTGGGTGTGTAACCTGAGTGGTGGTGTACTTGGTTATGCACAGTTTCCCGGCGGATCAGCATCAACAGATGGTGTGGTGTTAACTTATTATTGTGTTGGTAGCATTGCTTCTCCAGGCCCAAGTTCAGGTTCGCCATACAATCTGGGTCGTACTGCGACTCACGAAGTTGGACATTGGTTAAATCTCTACCATATCTGGGGCGATGATGGTACTTCTTGTTCCGGTACTGATAATGTTTCAGACACGCCCAATCAAGCGGGTGAAAATTACGGTGCTCCTGCCTTTCCACGTACCGATGCATGTTCTCCTTCATCTCCCGGTGTAATGTTCATGAATTACATGGATTATACTGATGACAATGCAATGAACATGTTTACCAATGGTCAGTCATCACGAATGACATCACTACTCGGAACCGGCGGCTCACGTGGCAGTCTCGCTTCTTCACTCGGTTGTCAGGCTCCAAGTACAACTTGTAATGTGCCAACAGGAATGTCTACTGCAAGCATCACATCTTCAAGTGCTACCTTGAACTGGACAGCTGTTTCCGCCGCTACTTCATACAATGTTCAATACCGAATTGTTGGTGCCGCCAACTGGACATCAACTACATCTGCGACCAATTCAAAAGCACTTACAGGACTTACTGCTTCATCCAATTACGAGTGGCAGGTTGCTACTGTGTGTGCAAGCGGATCAAGTGCATTCACGGCAAGTACAAATTTCTCAACTTCTGCTGTTGCTACTTGTAATGTTCCTACCGGAATGTCTACAGCTAGCATTACTTCGTCAAGTGCTACCTTGAACTGGACAGCTGTTTCTGGTGCAACATCGTACAATGTTCGCTACCGTATTGTTGGTGCTGCCAACTGGACATCAACTACATCTGCGACCAATTCAAAAGCACTGACAGGACTTACTGCTTCATCCAATTACGAATGGCAGGTTGCTACAGTGTGTGCAAGCGGATCAAGTGCATTTACCGCAAGCACAAATTTCTCAACTTCTGCTGTAGCTACTTGTAATGTTCCTACCGGAATGTCTACTGCAAGCATCACTTCGTCAAGCGCAACCTTGAACTGGACAGCAGTTTCTGGTGCGACATCGTACAATGTTCGCTACCGTATTGTTGGTGCTGCCAATTGGACTTCCACTACTTCTACCACCAACTCAAAAGCAATTTCTGCTCTTACAGCTTCTTCGAATTACGAATGGCAGGTATCTACAGTATGTGCTTCCGGAAGTAGTGCTTATACAGCAAGTACTTTATTTACAACTCTTGCAGCCGCTACATGTGGTACTCCAACAGGCCAGGTAACTTCTGCAATCAATAGTACAGGCGCAACACTTGGCTGGACGGCTGTTTCTGGAGCGACGAGTTACAATGTTCGATACCGTATTGTTGGTGCCGCTAACTGGACAAGTACTACGAGTGCAACGAATACAAAGGCACTTGCCGGTTTAACTGCTTCATCAAATTACGAATGGCAGGTTCAGGCAGTTTGTGCTTCCGGAACCGGCGCATTTACAGCTTCCGCTACATTTACTACTTCAGCACCTTCGGGTTGCTCAGATGTGTATGAATCAAACAATACATCCGGAACTGCTAAAACGATTTCAACTAATACTGATATCGTTGCCTTGATCGGTACGACAACGGATTCAGACTGGTTTAAATTCACGACCACGTCTCCGAACACATACATTAAACTTACACTCACGAATCTTCCGTTTGATTACGATGTTCGTTTGTACAACTCGAATGTTTCTCAACTCAGCATCTCCCAATTGGGAGGAACCAGCAGTGAACAGATTATCCGGAACACAACAACTGCTTCAACGTATTATGTTCGTGTTTATGGTTACAATAGTGCATACAGCACTACTGCCTGTTACACACTCCGCATCAGTGTTGGCTCAACAGCATTCCGTACGGTTGAAGATATCGTTTCGGAGCCGGTTGCAGAAACAGCAATCAATGATTTCAACCTCTTCCCGAATCCGGCAAAGGATGAAGTGAATGTTACCTTTAATTCGATGCAAAATGAATCCCTACAGATTCGTGTATTCGACATGGTTGGAAAAACAATTCGTGAAGAAAGAGTGGATGTAATATCCGGTTACAATAAATTCAATCTGGATCTTACCCTTCTCAACAAAGGAATCTACTTTGTTGAATTGACGAATTCATCAGAACGTGTTGTGAAAAAACTCATTCTTGAGAAATAAGAGAAAAATTAATGCAAAAAAAGCCGGTAAAGAAATTTACCGGCTTTTTTGTTTCAAAACGAAGAACGAATTTCTTTTTTGTTTCCGCTTATTCAAAATGAATACGCTTGATCACAAATTAATTTTGTTGCTTGGGAAGAATAAAATCAACAGGTAAAATATATTGTACATCCACTGCTGAACCTCCTGCACTCCCCGGTTTCCATTCGGGCATCATGCGAAGAACTCTCATTGCTTCATTGTCCAATTCTTCATTCACACCACTCAGAATTTTTATGTCTTTGATCTTTCCTGTGCGGTCTACCATGAAACCAGCATACACCCGCCCCTGAATGTGATTTAATTTGGCTTGCGATGGATAGGTCATGTTTGATTTAAGAAAACTTTGCAAACTATCCGGTCCACCGGGATATTCAGGTTGAACTTGAACGATACTCACTCCGAATCCCGATTTCACACGTTCAGATTCTTTTTTAGCAGGCTCTTGTGAGACAGCAAACATTGGAAGCAAACAGAGAATCGGAATGATTATTTTTTTCATCGCTTTTGAAATTTAGCCGCATTCATCAGAATGGAGAATTTTCAATCCCAAACCTAATAGTTTCAGCGTTAAAAACCAAACCTTGCAGAGCCTATGGAATTTCGAAATTTTGATACATTCATTGGAATAACTACCTTGTTTTACCATTACAAAACTGCGATTATCGATGAAAATACGATTCCTATTGCCCTGCCTCATTGTAGGTGGCGGAATTACAATTGGTCTGCTTCTGCCCTCTTCAAATGAAAATAAATTGTCGCTTCGAAATGAAGTTGGGGAAGATTCTCATGCTGCATGGGATGCATTGCAGTTTTTGAGCCAATCTCAATCTTTTCCCTTTTCGGATATACCTGCAGATGGTTACCAGAAAGCACATGAATTTTACCGTCAGCATTTTTCACATCAGTCATCGACACATGCAAGATTAGCTGTATCGCCATGGCAAAATATTGGTCCGAACAATATCGGAGGAAGAACATTAGGAATGGCAATCGATCCTGTCGATACAGCGACGATTTGGTTGGGTTCGGCTTCCGGCGGATTGTGGAAATCGACAAGCGGTGGAATTGGTCAAAATGCATGGACATTTGTACCAACAGGATACCCTGTAAGAGGTGTAAGTTGCATTGTAATCAATCCAAACAATCCTGCCATCATGTACATCGGCACAGGAGAATCGTATAGCCATGGAACCTCTGTGAATGGCCTCATTACAAGACCTACCCGTGGTTCTGTTGGAATTGGAATATTGAAATCAACAGATGGTGGTGCAACATGGTCTCCCAGCCTGGACTGGCAGTACAATCAGGCGAGAGGAATATGGGATTTGCAAATGAACCCTCTTAATCCGGATGTGATTTATGCAGCGACTACAGAAGGTGTATTCCAAACGAACGACGCTGGAGCTACCTGGAATCAGGTACTGAATCAACTCATGGTAATGGATATACTTTTGGATCCTGTAGATACAAATACAATCTATGCCGGAATAGGAAATGTTGATACGAGTGGTAGCGGGATCTATCGATCTGTGAATAGCGGTACTTCCTGGTCTAGATTGTCAAATGGATTACCCGGAGCGGTGGACGGACGCATTACTCTTGCAATGAATCCGCTAAATCACAACTCTATCCTTGCTCTCGTTGCGGATCTCTACGATACCCAGGGAATTTATCGATCCTATGACAAAGGACTTTCATGGACTTCTATCAATGGTTTGATGGAAATCGTTTCGTATCAGGGTTGGTATTCAAAAGGACTCTGTTTCAAAAACGATGACAGCACAAAAATTTTACTTGGAGGTGTGGATGTTTTCGGTTCCGACCAATCCGGAGATTTTCCATTCCAGTTGCCCAATTATTTCCAGGTGCATCCTGATGTTCACGATATCGTTTGCAGTACAACAGATCCGAACAAAGCTTATATCCTCACTGATGGTGGACTCTACCGGACCGATGATTTCGGTACCAATTTCTATGATTGCAACGATGGTTATGTAACCTCACAGGCCTACATCGGTGCAGTATCTGCTCAGTCGGGCGATCTTATGTTAACTGGTTTACAGGACAACAACACAGCACGCTATGATGGAAATGTCTATTGGACTCCTGTCGTTGGTGGAGATGGAGCTTTCAATGCTATCGATCCAATCTCTGATCAATTCCAATATGCTTCTCTGCAATACCTGAATGTATTTAAATCGATTGATGCAGGACAATCTTTCAATTACATTTTACAAAATTCAGCGAGTCCGTTTGGCGGTAATACCAGTGCATTTATTGCACCTTTCGTCCTTGCCTCTTCCAATTCAAGTGTTATTTATGCTGGTGGTGATTCCTTGTATAGAAGTGACGATGCAGGAACTTCTTTTTACACCACAAGCAGTCAACAGATTGACAGTGGAAATTGCGCACTCAGTATTGCTACCTCCTGGTATAGCGAAGATTCCGTTTATGTAAGTACTGCACCGACAGATACCCGTCCGATGCACATTTTACTGAGTACGGATGGAGGGCAGACATTTCTCGACAGGTCCGGTAATTTGCCCAACAGATACCCAAGGGATCTCGCAGTACATCCAATTGACAGCAGAATTGTATTTGTTGCTTTCTCCGGATTTGGTTCTGGTCATTTGTACAAATCAACAAATGCAGGATTAAGCTGGAATGATATAAGTATATCTCTGCCGGATGTCCCTTTTCATTGCATCACCATTGATCCCGACCATGCGGATACACTGTATGCCGGTTCCGATCTTGGAGTTTTTGTTTCTGTTGATGGAGGCTTGAGCTGGGATGCATTCAACAATGGGATGCCTGAGGGAGTGATGGTTTTTGATATTCAGTTTTCAAAAGCTGATAATTCCCTCGTTGCATTTACACATGGAAATGGTACCTACAAAGTTGAACTCACAAGTTTACCCGTCGGGATAAGTTCAGTTGATCCCGGCCTGTTTGACTTTACTTTATTATCAAATCTTGTGAATGAAAAAGTTGCGATCCGAATCAAAAGCGGTTTTGCCGGTAATGCTCAATTGCAAATCTATTCAGCAGAAGGAAAATGTGTTCGTACGATCGCTTCCTGTCCTATAAAAACAGGACTTTCTTCCCTTGAATTGAACACTTCTGACCTTGCAGGCGGTATTTACATTCTATGCGTGGAATATAAAGGGCAACGTTATTCAAGGAAATTATTAAAGGTAAATGACTGAATGTATAGAATGAATGTCCTTTATTCAGCAGGACATTCATTCTTAAAGTTTCGCATCATCCGCAGTTACTGTCCGCTTTTTACCTTTATCAAGTAAAATCTGGTGCATGCGCTCCACGACATAAAGAGTTGCCGGGCAATATTCGATATTTTGAAGATGGGTTCCTGCGACAAACAATTTAAAGTCCTTCAATTGTGTATGTGGAAAACCGCTGCAATCTTTCGGACGCACTTCGTAAATTGAGCACTTGTTATCCTTTTTCAAAAACTGACAGGGAACATTTTTATTCATGATGTCACCCGTTTCATCGAAATAAAGGTATTTATTAAAATACTCCTGATAACTCATGCCAAGATATTTCGCTATCCGGTGTACATCTGCTTTCTTATATGTCGGAGACATTGTTTTGCAACAATTGGCACATTCCAGACAATCGATCTTCTCGAACGCTTGTATGTGAAGTGCTTTTGCCAAACTATCCAAACCACGCACTTTGCGGTGCGTTATCCCTCTCAGTAAAGTGACATATGTCTTCTTTTTCTTCCTCAATGTGGACTTCATGTATTCAATCGGCACACGAATAGTATCTTTTTTAGCCATTTAGCTTATGTTTTTCTTTTTAGGGGACCAAATTTCGTTACACAGTAATTTAGGAACAGGGCGCAAAAATATCATTTCCTTGCTTACTGCAATCCAATATTTCTTTTTATTCCAAAGAGGAAACCAATATTTCCTCGTTTGCCCTGAGCAAATGAAGTAAATAGCTCTGCCCGGAATGCTCCGAATTTTTCAATTCCGAATGACAGCTCGAGGTAATTCTTCACAACATTGGTTTTAAGATAATGCAAGCCAACGATCTCATTCAATTTAAACTTTCTGATAAGAGGAATTTTATTCAGAATGAAACCTCCCAGGTTCAATTCTCCATGTGCTTCAAGGGAAGCATCTGTAGTACTGTAGGTATAATAATCCAGATTTTTGAATTCACTGAGTGAAAAACCGGAGAGCCAGGTTTTGTTTCCATTGAAATGCCTGAAATCCATGAAGAATATTTTCTTTACGGAAAGAAAATCACTGGCGGTAACAACGTAGTTCAGATGACCAAACAAACCAAGGTTCATTTCATCCTCTGCTGACACTGACAGGTAATCAAAAT
>Ga0138256_10003572_pt1 | contig 16514 bp, 5 predicted proteins | sample KNB2016incub_MG_FD_105486 | JGI IMG/M metagenome (GOLD analysis project Ga0138256, IMG submission 105486) | Active sludge microbial communities from wastewater in Klosterneuburg, Austria - KNB2014incub_MG | ecosystem: Engineered > WWTP > Activated sludge > Unclassified | place: Austria... | reverse complement strand
GACCTGAATTTATTTCAGTATTTCTGTTAGCAGCAATTTCCGTTTGACTAAGTTCGCGCGTCCAGATTCTAACCTCATCAAGTGATCCCTGTAAGTACTCTCCGCTTCCGGCATTATATCTACCCAAATAACCTGAAACACTTATGTTAGGCAGATCAGAATCTGAAGAATTTTTCTGATCAACCAGGTTACCGTCAAGATAACTTTTAAATCCGTTCACTGTATTTTTTTTCCATATCATTGCAACGTGATGCCAGTTGCCGTCATTTACATTTGCTCCGACATTTATCCCGCTTGTCCCGCCTTCAGTGGAAATAACATGCTTTTGATTTCCCGGCGCGCCCCATCCTGCTACGATCCAGTTGTTTCCTGATTGAAAGCGAACTGCGGACTGAAGATTTGTTCCTTTGAACCAATATTCAATTGTGATCTCTGATACTGCCGGCGCTGTAAGGTCTTGAGATAAAGAGACCGGCAGAACTACATTGTCATTTATGCCGTCAAAATTCAAAACCTGAGCCGGTGAGGCTTTTCCTGTTCCTCTGACAGCAAAATCATAATCGTATTCATCACAGTCATTATTCGGTATATGTATCACCGCATTTTTTGAACCGGAATTGCCCGGAGTAAAAGTAACATTGAAAGTTGCTGAACTTCCGGGCGGAATTTTACCTGCCGGGGTCAACGCACTTGCAGTAAACATACCGGGATCAGTTCCTGTAATTATAACATTACCTGCATTGAGACTATCCGCTCCGGTATTCTGAATTGTATATGTTCTAACAAAACCGGAACCTGCATTAACAGAATCAAAATTTGTATGATCATTTAACGAAGGTGTAATGTCACCATCCGTTATAGATATATTATTTCCTTTAACATTAATTTCAATATACGGTGAGCAAAATCCCGGACCCGGCTGAATCCAGTTTGAAACGGATCCTGTCAGTCCGAAATTTGTCAGTGTACCCGGATAATTATTTAATGAAGATTCAGTAAGTGTTGTTACTCCGGAATTATTTCCATCGGCTATCCCCTGATTGAAGTGATAACTTGCAAGAAGCCCGGCAGCTGAATCTATTTCCCTGAACATATTTGAAGCTAATTCAAATTGACTTAAAGCGCGTGTCCAGATTCTTACTTCATCCAGAGAGCCGTTAATAAATTCTGAATTCCCATACTGACTTCCAATTTTACCGACGGCAGAGATAGACGGTAGATTTACATCCGCGGCATTGCGCTGCTGAACCAGTACTCCATCAAGATAACTTCTGAAACCATTTACTGTGTTTCTCTTCCATGTCATTGCAACGTGATGCCAGTTGCCGTCTGTAGCAGCTGCGCCTACATTTATACCGGTCAGCGCGCCGTCAGTTGAGATCAGATGTTTTTGATTTCCGGGAGTCCCCCATCCTGCTACTATGTAAGCGCTTGAATTCAGCTGAAACCTGACAGCTGACTGAAGATTACTGCCTTTGAACCAGTACTCAATTGTAAATTCAGAAACTGCCGGAGACGTAAGCGCCTGTGACAATGTATTCGGTAAAGTGACATCGTCATTTATTCCGTCAAAGTTTAATACTTCAGCCGTTACTGTAGAATTGAATTCATCACTTCCAATATCAGGCGCAGAAACATTTCTTATATTACTGTCTGTGTCTGTTGTGATCCCGGCTATATTAATTCCGCCGTTACTTATTGAAGTTGACAAAGTTGTGTCAATATGAAGATTTACGTGAGTGATGTATCCCGGATTATCAGATACACTATTTGAATCTTTGCCTGTCACTGTTCTCCAGGATGATAGATTTGCAATATCAGCATTGTTGTAAAAACCCAGCACGCCTCCGTTTCCAGTTGATAACAGATCATTGTAATTGCATGAAAGTCCCGGCGGATTTGGGGACGAGCCATCGAGCCTGATCGCATAGTGCTTTCCGGTAGAGCCGCTGTTTGATCTGCCGTTATAGAAAATGTTGTTAAAATAATTTCTCGGATTCGATGAAACGAAACTTGCCAGTGCATATGTATTCTGTGAACCGCCTGTAGGGTTTCCCGAAATGTAAACGCTGTTGAAATACAGATTGCTGACTACAGGGATACCGATGTTAAATCCGTAAATTGCGCTGCCGCCGTTCATACTTACTCCGGCGCTGTCTTTTCCCAGACTGATCATATTATTTATAAAATCATAAGACCCGCTGCTGACTGCTATCCCGGTTAAAGAAGAATTAGAATTGCCGATTATCATTGAGTGAATAAAATTTGATGAAGCGGTTCCGCCGTTGCCGTTGTTTATTCTAATGCCGGACAGAACGCAGGCTGCAGTTGTATTTGTTATGCTTAATGAATGAACAGTATTATTTCTTATGATCTGGTTTCCCGCCGGAAGATTTATATAAATTCCTGATGTTCCGGGATTTGGATTTGTTGCAGCTGAATTCATATTTCTGATTATATTCTTTTCAATAAGTAGAACAGGCGAACCGGCGCCTTCGACTGAAATTCCTGTCATAAGACTTGAAGTATTTGCAAGATGATGCTGTAATGAATTGGAGATAGTTCCGCCGAGAACATTATTGCTGCAGGTCAGCTCAGGATTACTGTTTGAAATGAAACGCATTCCGTAAAAACTTGATGAGCTTGCTGAATAGCGAATACCGCCTGTTCTGTTATTATTAACAGTTTTATTTCCCGCTCCGTCAAACCTAAACGCGTTAAATTCCGAAGTGCCGGATGCATATTTGATATTACTTAATGCTGTCATACTTCCGATGGTATTATTGTTAACTAATGTAAATCCCTGTGATACATTAATTAAATTTACTCCTGCAGACGAACCCGAGATATCAAATCCTGCAATAGTGTTATCTGAAATTGAAGTTTCGGCGGAAGTGCCGGCTGAAGTCCGGATACCGTTATAATATGAAGAGGATTTCAGATTCAGTGAATACACGCCTGTACCTGAAGATGAAGAATATCCTATTGTATTTCCTTTGATACTGAAAGCATTACCATTAGAATTATTAACATATATTCCGTAGTGATTTAAATTTGTTCCTGTTGCAACTCGTGAAGCAGTCTGATACAATCTGTTATTCTCAATTGCAATATTTGTATTACCTTCGCCGATATGAATACCTGCGCTGTGGCTGCTTAAATTGAAGTAATCATAAATATTACAATTACGCACAGTATCATAGCTGTTATAAACAGTTGTGTTTGTTGTCGACCCTAAAAACGAAACCGCGCAATGCGGCAGCTGTCCTGCCGGACCTATATCACAATTTTCAATAACATTATTATCATTACCTGTTAAGGATGAATTTCTGTAAAATAAAACCGTTGCTGCGTGACCTGATAAATTGTTTTGCGATGAACCGAGTATTCTGCAGTTTCTGACTTTATTGTTTGAAGCGTCATACTGAAACATTACAGTGCTTGTTCCTGCCCAGCCCGAAGTACTGGAATTTGAAAGAGTAAGTGAAGCGCCGCCGGAATCAATGCCGTCAATGGTAATATTTTTCGCGCCGTTAAAACTAAACAGCGGAACTCCGTTATTTGGAGTTGCAGTGACAGTAACAGCTGTATTTATCGCCGGCTTTATTGTAACGCTTGCCCAGTCTCCGTTTCCGGGAGTTGCTCCCTGAGGTGGTTCAGTAATATTTGTGTTAATAGTAATATTTATATTTGCTCCCGCCTGCGAGCCGGCTCCTATTCCTACAAATGCATCAGATAAACTTTCATAGTTTCCGTTTCCGGTGTTTGCACCGGAAACCGTGACCTGATTTGCTACTGCGTTGTTTCTGATATAAACGCCGAATGCTCCTGCAGAGCTTACACTATTATCAGCAAAAGATATAGAGCGGAGATTATAAGTTGTGCCTGTATTTACCCATTCACTCCAGTTTGCTCCGCCGTTAGCAGTATAAAAAACTTTACCTCCGCTGCCGCAGACATAAGCAGTGTCATTATTCTTGAATTCGATCTGACGAAGGTCTGTCGCTGATGTCATTGCAACTGTCCAGTTGAGACCGCCATTAACGGATCTTAGTATAGTCCCGTTTGTTCCGCATGCTAATCCGACATTCCCCGACGGACTGAATTCAATATCATTTAGTCCGGTATTATCAAATCCCTGGCCATATCCCCATGACGCAACGACGCTGAAATTCGCGCCGCCGTTTGTTGATCTTAGAATAACAGGAGACGGGATCACTAATGCAGATATTACAGAACTGCTTAGAAATATTGTATTCGAATCAAGATATTCAATTCCGTAAAGGTCATAGTTATGAGCACCTACACCGCCCGGATTAATTACTCCGTGTGTCCAGGAAACTCCGCCGTCTGTTGTTTTTGAATAATTTTTATTTGAACCAACGCAGATTATATTCTGACTATTAAACGCATCCATTCCGTAATATGAAACCATACCGGCTGTATAAGACCAGGTAAGTCCTGAGTTAGTGGTTTTAAGTATGCTTCCGTTGTGCCCGCTGATTATACCATTGTTGATATCAAACATTTTTATATTCCTGAATGCTTCTGTATAGCTGCCCTGCCATTCCCATGACAGACCGCCGTTAACAGTTTTCTGGATCCTGCCGTTTGCTCCGATGATCCAACCGGTATTTGCATTCACGAAATCCGTTCCCCAGATCTCCCAACCGTAATTCGTGCCGTAAGTTGTCCAGACAGCGTTTGCCGGTTCAGATCTGAATATAAATGCGCAGATAAGAAATATTTGTAAAACTTTAAAAGCGCTTCGCACGCCTTCCTGCCGGTAAAATACTTTACTCATATCACTTATAATATTTTGCATCCGGCAGGTCAGGCCTACGAGGATTTTAATAAATTTTGAAAATAAGTTTAAAGCTGAAAGAAGAAAATTTCTAAAGCATGTTTTAGATAAAATGGAAATCATTTTTAACCCCGTAAGTTTAATTTTAAAAAAGTTGATACAAATTTATAACCCGGGATCAATTATTTCAAAAAGATTTTCAGGCAATAATGACAGACTTATCACCAACTGTAATGGCATTTATTTGAAATATGAATTGGAATTGCAATAATTAAGGATTAATTTGTTGCAAAAAAAATGACCGATTCTAAATTAATAAATATGTTAAAAGCGCTCTCTGAAGATGAGTTTAAACAATTAGAAAAATTCATCGACTCACCTTTTCATAATAAAGGCAGAGACCTGCTTCCCTTTTTTAAATCTATAAAATCCTTTTACCCGGCGTTTGATCATAAAAATTTCAGCAATGAATTTATCTTCGGAAAATTATTCCCGGGAAAAAAGTATGACACTGTGCGTTCGGAAAATCTTATCAGAACACTTTCTTCTCATCTTTTTAGAATAATTAAAGATTTTCTGATTCATCTCGAACTTGAAGTTCAGACATCGAAGAAAAAATATTTTCTTCTGAATCAGCTGCGTAAAAGAAAATTATATAAAGAATTCGACAAAGAATACAGCACGATCAACGGAAGCTTTGATGATTCCGGAAAAGGAAGCGTTGGTTATTTTATTGACCGTTTTTTTCTTACCGCAGTCAAACGCGATTGCTCTCTGAACCGTGATGATTTTGATAATGCATTTGAATACTCTCTGCAAACCGGTGAGAACATTGCAGCTGCTGCTTTGATATCCGCTTTTAAATTTGAAGATGAAAAAAATCTAGCTGCAGCATACGGTATTCAGGTAAGAGATAATCTGCTTGAAGTGATTTTGAAAAATTTCGACGCGATTAACTTTTTGTCTGATCTCAAAACTGGTCATGAGCATTATCCTTATCTGCAGATCTTTCAGGAAATTTATCTTATGAATCTTAATAAAGATAAAACTGAGCATTATTATAATCTGAAAGAACTTCTGAAAAAGAATTCATCATATTTCGGGCAGCCGGAAAATTATGTGCTGTGGAATACAATGCTCACTTACTGCGGAGTAAATAAACTCGGCCGGCGGGAAGCGTTTGAACTCCAAAAATATATGCTTGAAAACGGAATTTATAAACCTTTGCATTCTGAAAATTTCCATATAGTATTATTCAGAAATATTGTACTGGATTCTTCATACATCGGCGAGTATCAATGGCTGGAAAGATTTATCGAAAAGTATTCCGCTGAACTGCACGAACATCACCGTGAAAATATGAAAATCTTTTCAATGGCTTATCTATCCTTTTCGCGAAGTGATTTTGGAAAAGCTCTGGAATATATTCTTCAGATAAAATATAATTTATTCCTTTTCAAACTTGACGTAAAGATCTTACAGCTTAAAATTTATTATGAACTTGGCTATCATGAAGAAGGATTGTCACTTGTTTCAGCTACACTGAACTATTTAAGTAATTCAAAAGAAGTCAGTAGTATAGGTAAAGAAGCAATAGGCGCTTTTGCGAAATGTGTCAGAGATCTGATCAGGATAAAATCAAACGGTATTGCAAAAGATGATGATCTTTATAAGCTTAAAATCTCAGCAGAAAAAATCAGTTTTATAGGACTGGCTGAATGGCTTTCTGAGAAGGTCAGGCAGATGAAGAAAATGTGACAGAATCTTAAAGATCGTTATAATTTAAACAATAAGAATGTAACATGATTTGATCTGACAATAATTATAAAAATTAATTTAAACAGGAGCCAGTATTGAAAAATGAAATTGGAATTATAAAAACAATTTTCCGATACCCTGTAAAATCCATGGCCGGAACGGAAATTTCAAATTCGAAAATGGGATTTCACGGACTTGATGGAGACAGGCGTTTTGCATTCCAACGGGTTGAGGATAAAAGCGGCTTTCCCTTCCTGACTGCAAGTAAACTTCCGGAGTAGATTATGTTTAAACCTTTTAACATAAATGAAAACGATCAAAACTTAATTCCTGTTCAAGTCCGCACTCCGGAAGGTAATGTCTTCGAACTTCAGAGCAGTGAATTATCTGAAGATATTTCGCGGCGTCATGGATCTGAAGTGCAGCTGATGCATTTCGATAAAGGAATTTTCGATGAAGCAAGTGTTTCATTGATCAGTAATGATACGATAATAAAGATTGAAAAAGAATCCGGACTACCTTTAGACATACGGCGGTTTCGTCATAACATACTTATCGAAACAAAGAGCGGCAATTCTTTTGAAGAGGATAAATGGGTTGGTAAAACTTTTACTTTGGTGAAGAATCCGATTCGCCTGCAGTGAACATAACATTACGGGACAAGCGCTGTGTCATGATAAACTTAGATCCTGATACTGCAAATGTGATGAGATCTGTAGTTCGTCTGAATGAAAATAACGCAGGAGTTTACGGGACAGTTTAAAACCGAAATATTTTTACCGGTCAGAAAGTTAATCTCATCGGTTAAATATTTTATACGATGATTTTATTTTAAATACATAAAAAAACCGCAGGCTGAAGCCTGCGGCTAATATACATAATTTATTATACCCGTAACTTGAAACTCGTAACTGATTTACGGGGTAATTTTCGAAACAAAATTCGCACCATTATTATCCGTATACACTCCGTCAGAAAGATCTATAAGTCCGTCACCGTTAACGTCAGTCGGCAGATACCCGGATGCAAAATTAAATGCGTCATTGTCTATTAAACTTCCGTCCGAAATATCGATAGTTCCGTCCTGATCTACATCTCCGGAGTAAACGCTATACTTAGTTCCTTTCAGTATGGAATTATTTCCATATGTCTGCGACTGAGCCGATGTGAAATCATAAACAAGAGTACTTCCTTTTGAATAAGATTCTCCTCCGGATTTACTCCAGGTTTCCAGAGCGTTTCTATGTTTAATGTGAAGATAATATGTTCCGTTAGGAGCGTTTGTAAATAAAGGAGCGCATTTGAGTGTAACCGAATCAAGTACTGATTTTGCCGAATCAATTTTTGCAAACGGCGTTGTAGAGTTTCTTAAATAAACGGTAACTGTATCCCTGATATTCAGATTACCAGGTGAGATATTGTAGAATCCTTCAGGAACTAGTGTTATATCTGATGCAATAGCAACAGCAGCATTCACAACGCATATCTTATCAAGATAAAGATTATTTCCGAAACCGCTTCTTGCGCGGAATTTTAATTTATTTGTGCCGGCAGGCAGTGAATATTTTTTTGTCGCCCACTGAACACTGGTCGGTGTAAATGCAGTACCAAGCGGAGTTCTGGTATTAAGATTTCCGTTTACATTATTGCCCCAGAGTTTTACAAGTGAAGTAAATGTAGTACCGCCGTTTGAAGAAGTTAAAATCTCAAGCGAGTCTGTTGAGCCGTCTGTATATGGAGCATATGCATGATCAAAATTCAGTGAGTCTCCCGAAAGAGTGTTACCAAATGATTTTGTAATTTCAGATTGAGTAACTCCCACACCGGCGTTCCAAAAGTCAAATTTTGTGGAACCGCTTCCCACACCGAAACTGCTTACCGCATTTCTTGTCCAGTAAAGCGTTCCGGTATATTCAAGACTCCATCCCGATGGCGGAAATGTTACTGAAGTGAAATCCTCGCACAAATTATTACCGACAATATTAAAACTGTAAAGAGCTGTGGAGTCTCTTTCATGACCTGCGGAATTATTCTGAGCAAATATTTTGTAATAAATAACATCTCCTACTACTACATCAGAATTCAGCGAATTAAAAAGAGCTGAATAATTATTTCCCGATGTGTTAACAAGTTTCAGATGTTTTGTATTTGCTGTAATATTTTTATACCATCTCACCCACGAAGAATCCAGTGAAAATGCTGAAGTTACAACAGCATCAACTGTAACCGGCCATGCTGTTTTAACCTGATCTGTAATAGGCGTATGACTTATAGAAGGAAGATTGGTATTTGAGATCTGAAAATTAGTATTGGAAATATCAAAGAAGATATTACCGTTTGCTTCGACTTTAATTCTGGCTGTAGTTGTATTCACACCGGGAAGAGTAACGCTCTGCGATCCGTCATTGGGTGTTCCGGTTATGAGCGTGTGCGGATAAGTATTTCCTCCGTCTGTTGATAAAAGTATGTTAACGTTAGCACAGCTTACCGGTGATGCCGTTGTATTGGCAACGTTCCATGTTATAGTCTGAGGAACCGAGCTGTTCCAGTTTACATTCGTATTCGGTGAAGAAACTATAAACGGACCTGCGGCTGCAGTTACGTTAAATGCAACTGTACCAATTCCTATTCCGCCTGCACCTGCATTATTATCTCTTACTGTCATTCTGAAAGACAAAGACCTTGTATAAGAAGGAAGTATCTCGCCTAATGTCTGTGTGTTATTAATTATGTCCAATAATTTCGGAAAAATTCTAGTAGGAGTTGTTACCGAACTGAAAGATCTGAAGATCGGGGCATTGCCTGTCGGACTGTTCGGTGAACCTGCAGGACCAACGTCATACTGCTCCCAGTTATATGTAAGTGACCCGGGATTGTTAACATCCGTTGCTGATCCTGTCAGCTGAAATGGAGTACTGATAGGAATCGAAAATCCGCCTGCCGGTACTGTAACTGACGGTGGTGTATTACCTGTTGCTGTCTGAACCGGGCAGCTGTTGCCGTTTCCTGTCTGTGTATAATTTGTAATTTCCGTTATACTTCCGGAATGAAAATGATCATTACTAAACAACTGAAGATCATCTGCACCGCAGATACCTGCATAACCCATGATAGTGCTGCCGCTGCCGGGTTCCCATGCGGTAGCGGCGTTTCTGTTACCGCCGGCGCAGCTGCCGAGAACTCCGTTGAAAGTATGATTTCCGCGATACTGGTGACCCATTTCATGAGCTACATAATCTATATAAAAAGGATCGCCTGTAGGAGACGGTAATCCTGTAACGCCTCTCGCTTTCTGACCTGTAACGCAAACAACTCCGAGACCTGCGATTCCGCCGCCCCCTGTGCTGAATACGTGACCGACATCATAATTTGCATTACCGATTACTGCATCAAGATTAGTCTGATTTTGACCAAGCATTGTGCCTCCATTATTATTTGTATAAGGATCTGTACCGGAGTTTGTATAAACAATATTAATATTATTTGCTACCAGAGTCATTCTAACTGAAAAATCTTTTTCATACACTCCGTTCACTCTGTTCATTGCGGTTACTATTGCCGCCTGACCTAATGCCGCCGTTCCTCCGTGGAACGCAGTGTATTCGCCTGTTGCCGCTACAGCAAGTCTGTATGTGCGGAGAAATTCTCCTGTTGCATCAGATTCTACAGGAGTTGGTACAGACTCTGTTAATTCCGTAACCAGACAATCATAGTCTGTCTTAGGTGTGAGGTCTTTTTTGTAATATGAAATGTATATATTTTTTTCTTCCGAACTGTAAGGATCGATGAAGTAATTTCCGTTTACGCTTAAGACCATTGCATGAAATCCATGCATGGTAATATCTACTTTTCCTGTTGCGTAAGGATCATCCACTCCTTTAATAGTGTATGTTTTAATTTCCGGGAACTGAGCCGCAAGTCCGGGTTCCATCATAGAATATTCATTAATAATAAACTGACCTGAAGTCCCGTCGGGTTTAGGCAGATTTATTATCACCTGATTCTGCGGAAGATTGCCATATGATTCAATTGGCAAATTCATAAGATCATTTTTCAGATCATTGAAATTTATTTTTACTGTCCTGAAATTATCAGGGATTATTCTTCTTTCGCCTTCATAGGAAAAACCTTTACCGGTTTCGTCTGACCAGTTAAGGTCCCTGTAATTATTCTGCTGTGAAGTTGCAGTATTTACATTCATCATCAATGTAATACAGAATAAAAGAATTGCGCTAACGCAAAGAAATGTAGTCTTTTTCATTATAGTGTGTTATTTATAAATTTGTTTGAATTGAAAATAGTCCTAAACTTTTTAATTTAAAAGCTATAAAAAAGAAGGTGTTGAATATATTGATATTATTGTCTTTGATAAACGTAAATTTTCTATTTATAAATTTTTACAAAATTTAATTGTCTGCATACAATCAGGAGCAATGAATATTCAGATTGCTTTACATTTAAAATTCGGGTTCATAGATACATTTTTGTAAAACAAAAAGTTTTAATAATTTTAAATTATTATAAAGTTCGTTATTTTATATAAAGTTAATTACTCTTTAACAGGGAATTATACTTAAATGATACTATCATATTATTCTTTTTCTAAATCTTAATTAAATAGTTATGAAGAAAATTATTTGTACTTTTTTCATCTGCTGCATCGGTATGATCTCAAACTCTCATGCATATTCACCTAAGATCCACTCTGATCTGCAGAATAAAATGAATCAGAATACTGACAACACATTAATTCCGATTTATATTTTACTGAATGATCACATGAATCTAAATGACTTTTCAGATATAAGTTATGATACTCCAAAACAGGAGCGGAGAAAAATTGTAATAGACAGACTGAAAAACTTTGCGAATGATTATCAGAGAAATATTAAAGAGTATCTGGAATTGAAAAAGTCTGAAAGAGCAATTGAGAAATTTGAAATATTATGGATGGCAAATACTATAATTACTTCAGCAACAAATGAAATTATAAATGAACTCACAGCTTTTGATAACATAAAAATGATCTGTTATGATGCAGAATATCCGTCTGAAGAATTACTGGACTACAAACAATTATCAGCACCGTTTATCGGAGCAATGACAAAAATTAATTCATCTTCAGCTCCGCAAATAGGAATAGTATTAATGAAAGCAGACCAGGTATGGGCTTTGGGCAATAACGGTTCAGGAGTTTTAGTCGCAAATTCGGATGACGGTTTCTGGTGGAAACATCCTGATCTTGTAAAGGGATTATGGCAGAATCTCGGCGAAGATGCAAACAGTGACAATAAAACAGTTAATATTCAAGCCGGTACAACAGGTTCAGTCTTTGATCCGTCTGATATTAACGGGATTGATGATGACGGGAACGGAAAAATAGATGATCTGATCGGATGGGATTTTACAACAGGTAATTATAATATTACAACTGCTTCACACGGCAGCGCTACTCTGGGACAAGTCGTTGGTGACGGAACGATGGGAATTCAGACAGGAGTTGCACCGGGTGCAAAATGCATTGTGCTGAGAAATTCAAGCGGTCAGTCACAGCAATGGCTGGCTTTTCAATATGCTGTAGAAATGGGTGCGGAGGTTATTACAAGTTCTCTTAGCTGGAAATGGTATATGAATCCAAAACCCGATTATTCACAGTTCAGATTAATTACGGATATGTCTTTAGCAGCAGGAGTTATTCATACAAATTCTACTAGTAACGACGGCGGTAGCTCATCAGCTCCGGTTCCTGTGAACATTTCAGCAGCCGGGCTTTGTCCTTCACCCTGGCTTCATCCGGATCAATTACGAAGAGGAAATGTCAGTGGTGTAATAGGTGTCGGTAATGTAGCTGCAGGAACAGATTTAATTCACTCAACCTCTCCTTCAGGTCCGTCTACATGGGGCAACTGGAGTTTATGGGGAACATATACTTATCCGATCAGTCCGGATCATATGGATTATCCGTACAGCAGGGTCACGCCTGTAGAAGTTCCTGACTCGATGGGACTTCTTAAACCGGATGTATCCGCTCCGGGAGCGGGGACTGCATCTACATATGTAAGTTCCGGTACAGGTTACGGAAGTTCTTTCGGAGGAACATCTTCAGCTACACCACATACAGCTGGTTGTGTTGCATTAATGCTGTCGGTAAATCCGGAGATGCTTCCTGCGGATATAAGCAAAGTAATAGAACTTACATCTGTAGAAAAAGGCGCTCCGGGAAAAGATCCGAGATACGGCACCGGGAGAATAGATGCTCTTGCTGCTACAACATCACCTAAATTTACTGTAGAAGGAGTAAATGGCGGCGGTAATATGTTTTTAAATAACAGCATAACAGCAAATGATACAGCAAGAGAACTTGCCGGTATAAAAATTTCAACCAATGTCCTTCCGCAGGTAGGTTCACTAAAAACATTAACATTCGGCTTAACAACAATTGCTAATACAACGCATATATTATCGTTTGATCTTTACTGGGACAGGGATAGAAATAATGTAATAAATACCGGTGATCAGAAATTAAGATCCGTTCCATTTTCAAATGCGGTTATTACATTTGATTCTTTAAAATTTAAATTTCTTGATACTGCAAGAAATATTATTCTTGCTGCGCGAACATCATCAGTAGCAGCCGGTCAAAGTATTGATTTAATAATTTCCGATACAAACAGTGTAACTGCATATTATACTACAAAACCTTTTCAAACAAATTTTCCGCTTGCAAACTTAACAGGTATCAGTAGCAATGTAATCAGTGATCTGTCTTATGCGCTTTTACAAAATTATCCGAACCCGTTTAATCCCATTACTACTATAAATTATACGGTTGCAGGAGACGGCGATGTAAATCTGAAAGTCTATAACATGATAGGAAAGGAAGTTGCAGTGCTTGTTAAAGGTTTTAAGATGAAAGGAAATTATTCCGTGGAGTTTGACTTAAATGATAATGGATCTGCATTATCAAGCGGAGTTTATTATTATAAAATGGAGGCTGGAAATTTCAGTGACATTAAGAAAATGATATTGCTTAAATAGATCCGGTTTTTCAATCTTTACATTCGACGCTCAATGTTAATCTACTCATGATTAAAAAAGCCGCGAGATTCTATATCCCGCGGCTTTTATTTCAATATTTTCAAAATATTCTCTTATTCGTAACCCGTCAATTTTAACTCTTTAACTATTAACTATTTTTAAGGTCTTATTTTGGATACAAAATTAAACGCATTATTATCCGCAAACACTGCATCTGCTACATCAACTATACCGTCGCCATTAACGTCAGTAGAAATGTAACCTGATGCAAAGTTGAATGCATCGTTATCTATCAGACTTCCGTCAGTAAGGTCAACCGTTCCGTCCTGATTTACATCACCGCTGTAAATTGCAAATCTGACAGGTGATGCATCCGCCTGTATCATATTGTTTCCGTATGCTTTTGTAATTAAATTCGTGAAATCATAATTCAAAGTACCGCCATTTGTAACGCTTTCTCCACCGGCTTTACTCCAGGTTTCAATTGTGTTTCTGTGTTTCACTGCAAGATAGTATGTGCCGTTTGGCGCATTAGAAAAAATATAAGATCCTGAAAATGTGATAGAATCAATTATTGATTTTCCTGAATCTACAATGGCATAAGGCGAAGTAACATTGTGAAGATAAACTCTTACAGTATCTCTCATATTTAATTTTTTCGAACCCGTATTATAAAATCCTTCCGGAATAACTTTAATATTTGCATTTGCCGTCGGAGGTCCCCAGATAAAAGTCAGTCCTGACGCAGGGAAAACCGTGCTGCTTATTAAACACAACACATCATTAGTAGCTCCGGCCGATGTGGTTAACCAGTTTGAAGAAGTACTTCTGTTATTGAAATCAGAAGCAAGAATTCCTCTCAATCCCACCTGACCTGAGACAGAGATCGGACCCTGATCTACATTTCCGTAGACTACTTCAATTTTTCCTGCAGCTTCATAGAGTTTGATCTGAAAATTCAGATTATCAATTGTTCCTGTTGTTATGTTTCTTTTGAAATTTTTGAACTGAATTGTATGAACTCTGTTACCTGTTGCGCCTGTGGTACCGCGCACTATACTTGCTGAAGCGATCTGAATAATTTCACCAGTACCGGTTGATGTGGCTGATGATGAAATTAATATTGTACCCATACTTTGATTAAATGAGATAATAGTTGCAGATGCAGGTATGCCTGTTCCGGTTATAAGTCTGCCGGCTACGACGCCTGCGAAACTTACAACATTTGTAAGCACAGGACTTCCTGCTACTCTGTCAGCATTGGTTCCGAATATGCCGATCAAGTTTGCGCCGAATGCACTGACTGCTCCGTCATAAGTTTCCGTGGCAGCTATTGGTCCGTAATTTGCCGCTACAGGAGGAGTCACGCCGAATGTTATAAATCCGTTGGAGTTTATTGCAAAAGTTGTATACGCCGCTCCGTTAAATCTGAAAGAGAACGGAATGGTGTTGGAAGGATATGTCACATCATCAAGATTCATCGGATTCGTGATCGTCGAAGTGGATAACGCAACTGTAGTATCTCCCGTGATCTCATTATATGATCCGTTATTCTGAGTAAATGAATACAGAGCTACCTGTGCTCGTACATTTTCATTAAAACACAGAATTATTATTACAAAAGATATTGATATTAATTTTTTCATGAAAATTAGTTTGATATTTCAGAAGACAACTTTTTGTACTGATAAACTGCATATATATATGATGTCAGGTTATCAGAGGTCATCTGAAAATGATTTAGAAAGTTTTTAGGATATGTTGATTTAAGTATCTTCCTTTAGGATTTTAACCTAACGAATAAGCTCTGTTTTATTAATCGTTGATTTGCTAATCTCTGCGATTATTTACTTTACCGGAAATACTTTTTTGGGGAAGAGTATTTAATTTATTAAAAGAAAAACTTGTGATGACAAGAATATTAAATAACTGTAGAATTTTGGGTTGTCTCATTTTGAATTTCTTCTGTTAAAAGAAATTTTAGTGATTGGTCAGAATTTTTTAATTAAGAACTATCACTACAGTAAGCTATGCTATTTAGCCTCTAATGTCAAGCGTTATAGTTTCGTGAGAATCTCAGATCATGAAATATCAATTGAGCCAATTATACATTTAGAAATATTTCGAACTTTTATTATACTTTGCAATTACTGTATTTATAATATATTTTTTTAGTAATACTGAAATACAATTATATAAAATATATGAATGTAAGAATTAACTTCCTTTTAATTTCATTTTTTACACTTACGATTTTACCTTTTACAATTTTATTTATTTTTAATCATCCTTCGCCTGAGGATTTTTCATGGGGTGAAACTGTCAGGAGTATGGGATTCTTTGAAGCCCAAAAATTCTTTTATGAGGAATGGAGCGGCAGGTTTTTCTCTTATCTTTTACTCAGTGTTAATCCGTTATTATTTAAGTCGATTCTGTTTTATAAAATATTCTTGCTGATTTTTTTTCTAGTCTTCGTGTATATATTTTTTGTCTTTGTATCTGCATTCTCAAATTCAGAATTATCTTTCAGAGAAAGAGTTTTACTGGCAATATCAATTTTGTTTGTTTACTTATATTCAATGCCTTCAATATCAGAAGGTTTTTATTGGCTTACATCAGTATTTATATATCAGCTTGGAATTTCTCTGATAATGTTATTAATTATACTTTACAGGAAGTCTGCATTTCTAATGTCGAATTCAAAAAGAAATGTCATTATAATGTCAGCTTTTTTGGTAACAGTAGCTGCGGTCGGCACAAGTGAAATTATAGCATTTTTAATAGTATGTATAATTTCTATTGCATTATATATTCACTATCAAAAAATCAAAAATAATACCGGATACCCAACACTTAAAATTGGAAACTTGATATATGTATTATTTATTCTGACGGTCGTAATTTCTGCAGCATT
>Ga0138256_10003570_pt1 | contig 16518 bp, 25 predicted proteins | sample KNB2016incub_MG_FD_105486 | JGI IMG/M metagenome (GOLD analysis project Ga0138256, IMG submission 105486) | Active sludge microbial communities from wastewater in Klosterneuburg, Austria - KNB2014incub_MG | ecosystem: Engineered > WWTP > Activated sludge > Unclassified | place: Austria... | reverse complement strand
TTATTGTCGAAGCGTAAATTGTAGTGAGTGAATGCTAAAGCCTTTAAACCCGACACGTCAACTATCTTAAGACTTCTTTTAGCTTTCACCATGTCTCCATTTTTCCGTCACATCGCAAAAGAACCAGTCATGATCAAGAAGCCATTTCTTAACCCGTTGATATTTTTTCGCCATAAACGGTGTGCCGTGATTATGAAAATCATTATGGACCATCAGGCTGACCGGGATCATATTCCACCTTTCCTCGGAAAACTCTGGGTGCGATTTTCTGGTAAGTAAGTGGTGGTAACATACCATACCATCGCCTTCTATTCCGGTAACCACGCAAGGTTCAAAAGCCTCATAGCTCATCTTTCCTCCCGTTCTCGTTTTTCGGTTTCGTCTTGGTCCTTGAGCCATTCTTTTGCGATGGCCAGAGCTTCCTCGTCAGTCATTTATCACCTCGCATTTTATCCATGTATAATCCCAGATGATCGCTTTACCGACCTCAGAGCATCCTTTGTCTATTGAAAAAGAAAGGAGTAGGTACATAGACACCACTCCCAATCCAAAACCAAGCATTGCAGCGTCTCGTCTCGTGATGGCCATCATTGAACTACTCCCATGATTTTTACATCTACCTGTGGGCGAACCCAGAAGGATTTTTTCAGCGCAGGAACGTATGCCTTTATCATTGGTCGCTTTCCTGCACACCGAACACACCGATCTTTTTTAGCCGTGGCGAATCCGCTTGAGGTATTTTTGAAATAGCTTCCGCAATCGCATTTTTGAATCGTCGAGTCTCCGGCCATGAGTTTTCTTTCTAGTTGGTTCTGTCTTTGCTTAAAGTTTTCATTGGCAGTACAAGACTTGCACCAAGAATGAAGTCCGCACTTCGCGGTAACATCTACGTTAAAGTTTTCACTCGTTGCTTCAAACATTTCTTTGCACATCGAGCATCGTTTCTTTTTCATATATGAGCATTGTGTAATCATACTTGGTTCTCCGGATTGAATTTTTCATCCAGTTTCTTTGCTATCTTGTCAGGGTGGTCACCATCTTCCTCTGGCTTTTCCCAAACCATGTCCATGTACCACTCGAGCATTTGTTTGAATGCACCAATCTCGCTGGCGTTTTCAAAAACAATTGTTCCTGTAGTTTTCTTAACTCTTACTAGCATTGTCTCCCTCCTCGTCCCAAGCGATTCCCATTGTCGGATCGTCTGTTGGTGTAATTTCTATTAAGTGTTTTTCAAGTTCTATTAAGTAATCCAAATCTTTTTGGTAAAGCTCGTTGAAAGAACTTACTTGAAGCTCGCGGAGCATGAAGTCCTGTTTTTCTTTTTTGTTATGGTTAAGGCAAATATTCTTACACATTAAAAGAATCGAATCGATTACCTTTTTAGACTCAGGATCAACCTGCGCACCGAGTTTATCATTCAGCTTGTTAGAAGCCTCCGATATTTTTTGCGGAGGAGGTGGAGTGAAATCAATTCCCTCGTGTTCATTGATTACCTCGATAGCTTTATCTAGCCTAGACGTAGAACCCTTTGGCCATAGCTTTGAACCTCGTTTTATAACCGTCTTAAGACACATAGCTTCTTCATCTGATTTCCAAGGACCTGATTTAGTTTTTTGCCAAATTGTAGTCCTGTCTCTAATGTCGTGACACTCTTTTAGCGTCATTGTTGTTGTTAAAAATGAACCATCCGATGTCCTTGCTACACAATACACCCCAATAATATCACCCCTGTCGTCGCTAAATGGATCAAATGTGTGAATTGGCTCTTTATCAAAACCTTTTAATTCAAATCGATCATTCTTTCTGACTGACTTGGCTTGGCACCAGAGTATCCCACCGTCGAGGATTGCTAGCTTTAGAAGCCCTATATAGGAAATATCCAAACAAACCATATTGTCTCTGGGGACAAGATAACAAAGCCTCTCGGCACTGTTTAGGGTTAACCCAACTCCGGCCACATTTACTATTGCCGATCTTAAGCTTTGTGGGTTTCCTATTGCAGTTTTCAAAAGGAATGAATTTTTTTCAAGAGCCTGCATTGAATATTGGTACTCTCTTCGGAAGTTAACCATTGATTGCGAGACAAGTGTAAATTCACTCTCGGTGCTCAATATCTCATCTTTCATGTCGATAATTGTTAATTGCTTACTCATTTTAACTCCAGTTTTTTAAGAGCACGTTTTTTTCTTCTAAAGGCTGCATCGTAAACTCGATAACAAGTTCTGCAATTCCTTTCGTTTTTAACATTTAAAAGATTTCCCTCTTCAAGTAAGTGGCCATTTGGGCAATGGGTTTTTAAGCTGTTCTTGAAAGCAATCCCGACCGAATTTTCAAGTGTGTTTGTTTTTCGATCAACCTCTCTAAGATGGTCGGGATTTACACAAGCTCTATTCCGGCAAGTATGGTCAAGGACAAGGTGAACATCTAGATCGCCTTTAAATATTGACCAAGAGATGCGATGAGCCTTGTATAGTTTTCTCTTTATTGAAAATGCTCCATAGCCAAGTTTAAATTTACCAGCAGTGTAATTCCAGCACCCAGTTTTTTGATCTATTGCTATTTTGGATATAAACCTTTCATGGTCTTCAAAGTAAGGAATTTTATTTGCGATTAATCCCATCTTAAACCGTCCATTCATGTTCTTCTATTTTTGGTATTGGTTTATTCATGGCCCAGTCAGGTGGCACCATTGTTTCTGTTTTGAGCTGTCGTTGAGGGAAATATCTCTTGTCCATACATGCCTTCAAAAGGTCCATTGTGTAGTTGTACCAATTGTCTCCGTGGGTAATCATTGCTTCGTCCACTGGGTAGATGGCCACTTCGTATGGGAATGAGTTTTGAACAACTACCCATGTGCTCACTTCGGGATAGTGCCCGTGCAGGGCCTTATAGCCTTCTCTGTATAGAGACATTTGAATGTGATACTTAAGCTCTTCGGCTTGATTTTGAAACTTTCTATACTCCGATGATCGTGCCGTTTTAAAGTCTGCCATCAATCCGTTTTTAAAAATAGTTGATAGGAAGTCAGGTCTAAAGCGCGTAAGTATTCCAGTGCGTGGGCATCTAAAAAATCCAGATCGCTCTGTCACGCCTTCTTTAAATATATCCCTAGCTTTCTCATGGTTGGCAATAGCGTTTACGACACCGACAAAGTTTTCATACTCACTTCGTCCTTCTTCATTAGAAGGAAAGATGATCGCGTCTGGGTGCTGGTCGGCTATAAACGCTGTCCATCCCTCTTTTCCAACTGTGGTTCTCCTGTCGAAGCTAGGAGCAAGAACCACTCTTCTTCTAAACTCAGAAGGCTCAAGTATTATAAGATGTGCAATTGTCCCAAACTTCATCGACTTTGATTGCTTGCTCGGATACCCATCTTGCTTTCTTTTAATCGTCTCCAGGTATGTATATGGAGAGTCTAGAAGAAGCTTTAATGAAGAGCTTGATATCGATTCGTGGTGCGAGTGATGTTGTTCATTTGTAAACGTTTCAGCTTCCCAATATGGAACAAAGTCTTCTGGTACAATTTTTGGAAGAATAACTTCTTGGCCATTGCTTAGTGTGAAGTCACTTGTATTCATTTTAACTCCTCTGGTGTAATTTTTTTAGAAAGCTCCGTCTTTAAAAACTCCTGAGCCTTTAGTTTTGCCGAAAACTTCTTAATTTCTCCGGACAAGTAATGAATCTGCCAATCGGCTTCAATGATGGCCTCTTTGATTTCTTCGTTTGTCATTTCATTTTCCATTTCTATTCCTCCTCTGTGTGGTTACGGCTTTCGAATTGCGAATCATAAATGATCTTTTCCCTTGTCGATCCGCAATATTCGTCCACCTTCTTATCTTGTAAAAAGCACATATATTCTCTAGCACCAGTCTCCTCAACCTTTTGGCGAAGCAACGTAAAAAAGTCCTTCATTTGTGCTTGGTGTGATTCGATGTGGTTTTCTTCTAGACCTATTTTTAACACAATGTTTAGTGTTAGCGTGACGTGGTCATCCGTCGAAGAGGGTGTAAATCTACCCATAAAAGCTCCCTGAATTTTTTAGTGCTACAATAATAAAGTTCGTGAGCGAAACCGTCAAGATTAAAGGTGAATATATATGAACGGAGTGAAGAAAATTCACAAAAGACATTAAAAGTAAGTAAATTGTGCGATTTGACAAATATCCATTTTGACCGATAAAATTGAATTATCCCGTGAAAACCTCCCTCATTTCTCCTGTGTGTGAAAAGCCATCAATTAACCGATGGCTTTTTTATTTCTATGCAAATCTTTTAAATTCTGTAAACATTTAAGCACCAAAAAATTTTGAAGGAGTATTATATTATGAAGATCGATTGTGCCTACGATGAACTTGTCCCATTAGAAAAGCTTGTACCGAACCCAAGAAACAATAATAAGCACAGCAAGGAGCAAATAGAGCTTCTAGCAAAGCATATAACTGCCCATGGCTATCGCTATCCAATCGTCGTTTCAAACCGATCAGGATTTATCGTGTCCGGCCATGCAAGACTTGAAGCCCTAAGCTTCTTAAAAGAAGAAAAGGCTCCGGTTGATTTTCAGGACTTCGAAACCGAAGCTGAGGAGTATCAGGTTTTAACCTCGGACAACGAATTGGCACGTCTCGCGGAGCTAGACTTGGATTCTGTTTGGAAAACACTCAAAGAGATTCCGGACGTAGATATTTCTTTGCTCGGTATTCCTGATTTAAAGATGCCTGAGATCGTCGAGCCACATAGCACCGGAGAAGATCCGGGAGCCGGAGAGCCACCAGAGATGCCAAAGTCTAGAAAGGGTGACGTTTGGATTCTTGGGAAACATAGAGTTGTTTGCGGAGATGCTACAAACGGAGACGACATTGAAAAGCTTATGAACGGAGCGTTTGCCGATCTTCTTATTACCGATCCACCTTATAATGTTGCCTACAAAGGAAAGACCAAGGATGCCCTTACGATTCAAAACGACGAGATGGGTGGCACGGACTTTAAGCAGTTCTTATTAGATTCTTTCACAAATGCATTTACCTTTATGAGACCTGGAGCCGGGTTCTATGTTTGGCACGCAGATACTGAAGGTGTGAACTTTAGGACAGCTTGTACGGAGGCAGGACTATCACTTCGCCAATGCCTTGTCTGGGTTAAAAATACTTTAGTTATGGGGAGGCAGGACTATCACTGGAAGCACGAACCTTGCTTGTACGGTTGGAAAGAAGGAGCGAGTCATAACTGGTACACCGACCGTAAGCAAACAACCGTTCTTGAATTCAACAAACCAAGTCGAAACGGTGAGCATCCAACCATGAAGCCCGTCGAGCTTTTCGAATACCAGATCGGAAACTCTACAAAGGAAGGCGATATCGTCTTAGACCTATTTCTGGGATCGGGAACAAGTGTTATCGCAGCCGAAAGAACCGGGAGAGCGTGTTATGGATCGGAATTAGACGAAAGGTACGTAGATGTTATCATTAAACGCTGGCAAGCGTTAACTTCAAAAGATGCTATACTGGAATCAAGTGGGGAGAGTTATGACCAAGTGTCGAGATATTAATGAGGTAAGGATAGACGAGCAGAAGAAGTTTTTCAAAGACTCGAAAGACTCACCCTGTCGTAAGTGTGAAAACTACAACAAGGACTGCTTTGACTATTTTAAAATGCTCGGAAGGGACGCGAAGACCGGATTTTCCACGGTGGAGAAGTGTGGCGGTTTCAAGGAAGGTGCAAGGTGAATCTAAACAAGGCAAGGCTAACAGTAAAGTCTATCCAGTCTCATCAAGAGGCTTCACCTTATCAGAAGGGCAAAGCTTTAGAGATTCTAAGAATACTAGACAATCCTGAAGCTACTCAGAAGGAGCTTAGTTACTCTTTCGGAGTCCTTCAAACCATCGTCTTAGACTTAATAAACAAGGAATGTCTTTCCCGTGAAGGGTATAGGGGACACCGTGGATAGAGGCGAAGCCCACTTCTTTAAGACCAGCCGAGTCAAGGAATCAGATAAACCAGAAGCAGTTAATATTAAAAGTTTGCGACAGGTACGTGTCAACTTGTTGTTTCTGGGTAAATTTTAGTTAAGTTTGAGGTAAATATGATCACTGAGCAATTTAAAGAGAATCAAGATGCTTTGAAATATAAGCAGGAATACGCAGATCAATTATATGAGCACATGAAAAAAGGGCTTGGTATTTCATCGTTCAATGTTGAGCCTCCGGTTTGGAGAAGTACTATCATGCGGTGGGTTCAAGCCCATCCAGAGTTTGCGGCTGCAAAGGAGAGAGGAGAAGCGGAGTTTTTAAGACTGCTTGCGACATGTGCTTACTCGAAAGCTCTTGGCTTACAGGTGCCAGCTCTTGAAAAGCTAGGATCTAAGAAGATGGACGGAGAGATGATCCGTTTCCTTCTGCGAACTAAGTTCAAGGGAGAGTACTCCGAGAAGATTGACCTATCGTCCGAAGATGGGACTATGACACCGAAAGACCAAGTTGTTTTCTATTTGCCGGATAATAAGCGTGACAAGAAAAAATGAAATCAAACCACAGCCGGGACCACAAGAGCAATTCTTGGCAACCTCTGCTGACATTGCTTTATATGGCGGTGCTGCTGGTGGTGGCAAGTCTTACGCATTGCTTATGGAGCCTCTGCGACACCTGTCTAATAAGAACTTTGGTGCCGTTATTTTCAGAAGGACCACGAAGCAAGTAACAAACGAGGGTGGTCTTTTCGACACGGCAGAGCAGATATACCCACTCCTTGGTGCCAAGCCTTCAAACCTTACGTGGAAGTTTCCATCTAAAATGACCGTGACCTTCTCCCACCTCGAGTACGAGAAGAATGTAAACGACTGGCAAGGTTCGCAAATTCCATTCATCGGCTTTGATGAGTTGACTCATTTTACCAAGAAAATGTTCTTCTATATGCTTTCAAGGAACCGTTCGACCTGCGGAATTAAGCCTTATATTAGAGCCACAACAAACCCGGATAAGAATTCATGGGTAAGGCAATTCATCGACTGGTGGATAGATGCCGAAGGCTATGCGATCCAAGAAAGGTCCGGAGTGATCCGATGGTTTTACGTTATCAATGATGAGATACTTTGGGGTGACTCAAAGAAAGAGCTCATGGAAAAATATCCGGCCATGGCAAAAATTGCTCCTCCTAAATCATTTACCTTTATCAATTCAAAGCTGACCGACAATAAGATTCTAATGGATAACGATCCGGGTTATATGGCAAACCTTATCGCGCTTCCAAAGACTGACCGCGAAAGATTAAAGGATGGTAATTGGAACGTAGAGGACAAGGCTGGCGAGTTCTTCCAGAAACAATATTTCAAAGTGGTCAAGGTGCCTTCTAACTGTAGAAGCGTGATTCGATATTGGGATAGGGCAAGTGGTGAGAGTGAAGCGTCAGACTGGTCGGTCGGGATCAAACTTGGAAAAGGCGAAGATGGTTTTTATTACGTGCTGGATATGGTTCGAGTAAAAGCATCTCCGGCAAAGCTTGAGGCGATCATAAGTAATACCGCGTCACAAGACGGAAAGAATTGCACGGTCTACCTTGAACAAGATCCGGGACAGGCTGGTGTCGCTGACGTTGACAACTATATTCGATTGCTCGCAGGTTACCATGTAAAGGTAAACAGGGTTTCAGTGGACAAGGTCACAAGGGCAAAGCCCGTCTCAGCTCAGTGCGAGCGAGGGAATGTTATCGTTACCGAAGCCAAGTGGAACGAAGAGTTTTTTAACGAGCTTGAATCATTCCCACCAAAGAAAGGCGGTCACGATGATATAGTTGACTCGCTGAGTGGTGCATTCAATATGATGGTCGGTGGGAACTATTCACTTTCTGATTTTGTTAAAATGTAGTTATGCTAATCTTAAATTAGTAGTTATATTTATATAGACACATAAATTTAAAACGTTTTGGAGAGTCTTCATGGCCGACAAGAAAAATGGAACACGTCTCGACGGTTGGATAAATGTCCTTACTGGTCTGGGGATCAAAAACAAAGATAAAAAAGTCTCGGCTTCGGTTATATGGGATCGTCCTCAAGAGCAAGACCTTGAAGAACTTTACTCTGCCGATGCTTTAGCTAGAAAGATCGTTGAGCTTCCTGTTGGGGAGGCTTTAAATAAAGGATATAGAGTCGTTGGCTTTGAGCAAGATGAAAACGATATACTTACAAGAGAAGGCGAGCGTCTTAAGGTTCCAGTTCATGTTGCAGACGCTTGGACATGGGCAAGACTTTACGGTGGTGCCGGGATAATGCTGGTTACCGATGGCATTTCAAAGCCAGAGCTTCCAATGAAGGATAATGAATCAATCAAGGCGATGAACGTTTTAACGCGCTTTGAGCTTTGGGTTAACTTTGAAAGAATCCAGAAAGACATTTTGCGTCCGAACTATGGAAAACCTGAGTACTATCAGTTTCAACCAGTGATCGGGAATTCGACAGCTGGAAATCAATCGGCAAACACGATCAATATTCACTCATCGCGTATAGTTCAGTTCGAAGGGATCAAGCTCCCAAAAAGAATCAAGACGAACAATCAATATTGGGACGACTCAGTCCTTACTGCTATAAAGGAATCGATTCGAAACTATCAAACGGCTCACTCTTCTGCTGCGTCTATTATAGATGACTTCTCTATCGGGGTTTTTAAAATAAAGAACCTTGCTAATCAGATCGCGTCAGACGGAGACGCTGCTGTTGTAGCTAGAATGCAGATTCTAAATATGACCAAGTCGATTGCTCGAACGGTTGTTATCGACGCGGACGGAGAAGAGTTTACTCATCAGACAAGAACGGTTTCTGGCATTCCGGAGCTATTGGCAAAAGCTGAATCGCATCTCGTTGCCGAAACAAATATTCCCAATACGGTTCTATTTGGTAACTCTCCGACAGGTCTTGGAGGCTCAGGAAACCATGAGTCTAACAATTGGTATGACTATTTGATCTCTGAGCAAGAGAACTATTTAAAACCTAAACTGATTCAAATCTATAAGCATCTGGCCATTGATTTAGGGCTTGATCCCAACAAGGTAGATATTGAATTCAATCCTCTATGGCAGATGGACGACAAGGAAGAGGCAGAGATTCGTAAAATCCAAGCCGAAGCCGATGCGGTTTATATTACCAATCAAGTTATTGATCCAGACGAGGTGGCTCAGTCGCGTTTCGGTGGAGATAAGTATTCAACCGACACAAAGCTAATGCATGAGCGCGGTCAGTCTTTTGGTGAAATTAAACCAGAGGTTGAATAATGAGCGAAGACACGATTAAAAAAGTCGGTGCTGAGTTCTCTTACTTCCTTATAGATGAAGACGAGGTGACGATCCCATCAGGGAAAATAATGATCACGCCATTCATGGAAATAAAGGACGGGAGCTTGGATATCGAGGGAGCCTTGGAGATAGTATGACAATTGAAAGACTTCTTATTTTAAATGAAAAGCTCGACGCGTTTGAAACTCCGCCACCGGGAAAGATTTATGTCTTTTTAGATGGGACGACTATCAAATACAAGACATCGGCAGGGACTATTTTTACTCTTGCGACCGGAGTCACACCAGAAGACGTTCAGCAAATCGTTGCTCAGTTTCTACAGGCTGGATCGACAAAGGTTTCATTGAACCACAACGATCCACTAAACATTTTTACGATAGACGTTAATGAAAACCAGTTAAACCATGCAAACTTTCAAAACGTAGGAACGAATTCACATGGCGATATTGATAACCACATTGCTTCGAATGCCAATCCGCACGGAACGACTGCGGCACAGGTCGGAGCCGATCCATCTGGAAGCGCGGCTGCAGTTCAAACGAATCTAAATACTCACACAGGTAACTTTTTAAACCCACACGGGACAACGAAGGCTCAGGTTGGTCTTCCGTTTGCGGACAATACTGCCGACATTGATAAGCCGATAAGCCTTGCGACTCAAAATGCTCTCGATCTTAAATACCCGACCTCTAATCCGAACGGATATGAAACTCCGGGACAGCTAAACACAAGAGACACGGCAAACAGGTCGCGTGCGAATCACACCGGGAGTCAATTGGCTTCTACTATTTCAGATTTAAGCTCCGCTGTTTTATCGGTCATACTTGCTGGATTAGTTTTTACAGCGAACACGGCAGTGCTTGCGACTGATTCTATCTTAGTGGCCATCGGGAAACTGCAGGCTCAGTTAAATGATATTTTTGCAGTACTTGCTGCTCAGGTTATTGGAGATAACTTTCAAGACTTTAATGATAATACTGTTTTTACGACCACCTCAAACGTAAACCAAATTGCGGCTTCATTTGCAACAACAGCAAAGGCAGTGGGTAGATATCGCATAGGGATAACTTGGGACTGGTTTATCTCTTCCAATACTTCTGATTCTATTTTTTCGGTATGGCTAGATGGTGTTCAAGTCTCAGGAGAGTTTCGCTTAGAGCATTCCGAAACCGTTACCCAGCGTTTAAATAATAGTTGGTTTTTCTATACAAACTTTGCATCGATAACAACTCATACGCTTGAGCTTCGGGCGAGAGCAGAGACAAACGGAGTCACTGTAACCGTTTCAAACGTCAATGCAGAGATATGGAGGGCGAGTGTTTAATATATTCAATTTTACAAAAGTAATAACTAATTTTTCAAAGCTGGACACAGATTTGAGGGCCAATGCTGTTTTTGGATCGCTATACAACTTTGTTAACGTACGCGACGACCAAGTAGAGATACATTTTAAACAAAACTTAAACCAATCACAGATTGATTCTTTGTCATTGTTTATGAGTGGGTTTTCAAATGTTAGTGTCGTTGAAACCTATAAGAACTATTTAGGTGCCGAGATCGATCCTTTTGGAAAAGGAATGATGTTAAAGATTCGTGCCGAGAATATTTCGATGGGGATCACGCAAGCCGGAAAAACTGCAGACTGTTTGGGGTTTTTTAACCACCCAATTACTCTACCGGGAAAATTATTCCCTATTACTTTTGCACAGGCTTTTGATTCATCATCTTTTTACGAGGTGATTGCTTTAATAAACTATTTTTTACTGCCAGAGAATCAGGCTCTCTATTCTACACTTGGACCTTTTATAAGTGTCGAGCGTCTCACGCAATGGAGGACTGAGGTAATCGCAAGGCTATCATCGTGAAGCTAATTAAAAAGGGTTCGCCCTATCTTTTTTCAGTAAACCTCGAGGATGGTAAAGAAGATAAGTTTATCCGTGCATTCCTGATGGATATTAACGGGGTGCTTTTATCAACTTATAATATTCCTCACGTTTCAAATGGCGTTTACTTAAAAAGTGATATACTAGCGTTAAATGAAGGGATATTTTTAGTTAAGTATGAAGTTTACAAGGACGCTGGATTTACGAAACTCGCAAAGCAGTATTCCTTTCTTCTTCAGACAGTAAGGGTAGAGGCTTTCGAAGAAAACATTAACGAAAATATTGATATTGGCGATGGAAGAATCGCATAAAGGGGGGACACGATGAGCTTAAAAACTGAAAGAATCATTTATTCGGCAAAAAACTTTCAAACAGGGTTAGCCAACATCACGGCAAACATTAGGAGAAACGGTGTTTCGGTTGCGACAGGTGTTGCTTTAACCGAAATAGGAAATGGGCAATACGAGCTTATTCTTTCTCCGGCTCTTTTAACTTCTTACGGTGGTGCTGGGTACTATGACTTTTATATTAACTCGGCGACAAAGAATGCTCCTGCAGTTTCGGCAAAATGGATTCTCGTTAACAACGAAGACGATCTAGAAACTCACATCGCAGCAGTAGAAGGGAAGATCGATATTATCGACACCAATTTGGACTCTGTAAAGGTAACGGTTGAGGACACGAATACAAAGGTAAGCTCTGGGACTTTTGGTCTTGCGGCTTTAAAAGCACTAATTGATTCAGTTCAATCTACTGTTTCAAACATTTCAAACACGACTAGACAGAACATCGCTATGCCTGTTGAGATGATTACCGACACAGTTTCGGCTACATTATACAGAGTGCCAATTAGGCTCTATAACAATGCAGGTGGATTGGAAGATCCGGATGCAAATGCGATCCAAGTGTCTGCTCAGGATGAAGTTGGTAACGATAGAACGTCTTACATCACAGGCTTCGTTGCTGGTCCAGTAAATGCAACAAGAACGGCTCAGGGTGTTTACTATGTGGATATTTCTATCCCAGCAAACGCTCCGAAAGAGCAGTTAAACTTCTTCTTTGATTACAATGAAAACGCTCTTCCTTTGAGCGCGGTAAGAACAACAAATGTTAACGAAAGCTCAAGTGCTTCAGGGCTTGCTCTTCAGTCGACATTACTAGACGTTCTCGCTGACACTGCAGCAATGCAACCACAGGTCGCAGACATTCAGACAAAGATCAACGATGCTACTTATGGGTTAGCAGCTCTTAAAGCATTGATCGACACTGTTGATGGAAACGTTGACTTGGTTAAACTGGACACGACCGGAATTTTGGCAGAGCTTGCGAATGGCACATACGGATTGAGTGCAATTAAAACTGCAGTCAATACGACAAACACAAATGTTGATTCTGTTAAAGGTGTGGGCTTCGATTCTGCAGAAGATACTCTTCACCAGATTTCAACTAGAGTTTACACAGGTGGAGTTGCTCATTAATGAACGGAAAGATTGGACGGCCATATAAAGTTGTTTATGTGGCCAAGGGTTTTACCACGGGATTGACTAACATAGTTGCCAAGGTTGAAAAGCCGAATGGTTCTTACGTTGATCTTTTCCCGTTAATAGAAGATGTCGATTCTTTCTATGCCGGGACGTACTATTTTAACCTCGTCACATCGCTTGCCGATCCAGAGGGAGAGTACACGGTCGTTATAGTAGAGCCGACATCGACACACCGTGAAGTTTTAAAGGTGACTCTTGAGAATCCAATCAGCGTGGACGTGACTTTTAACTTTGAGGACTTCGACGTTAAAGGAAAGGTCTATCTTGAAAGAAAGCTCACTGCGAAAATAATAGAACAGCCAATTCTTCGCGGAGTCATAAAGGAGCAACCTTTACTTTCAGGCAAAATAATCAATAATAGTTTAGTAGGTAAAATTATTTCAACAAACCAGCTAAAGGCTAAAATACTTTTGGAGTGCTAATATGATAACCATAGTTCAAGGCGAAGATGTAGATGTCATTATCCGGTTTGAGTTGGAAAACGAAGACGCGTTTGACCTTTCTACGGTAACAGCAATCGAAGCGTGCTTTAAAAAAACGGACGGAACGAGCTTAGTTAAGACTCTTGGCTCCGGTGTTGAGATCGTGGGTGCCCAGCCTCAAAACGGGAAAATTAAAATCAGTTTAACCGATGCCGAAACGAGTCTTTTAAAGATTGGGCAAAAGCAACACATAGAGGTTAAGCTTTCGGAAGGCATTAAGGACAAGATTGTTCAATTTCCAAATGAGCTAGAAGTAAAAGCTCGTCTTTGCTAGGAGGAATCATGAAGAAGTTTTTCGGGATGCTCTCAAAAATCGTTTCAAAAATCCACATGCCGTTTACTCACAAGGCAATGACCGAAGCTCTATGTTTAGAGGCAATGGCCGTTCTTCAGGACGGAGATATTCTTCTCACGCATACGCGAGGGGAGCTTTCGAATGTTGTTTTAAGTCATTGGGGACACGCTGGATCGTTTATGCAAGGCAAAGTCTTCGAGGCGACCACGGCACAGATCAAAAAAACCTGCCCTATTTTCTTTTTATCTAGAAAGGACGATGTAATTATCCTGCGCCCAAAGCTCGGTGTAAAAATAGCAGACATGCATTACTTCTTAGCTGAAAACGTTGGTCGCTCATACGACTTCGAGTTCGAATCTAACGATGGCCAGTTCTATTGCTTTGAGCTTGTAGCTGAAGCATTAAAAATGAGTTCAAATCTTTCTATTAACCAAGTCAGAACACCTCTTGGGAAACAATACTTAGCCAAGTCATTTTTAACGAATGAGTTTGATGTGGTTTGGAAGATGAAATGACCGATCTTAATAAGAGAATAGTTGGTGCCGCCTTAAAAAAAAGACGTGTGCCTCCAAAGATGAGACCGATCCCTTACCCGAAAGCAGTAGAGCGTTCATACAATAGCGACCTGCAGGCTATCGTTCAGGAGATTGGCAACGAAATAAAAAGGATCCTTTTGCCAATCCTTCCAAGCATTGCTCGAGACCTAGGCCAGCCGACAATTAAAAAAGATGCTGGTGCCGATGATGCAACCAAGGCAATCAGTGACATAAAAAAGACTCTGGCCAAGAAATATACTGAGACTGAACTAAAGGCTATCGCCAGAAAGAAAGGTGTTTCGCTTGCCGAGTATAGTCGCATTGCCACAGAGAAAGAATTTAAGCGAGTCGTCGGTGTAGATATGTTTTTAACCGACCGTGCACTTGCTGACACGATAGAAGTCTTTTCAGTTTTCAACACCCAGCTTTCAAAATCTCTTATAGAGGAGTCGGTAAACAAAGTTCAGTCGACAGTCTTGTCCGGATTCCAGTCCGGGAAGCGATGGGAAGAAATTGCCACCAGTATAGAGGATTATATTGATCCGGAAGTCGGTGGGATTGCGAACCGAGCGAGACTTATTGCCCGTGATCAAATCTCAAAGCTCAATGGTCAGGTAACTAGCGAGCGTCAAAAAGAACTTGGGATCGATAAATATAGATGGAGAACTTCGCAGGATGAGAGAGTCAGAGATTCTCATCGAGAACTTGAAGGTGAAATCTTTTCTTGGGACAATCCACCATCGGTTGGGCATCCCGGAGAGGACTTTCAGTGTCGATGCACGGCAGAGCCTATCTTGGATCAATTTTTTGAAGAATAAATAGTTTGAATTTTATTAAAAGGTGAAACATACTTATTTTATGAAGAGAGTTTTAAGGATCGACAAAGTAGGAATGGAAACGTTCAAAAGAAGCCCGGCTGGTTTTATCCAGACTCCTGCTTATTTGACTCGCGTTGGTGTCCTTACCTATAGAAAGCCGGACGGCACTGTCGTTCGTGAGCTTCGACACCCGGATGATGTTTTCAATGCAGACTCATTGGCAACTCTTGCCGGTGTTCCTTTAACAAATGAACATCCAGCGCGACTAGTCGATGTAAAAAACATTCGAAGTCTCGCGGTTGGATATATTGGCGACTCGATAGAGCAAGAAGGCGAGTTCGTTAAAGCAAGAACGGTAACCATTTTTGATGAAAAAACAATTTTAGACGCAGAGTCCGGAAAGGTTGAATTGTCATGTGGGTATGAAGCCGAGCTTGAAGAAATTCCTGGAGTCTATGAAGGCGAGGAGTATGACGTTCGACAAAGAAATATCGTGTACAACCATGTTTCGGTCGTTGACGATGGGCGTGCAGGTCCACAAGTACGCTTGCGTCTGGATTCAAATGACGCTATTCTTGAATCTATTGCAGATAATTATTTAACTTCCAAGGGAGATACAACGATGGAAAAAATCACGATCAATGGAGTGGAGTACGAAGTAAGTCCTGCTCTTAAACCAGTTATTGAAAAACTGATGGCCGAAAAACAAGAGTCAATGGATGCTTTTGAGAAATCAAAAGGTGAAATGGCTGCGAAGGAATCAGACCTTCAGAAAAATGTTGATGCCGCTACTGCAAAGTGCGATGAAGTTCAGGCCAAGCTTGATTCAGCATTAGAAGAAAACAAAAAAATCAAAACTGATTCTAATGACGAAAAAAGAATCAATGCACTTGCTGAAGAAAAAATGAAAGTTCTTTCTGTTGCAGGTTTCGTTCTTGGTAAAGAGTTTAAAGCCGATGGCCTTACAAACCTTGAGATCAAGAAAAAAGTTTTAGAGTCAAAAAACATTGACCTAACTTCAAAATCTGAAGCCTATATCGAAGCAAGATATGATTCGGTTGCTGAAAACCTTGGTGGCGAAATGGAAGCCATTAAAACTTTCGGTGAAAAAGTTATCACTCGCCATGATAGCGTTAAGAGTCCAGAAGATGCTCGTAAAGAGGCTATGGAAAAAACTAAAAACGCATGGAAAAATAAATAATTAAGGAGGATCTATGTCACAAACTAGTTATGAAATTGATATGAACGTTGCTTTTGAGGGTATGCTTGCAGACTCTTCACAAACAAAAGACGTACTATCATTAAACAATAAAGACTCTGCCGTTTTTATCGGTAAAGTAGTTAGCAAGGGAACAGGCGAAGATGAAATCATCCACCCTGCTGCTGCCGCTGATATTACTGACGTTAAAAAAGTTCGCGGTCTTGTTTTACACAGCCATGCTCTTGAATCACAAGCTGGTTCTGCAGAGGCAAGCTTCCCTCAAAACTACTCAGTACCTGTTCTTCACAAAGGAAGAGTATGGGTTAAGTTTGAAGACGCTCCATCTGCACTAGTTCAGCCTTCAGTTCGCTACGCTGGTGTCGGTCAAAAGGGTGCATTCGTTTCAACTCCGGTTGATGGCGAAACTACTCTTTTACCTAACTCGAAAGTGCTTTATACAACACCGGGAAACCTTGCTTTAATC
>Ga0138256_10003567_pt1 | contig 16523 bp, 11 predicted proteins | sample KNB2016incub_MG_FD_105486 | JGI IMG/M metagenome (GOLD analysis project Ga0138256, IMG submission 105486) | Active sludge microbial communities from wastewater in Klosterneuburg, Austria - KNB2014incub_MG | ecosystem: Engineered > WWTP > Activated sludge > Unclassified | place: Austria... | reverse complement strand
TCCGACGCTGAGTCCCACGCCTACGCCAACGCCGTCGCCCACGCCCACGCCGACGCCGACTCCGACGCCAACTCCAACGCCGACGCCGACGCCGACGCCAACGCCGACGCCGACGCCAACTCCGACGCCGACGCCGACGCCAACTCCGACGCCAACGCCTTTAGTTGGCGAATGCACTCCATCGTTGACGATGACAGAAGTCTTCCCGGGCAGCCTGAATGCATTTACGGCAATTACAGCCGGGCCAAATTCAGTTACGGTTGATATCGGTAATAATAGTGTTGGGCTGCAGGGGCTGACACTGATCGCATCAACGAATGCGGTTGTTTCGATTCCGGTATTTCAGACAGGTACCTTCAATCCGGTCGCGACGACATTTACCATTACTAATCCGGCACAAGCGGTCGATTTTACAATTCGAGCATCGGCTCGCACGAATGCGGTTCTGATCCGGGCGCAATGCACAGTCGGCCCGGCACCGACGCCGACCCCGACCGTTACGCCAACGCCAACGCCAACGCCAACTCCGACTCCAACGCCGACGCCAACGCCGACGGCTACGCCTACTCCAACACCGACGGCAACATCTACGCCAACGCCATCGCCCACACCGGCTGGCCCGTGTACGCCGTCACTTTCCATTACGGAGACGTTTCCAGGCAGCATGAACGCGTTTTCGTCTATTACTGCCGGGCCCGGGATCGTAACTGTAGATCCTGCAAACGTAGGTTTTGGGCTTCAGGGATTTTCGGTGTTGAGTTCTTCGAATGCTTTGGTTACTATCTTGCCGCATTCGTTTGGCACTCACGATCCGGTATCGGCCACGTTCACCAAGATCGTCGGTTCACAGCCGGCTAACTTTACACTTCGAGCCTCATCTAGGACCAGCGCAGTGCTTATCTTTGCTCAATGCGGTACTGCGACCGCGACGGAACCGATCGCTTCCCGGATGCCCGTACCTTTGGTTTTTATCCCGAAAAAGTCCGCAAGCGGTTTCGACCGCATGTTGGAAATGTGGCTGCGGGACACAGACAGCTGACCGCAGCCGGGATGAAAAAAATTCATCGCGGTCGCGCAATTTTAACTGGAATTGTGAGGGTGACTGAAAAGTCAGTGGTTGAGGAAATTCATGTTTCGTAAGAGCAAAATGAATATAGAAACTATTGAAAAAGAGAGAGAAAGCTCCTCATATTGGTGACTTTAAAGCCAATGGAATCAATAATATGCTGTTCCTATGGACTTTTCGCAACTATTCTATAAACATAACTCCCCAACCTAGCTAAGACCGAAAGTCTCTGCTTTCAGACAGGTCTCCGAACTTCAAAACCGTTTGCCCCTTTTTGTCTATCGGCAATGCCGCCGTACATCGTCATGCGTTTAAGAATAAGTCGATATGCGGCGGCAAAGCCGCGGGCCTCAAGGGATGCTGATGTAAAAGCGGGCCTTTTTGCAAAGAGGCCGGCAAGACGCAAAGCGAAATGCCGGCAAAATTTCTAATGCTGTAGATTTGTCTTAATTATAGAATTGCATTATATTCTTCCAACAAAATTCGGAAACTCGCTTGGCCCGCAAACTCACGAATCAAGTTAAGTGGTCAAAATCTCCGAAGTCTGGATTTTCAAATTATTACAAATTAGGCACAATCGGCGCGCAAGTTCCGATGTTATGCCGACAGGCACAATGTTTATACAAATTGAGCCTTTTTTCGGGTTTTGTCAGGTTAGGCTGAATAGCTTTGTGTTCGAAGTGTTTATTTCAACACTTCGACAGCTGCGGCGGCAATATTTGTGCATCTGCGATCGCTAATGCGCAAAGCTTGACCATTGTCATTTGATCGTCAGACGGTTAGCTGTACAGCACTTAAGGGGTCTTATTCACAGGAGTTTTCACTAATGTCAGAGCTTTCCAACAAATCTTGCAGGATATACAAAAGGATCGGATTTTTGTTCGCGGCCATTGTTCTCTTCGCGGCCGGTGTTTTCGCCCAGCAGAATGTGTGGACCGAGAATTTTCGCCGGCCCGCGGAGTTTGCCACTACCAAGGCTGTCGCGAGGCAGTCGTTTCCAACGGAATTCAAACTATTCGATCTGAACGGCGAGCCATTTAAACAGGACCTCTTTTCTATTATTGGCGAGAACCTGAATAAGCGTTCGACGGTAGTTTCGGTTCCAAACGCGGATGGCGGCATCGAGCTGTTTGAAGTGTTTGAGGCATCGAACTTTGACGCTGAGCTTCAGGCAAGATTCCCTGAGATACGAGCATATTCCGGCCGCGGCATCAATGACCGAAACGCTACGCTCAAACTTAGTTATTCGCCGCAGGGAATTCAGGGCACGGTCTTTCGAAACGGATCGGATATTTTCGGCGCGGTCGGCGGAACCGAGATCATCGAGCCTTATTCGGCTGACCGCAGGACCTATGCCGTTTTCAGATCTGAACGAAGATCGGGCGAACTGCCTTGGGCCTGTACCACAGAAGAACAGGCACTCTTCTCGGGCTGGAAATCTCAGTTCAACCCGGCGGACGCTATTTTGAGCAACAGCGGCGAAATTCGCACGTTACGTCTGGCACAATCCTGCAACGCTGAGTATTCAAACTTTTTTGGCGCGACCAGCTCCGCTCAGGTGGGGCTTGTCCTTGCTGCGTTTAACGCCACGCTCACACGTTCAAACGGCGTATATGAAAAAGATCTCGGGTTGCACCTTAATCTGATCTCCAACACTACATCGGTCATTTACTACAACCCCGCGACCGACCCATACACGACAATGGGTAACTGGAACTCACAATTGTCCAATACCCTGGCGACAAATATCGGGGAGGCTAACTACGACATCGGCCATTTGTTCGGTTCTACCGGCGGCGGCGGAAATGCCGGCTGCATTGGGTGTGTTTGCAGCACTGACAATTCCAAGGGCAGCGGATATACCTCACCCGCGGATGGAGTTCCTCAAGGCGATAATTTCGACATTGACTATGTTGTTCATGAGGTAGGACACCAGCTCGGTGCAAATCATACGTTTTCGCATAGCGGTGAGAACAGCGGAAATAACAAAGAACCCGGTTCGGGTATAACGATCATGGGCTACGCCGGTATTACGGGCCAGGATGTTGCTCCTCATTCGATCGATATATTTCATGAAACGTCGATCGGCCAGATCCAGGCAAATCTGCCGCTTCAACCTTGTCCCGCCGCTGGAATTATTCCGATGACCGCTAACCATCCGCCGGTGGTAAATTCGGTCCCGAATTACACGATCCCGATCACTACACCGTTTGCATTGACAGGTTCGGCGTCTGATCCGGAAGGCGATGCGATAACTTACACCTGGGAGCAAAATGACAGCCGCGGCTCAGGCGAGACCGGAGCATCGAGTGTTGCTTCGCCAACAAAAGTTACCGGTCCGAACTGGATAACATTTCCCGCGACCACGTCCGGAACAAGACTTTTCCCCAGGCTCTCCACCATATTGGCCGGCCAAGTTGTAACCGGTCCGCTCGCAGGCGGTGACGCGGGTGCGAATATCGAGGCCCTGAGCTCGATTTCGAGAACGCTGAACTTCCGGCTAACAGTCAGGGACAATCGACCGTATGTGCCAGGCTCAACGATCGGCCAAACGCAGTTTACCGATACGGCCGTTACGGTCACAAACACGTCGGGGCCGTTTCAGGTAACATCGCCGAACACGAGTGTTAGCTGGCAGGGCAACACGTCTCAGAACATTACATGGAATGTGGCGAACACGACGGCCGCACCTGTCAGCACGGCAAACGTGAAGATCTCGCTTTCGACCGACGGAGGAAATACGTTCCCGTTCGTCTTGGCGGCAAGCACCGCGAACGATGGTTCTGAGGCGGTAACGATAACCAATGCTCCGACATCGACGGCGAGGATCAAGGTCGAGGCGGTTGGTAATATCTATTTTGATATTTCAAACACTGACTTTACGATCACGCCTGGCGGCGGCCCAACGCCGACGCCGACCGTAACCCCGACGCCGACCGCGACACCGACACCTACGGCTACACCAACACCCACGGCTACTCCGACGCCAACGGCAACTCCGACGCCAACGGCAACTCCGACGCCAACGGCAACTCCGACACCAAATCCGGGTGTCTGTACGCCGTCGTTGACGGTGACCGAAGTTATGCCGGGTAGTCTTGGAAGCTTTCAGGCCGTAACCGCGGGACCGAACTCGGTCACGGTCGATGCCGCCGATTCGAGCATTGGCATGCAAGGTTACACTATCGTAAATTCATCGAACGCCATTGTGACCATTCCGGCGTTCACTCCGGGTACGCACAGCCCCGTGACCGCAACCTTTAGCATACCGAATCCGGCACAGCCCGTTGATTTTACATTGCGTGCCTCTGCCAGGTTCCACGCGATATTGATCAGGGCCCAATGCTCGGGCGCACCCGGCCCGACGCCGACGCCGACGGCAACGCCCACGGCAACGCCGACACCAACACCGACGGCAACGCCGACCCCGACGCCGACCCCGACGCCGACCGCAACGCCAACACCAACACCAACACCGACACCGACACCTGGAGGAGGAACGTGTACGCCGACATTGACGATAACGGAAGTATTCCCCGGTGGTTCAGCTGCATTTTCCTCCATCACGGCGGGAAGCGGAACTGTGACGGTGGACCCGGCCGACGTTAGTCCCGGCCTCCAATCGCTGACGGTGGTAAGTTCGTCCAACGCAAACGTGACGATCCCGGCATTCGCGCCAGGTACGTTCAACCCGGTAACCGCAACGTTTACACGACCGAACACCGGACAAGCAGTGGACTTTACCCTTAGAGCATCATCACGCATTCGGGCTGTTCTCATTAGGGCACAGTGCACCGCGGCATCGAAGAACGCCAATGCTGTGGTTCCCGGCATGTCCGTCGCTCCGCTGTGGATGCCCGGGCCCGCTTCGCTGCCAAAGGACGTAATGTATGGATTCTGGAGGTTCGCTTTTGGAACAACGGAGCAGTCGGACGAATTTGCCCGCGGGTAGCGGCTTTTCTGTGCGAGGCTTTAAACTGGGGACGGACAATCCGTCCGTTCCCTTAGGTTTGACCAAGCAGGTTCAGCGGGTGGCCTTTTGATCGAGATGGCCCGTTAGATCAATCAGTTCAAACAAATCGGCTTTCTGATTGGCAGGCCGCTAAGATTCGCGGCAAAAAGAGAGTAAGAAGCTTTGACGGGAAATGTATGCTCTATTACGGACACGGTTAGAAAATAGCGCTATCTTTTCCTACTGATTTCCGCACTTTCAACTAAAACTTAGACGCTCGCTTAACCGGACCAATTCGATTCGGACGGTTCAAAGCATGAGCCTGGAGGCTTTTGAATGTCGTTTAGACCCATTTCGTTGGTTGTATCTATGGCCCGATCACATCTTAGCTCGGGTCGTGCCGTGCTGCTTGGCATGTTCGTCCTTGCCGGTATCGCGGCCGTTACGCTTCTTCCCTATACGTTTGGCGGAAAGGTGTCCGGGCAAAAGGCCGCTGGGCCCTCCGCTCAAAAAGAAGCGATGCCGGAATTTCCCAATTTCGATATCCGAACGGAAAAATTCGCGGCTGTCGCGGATTACTTTGCCGCATCCCGAACGGCTCAGCACAAAAGTGCGTCGGCCGTTGCGGACATTCGCGATGATTTCGCCCGCGGCGAGGCTGAACTTAAGTCGCGCCGGCCGCATGTTAAATTTGAATACAACGATGACATGCGGATACCCGAGGTTATTACGCCAGATATGTGGCAGCAGAGAATCGAGCCTTTGACCGAACCGTCAGGGCTGAAACGGTCGGAGATACTTCGCAATTTTGTGCGCGGAAATAATCGGCTTGTCGGCCTAACGGACACGCAAGCGACCGAGCTTAAGGTGACTGCCGATTACACAAACCCGAACGGCCTTACGTCGTTCGCTCACCTTGAACAGCAGATAAACGGCATTCCGGTCTTTCGCGGCGAGGTCAAGGCCGGCTTTAACCGTGACGGACAGATCATTCGCGTGATCAACAACCTTGCCCCCGGCTTGGACTATGCAATGGTCTCGAACGATTTTGGCGACGCCGGTAAGGCGGTCGAGGCTGCATCGGCAACGATTCAACACGAATTTAAGGCCGGCGACATGGCACGCAATGAAAAGGCTTCGAAAGACAACAAAGTTGTTTTTGGCGAAGGCGACTGGGCCACGACAGCTGAAAAAATGTACTTTCCGACAGAGCCTGGCGTCGCGGTTCCCGCATGGCGTGTGTTGATCTGGGAGCCGGTGAACGCATATTACGTCATCGTGGACGCGAGGGACGGCACGATGCTTTGGCGAAAGAACATTGTCGATCATCAAACGCAGCAGGCCACTTATCAGATCTACGGCAACACGAATGCCTATGTTGATATGGCGGACAGCCCGGCACCGCTTTCGCCTTACACCGGCGGGTCGCCCGGTGCGGGAACGCAGGGCGCCTTGATATCGAGGACGAGCCGTACGCTTATCGGAAACGAAGGTCCGCTGGCGTTCAACAATAAGGGATGGATAGCAGACGGCGCCAACATTACCGACGGCAACGCGACCGAAGCCGGTATTGACCGGACCGGTGGAGATGGTGTTGATGCTCCGATGTCCGGTGATACCGGATGTCCCGGTGCCGGATGCCGCGTGTTCACATCGACATGGAACCCGCCGCCTGGCTCGCCGGTCGGCGGTGACGATCCGCTTACGGCACAAGCCCAGCGCGGTGCGGTCATTCAGATGTTCTATATCATGAATCGATATCATGATGAGCTGTACAAACTAGGGTTTACGGAACAGGCCCTTAACTTTCAGCACGATAACTTTGGCCGCGGCGGCACCGGTAATGACCGAGTTTCTTCGGAAGGACAAGACTCTTCCGGCACGAATAATGCCAATTTTGCGACGCCGGCTGACGGCGGCCGCGGCCGGATGCAGATGTATCTATGGACCGGCCCGAATCCGGACCGCGATGGTACGGCCGATGCCGACGTGATCATTCACGAAGTAACTCACGGCACCTCAAACCGACTGCACGGCAACGGCAGCGGCCTTGGAAATCAGGGCGGAATGATGGGCGAGGGCTGGGGAGATTGGTACGGCATGACGCTGCTGGCCGAGCCTTCGGACGGTGTTAACGGCGTTTATGGAATGGGCGGCTATGCCCTTTTCCAGCTTGGCGGCTTCACGTCGAATTATTATCACGGTATTCGCCGGTTTCCGTCAGCGAACATTAACGTCGTCGGCGGTCCGAATAATAGACCTCATAATCCGCTGACGTTCGGCCACCTTAACTCCGGATGTGATACAACCCTCGGTACGACTTCAACCGCTGTTGCAAGCGCCTTTCCGCGTAACCCGGTAGTCGCTACTTCCGGTGACTGCTCACAGGTTCACAACGGCGGCGAGATCTGGAAGAGTGCTCTGTGGGAAGTTCGGGGACTTATGGTAACGCGCCTCGGTTTTCAGGACGGCACGCAACGTGTTCTGCAGGTTGTGACAGACGGAATGAAACTTGCTCCGATCAACCCAACGATGCTTCAGGAACGCGATGCCATCCTTTCGGCGGCCGTCGCTCTTGGCGACACCGGCCCGGATCAGTTAGACATCCGCGAAGGTTTCAGACGCCGCGGCATGGGATATTCGGCAAGCGTTCAGTCAGCAGGTTCGGTGACCGAGGCTTTTGACTCTCCCGTTGTAAATGGCGGAGTACCCGTAATTACCACCGGCAACGGCATGTTTGAGCCGAATGAATGCAACTCGGTCAACATTCCGCTTAACAATTTTAGCGGCGTCACCGCAACCTCAGTGTCCGCCGTTCTTTCAACGACTACGCCGGGCGTTACTGTTACGCAGCCAAATTCGGCCTATCCGAATATCGCCGGGGGCGGTTCACAGCTTAATACGACGCCTTTCCAGGTTTCTATTGACAATACCGTTGCCTGCTTCTCGAACGTGAATCTCACGCTAACGGTTACATACACTGGCGGCGGCGGCGGTTCACCGGGTGTTTTCAACTACACGCTGCCGGTCGGCCAGCAAGGATTGAATTACAACTTCACGTCAACGACCGGATCGATCCCCGCGGGCGGAACACTGGTTCCGGGAAGTCTTGGTGACGACGCGGCGGTTGCAATTACCCTACCGTCAGGCTGGACATCCAGTGTTTACGGAGCGGCGGTGAGTTCGTTGAGTGCAAGCACGAACGGAAATCTTACCGTTAACGCCGGGGCTTCAACTGCCTTCACCAACACGACACTTCCATCGGCGGGACTGCCGGCGGCCCCAACGCTTTTCCCGTATTGGGATGATCTCATTACGAGCTCACCCTCTGTATCGGGCGGCGGCATCTTTACGAACACGATCGGTTCTTCACCAAACCGCCAGTTCATAATTGAATGGAGAGCACAGGCCTTCGCCGATACAACTGACGGCCCTATAACAACCAATTTCGCGGTTGTTCTTACGGAAGGATCGGATGCGATACGGTACATCTATGGATCAACCGGCATCGGGGCACAATTGAACGGAGCGAGCGCCACCGTTGGTGCTCAGGCGGCAAACGCGGGAACGCAGTTCACCCAGTTCTCGTTCAATTCCGGAAGTTTATCGGCCGGCCTTCAGTTGGATGGTGCCCGTCCGGGAGGGGTATGCTCACCCGGATCAGGAACGTGCGGGCCGCCGTCAACGGTACCAACGGCTACCGCGAATGCTGCCAACGTCACAACGGCGGGGCCGAGTTCGTACAACTTCACGGTTACTTACTCGGATGATGCCGCGATCGACGTTGCCACAATTGGCACCGCCGACGTTACGGTGACCGGTCCGGGCGGCTTTAACGCCACTCCGACCTCGGCCAACGTCAACATCAATTCAAACGGCACACCTCGCGTTGTGACATACTCCATTGTCCCTCCGGGCGGATCATGGGATGCCGCGGATAATGGCGCATACAATGTTGTGATGCAGGCAAATCAAGTTGCAGATACATCAGGCAACTTTGTTGTGGCGGGCAATGTTGGCGGTTTCAACGTAAATATCGGCGTACCGACGATCTCGCTTGGCGACGCCCAAGTGGTCGAGGGAAATAGCGGGACAACAAGCATTTCGTTCCCGGTAACCTCTTCGTCGGCCCCTCATGCGTCGTGCGGATTCAGAATGTCGTTTACACACGGCACTACCAATAACGCCGACTTTGACGGGACCGGAAGCCAGCTTCACTTCACGACTGGCACGCCTAACCCTGGAAGTTTCTCGCTAGGTGCAAACATTGTAGGTGACACTACTTTCGAAGCGAACGAGACATTCAACGTTACGATCGTTGGTGAGGCATCAGGGCCTACGCCTGCATGTTCGGTCGCAGACGGAACTGGAACGGGAACTATCACTAACGACGATGCCGCTCCGTCACCGACACCTACTCCAACGGCGACGCCTACGGCAACCCCGACGCCGGACCCGGGCATCTGCACGCCTTCGTTGACGGTGACAGAGGTGTTCCCGGGCAGTTTGGGTGCTTTTGAGGCGATCACAGCCGGATCGAACTCGGTGACTGCCGATACGATCAATTCGGGTGTTGGACTGCAGGGCTACACGGTTGTGAGTGCAACCAACGCGAATGTGACGATACCGGCCTTCTCGCCGGGAACGTACAATCCGGTAACGGCGACGTTCACGATCCCGAACCCGGGACAGCCGGTTGACTTCACGTTAAGAGCGTCGTCACGCGTTAACGCCGTACTCATCCGTGCCCAGTGCAGCGGCGTGGCCCCGACGCCTACGCCGACGCCAACGGCCACACCAACCCCGACGCCGACGCCTACGCCAACGGCAACACCTACGCCGACGGCTACCCCGACCCCGACCCCGACCCCGACGCCGACGCCGGGAGGCGGAACCTGTACGCCTTCGCTAACCGTTACCGAGGTGAATCCGGGCAGCTCGTCCGCATTTACATCGATAACGGCCGGAAACGGCACAGTTACTGTCGATCCGGTGGATGTTGGTATCGGGCTGCAGTCGCTTACATTAGTAAGCGCAACGAACGCGAATGTGTCGCTGCCGGCTTTCCCGCCCGGAACAATTACTCCGGTAACGGCAACATTCACGCGGCCGAATTCGGGCCAGGCCGTTGACTTCACTCTTCGTGCGTCGTCACGCCTGAAAGCGGTGCTTATCCAAGCACAGTGTACGGCCGAAACGATCGCGAACGAAGAAAGTGTGTCGGGGCTCTCTGCTCCGGGCGTTTCCTTCTGGATGCCAAGTCAGACGGCTACGGCTTTTGACGGCCTGTTCAGCTTGGTCTCGTATATGCTGAAAGAGGAAGACGCTGATCAGCTGAATAATTAGCCCGCGACCATTATCGCGGCATTAACTAAGAAAAAGGCTTCCTGAAAGGGCGGCCTTTTTTTTGTTTGAAAGGGTAAAGGCATTTTGTCAAAAGTCGGTACACTTCAAAAGCATGATTCATGATTTTGACATCCACTTAAGATCGGAACGTCATCCGGCAACCGGCCGCGGAAAAGCAAAACCTGATGATTGTATCTGAAATAACCTGGCCAGATTCTGTTGCACTGAACATAACAGGCCACTGCACTGTTTCATCCGTGAAATTACGTCAAATTCCTGACAACACCAGCCCTATTTAAAACATCCTAATCATGGTCATTTCACCACCCAAATTTCCGACTGTCGGGAGGGTGGTTTTAATAGAAGGGAGGAAATATGAAGTATGCAAACCAAGCCATTTTATCGCTATTCGCAATATTGATCTTCGGCGGAGTACTTGCATTGGACGTTTCCGCGCAGTCGCGAGGAAATGGCTCGGAGGTCAAGCGGCAACCTGTTGTAAGACGGGTTATTCATCCGCATTGGGGCTGGGACTATTATCATGGATTCCGCGGCCCATACTGGAGGTATTCACGATTTTACGACCCGTTTTACGATAGTCCGTATATGAGATACCAGGAACAGCGGTTCTATCTTGAACGCGATCTCAGAGGCAATGAGCGTGAATTAGCGGAACATCAGGAAAAGTATAACCGCGACGGCATTATCACAGCCAAGGAACAGCGGGAACTGGACGACGATATCAAGGATGTTCGAAACTCGCGTGCGGACCTTGCCCGTTTCTTGAGGAATTTTTAGGGCGTTTGCCAAAAACAAAAAAGGAGGCCGCCGGGCTAGGCGGCCTCTTTTGTATTTTCAATCACTACAATCTAGTGGATCCGGTAAGCCTTGCCATTCCAAACCGTGACAACGGTACCGACAAAGCTCTCGGCGATCCCGCGAAGGCCGACATCGAGCTTGTAATATTCGGCGGACTTACGCTGGACCGCCGTGATACTTTGGCCGCGATAGGTCAGGTCGTACCAGGCACCCTGGCGAAACTCGAACGTCCGGCCTTGTACCTTTCTGCGGTCGGTTACGTCTTTTTCAGCATTTCTTGATCTTGAGTCGGAATCGGAATTTTGAGCATCCGGCCGTCTGGATTTCGGGGCCGGGCTCATCTTTAGAGTACGTCCGGCCGGAGAAGCCGGTGATTCCGCCATTTTCTTTGATTCTTCGCGGCTTTCCTTTTCTTTTGCCGCTGAACCGCTCGCAAGGGCCGGGTCGTCAATTTTCCGCTGGGTTACTACTCCGTCAGCAACGTAGGGCTCGGACTTTGGCGGAGGCGCCGCCATGGCCGGCTGCCGCGGCCTTGCAAGATCGTCCGCGTCGGGCACTGCGGTTGCTCTCGGCTCCGGCGTAGGTTCGGTTGCCGTTTGATCGTGCCGTTTTGCCGCGTCGATGTTTGCGGCGGCGTTTGACATTGTGTTGGATACTGAATTTATCGAATTGCCGGCGGCAGTAATGTTCGCTGTCGCGTTCATATTTTCGAGCTGGGCCGGCCGTACTGGCGCTGATGCCGGTGCGGGCTCTGCCGTGTTGCTCATTGAAATGATCGCCGCGTCTCGGGTAAGCCCGGTGTAAACCGTAAGCCCGATAAAGCCGGCAAAAAGCACGATCATTCCGCCCATAACATAGGCAAGATTCGGGAAAAGGAAATGCCGGCGGTACCACGGAAGGTCGGCCCCGACAGGCGCGGCAATAGCTGATTCAATCTCAGGCACCTCTTCGGCATTTAGCCAGGCGGCATTCAATAATATTGTCCTGCACCTGTCGCACGCCGCAAAATGCTCGATAAATATACCGCGAACACCGGGCGGCACCCGCTTTTCGGCAAAGGCGGTTATCTCGTCCGCGTCCAGATGAATGCCGCCGAACTCACTTATCGTGATCGTCCGCCCGGCAGTTTCCTTCCGCAAAAGAGCATCAATTTCTTTGTCGAATACAGGTTCCATTTATCCAATCAATTGTTAGTTCTGATCATCGAATTTGAATATTAGCCGTTAGCTAACAGTAATTTTTTCTCCGCTTTTTCCATCTCGATCACAGTGGCAGCGTCGATTGCCTCATCTACAGAACGCATCAAAGCAGCAAACCTTGCACTGCGGCCGCGAACAGCAAAAGCCCCATCAGCCTTTCGACACTGACATCAAGTCGGGACGCTGTTTCCGTTAAATGTCGCCTTACCTCAGTTTCGGACCAGCCGCGCTTTTCGCGAAGATGGCGTTCGACCGCCTTCCGGACCTCGGTCTGAATGCGGACGAGCTTTCGGCTGGCAGTCGCTTCATGAAAGCCAAATATTTCGGCAATGTCTTTAAGCTTTTGGCCGTCAAAATAGTATAGCTTGAGGACCATGCGGTCTTCGGCCTCGAGCGACTCCATTGCCGCGCGCAATGCGGCCGAAACGTCGCGTGCCGAAAGCTTGCGCCCAAGCAGTTCTTCGGGGTTATCCGTGTGCGAAACTACATGATGATTATTGCTGCTTTCCGATGCCTCGTTGGCAAGGTTCTCAAACTCGCGTCCCTCTTCGACCTGAACAAATTTCGACTGCTTGCGAAATTGGTCTATCGCAAGTTGTGACACAACGGCCCTGAGCCAGCCGGCAAGGCTTCCGCGGCCGGAATAGTATGCCAATTTGCTTTTCTTGTTTCCCTGGGCGTCTTGCCGAAGCCCATAGAGTTCGGCCCAGATCGAGCTGGCCAGGTCATCGGCCTCTTCGCTGCTGTTTGAGATGTTTCGGGCCGCGGATTTGACCGTGCCGTCAAATTTAGCGACCAGAAATTCCCAGGCGGCCTCGTCACCCTTCTCACATGCGATCACGAGACAAAGGTCATCGGCGCGAAGCTCATCGATGAATAGCTTTATCTCGGCCGGCTGCGGCTCGGCATTCTCACGAAACAGATATTTACCCAACGCGAGCTGCACCCGCACCGACACGTCAGCTGCCGCCAAACCCCGACGGTCCGACGTCCGCCCGAGGAGCCGCTCGATCGACTCTGCAACGACTTTCTTAAAATTGTCAGCAATTGGTTCCACTCGTAAATCAGTCGGAAGTTTAGCACTATTTAGATGTGAGGTGGAACATTCGGGTTTGTATGCTGTCTAATAAATGACGGGCGTACGCTTCAAACTAAGCGGAACAGCCAAATTTTTATTCGTTCGATCTTGATGAAGGGGCCAAACTTAGACGAAGAAAGCTGTATAATATTGATCGGACACGAATGGTAGTATTCATTTGATATGAAAATTTCGGTTTCAACACCTGATAAATTTGTACCTCACTCAGACGCGATCGAAGTTGTGTCGCGTCAGATGCTTGAGGCATATGCTATCGAAAACTACCGCCAGGAAAAGATGAGTTTGGGCCGTGTTGCGGAGCATTTGGAACTGACCGTCGATGAGGCTCACGCGATTCGTAAAGATCAAAAGGTGCCTCTCAATTACAATGAGGAAGATTTGGCGCGTGGCCGTCGAACGATAGAGATGTTCCTCAAAAAATGATCGTCGTGTCGGATACAACACCGATCCATTATCTGATTCTTATCGGAAAAGAATCGATCCTGCCTATACTTTTCACCGAAGTCATAATTCCAGACGTAGTACTGACCGAGATCAGTCATCCAAACGAGCCGTCCGTGATTGGGTCAACTCTATGCCAAACTGGGCAATAACCAGATCCGTTGTTGACGAAACGTTGCAGAACATCGCGGGCTTGGGAAAGGGTGAAGTGTCTGCAATCGCAATAGCCATCGAGGTTTGAGCCGATGCCGTCTTGTTGGACGATCGTCGCGCTGTCCGTGAAGGGACTAGGAACGGATTGAATATACTTTCTACATTTGCACTGCTTGTATTGGCAGCCATCAAAGGGCTCATTAATTTTGCTGACGCCATAAAAGCCTTGTCCGCAACTAGTTTTCATTTTCCACCCGATAATATAGTTCAGGATTATCTGCGCCGGAATACATACGGCATTCATTTCAAATTCTTATGCATATAAGAAATGATCTTGTACCCATCCAGATAGACCCAGGGTTTTTCACCCAGGGTGTAGTGGCCGCAGGGGATGGCGGCTTTGGAATGGGGGATCTTGCGGCGACGCAGTTCACGCATTACGTCGCGGGATAGCTCGACCGGGAAACTGAGGTCGTAAAGAGTATAGATATAGCGCTGAGGCCGCGGCGGAAGTGACGCGAGCTTTTCCATATAGGCCATCGGCGAAACGGGCATCCAATACTCTCTAAGTTCATCGAGATGCAGGTTTTCGCCAAAACTTTCGCGGACATGATATGTCGAAAGGCCATGCCAGACCACATCGGCCATATAGCCTGATACATGGTTAAACACGGCCGCATCTATCTCCGGGTCGTGTACCCATGCCATAAATGCCACGCACGAACCGATGCTGGTGCCAACAATGCCAACCTTTTCATAGCCCTGCGATTTCAGCCAGGCGACCGCCGCGCGCGCGTCGAGTACGGCCTGCCTGATCGATTGAAGTGACCGGCCGATGTTTGGAGAAACGAGATGATCGGCCCGCTCAAGCTCGGGGGGCATACGTTCTTCATGATATGGAAGCGTCAGCCGGAGGGCTGAAAGGCCAACCTTATTAAGAAATTTGGCGAGATCGAAATAGGTTCCGGCCTTGGCATTCCAATGCGGCAGGATCACGACCGCGGCACGACGGTCCGGATGCGGAAAATAGGTTGCGTAAGCAGTATTGTTCTCGATTGAGATAGTCTCGACCGCGCTTTTCCAGGTTAGAACCGGCAACTCGACCTGTTCAACCGGCCCTTTTACCTCGCCGGCGTTAATTGAGGCGGCGGATGGATAGAGTTGTTCCTCAAGCCCGAACATGATGCCTTCTGGGCGGGCAAAATAATTCTCACTATTGGCAACAACATTCTTTGAAAATTCAGACAGCACACGTTGAGGGTCGCGGCCGTTCAGGTGATCGGCCACGAATTCCGCTCCCCACTCGAACGGCTGCACCGTGCGATTGTCGTTCAACATCGCAAAGTGCCGTTCGCGTTTGTGCATGTACCGTTTTAGCATTTCGGTGAAGTATCGCCGCGGATGAATGTGAATGACGCCGATCAAAAATGATTTGAGCGAATGAGCTAATTTCCAATCAGCGTTCACACGCGTAGATCCGCGGCAAAAAATTCGTTAAGCCGCGGCCGATTCGGCCTTGTTTACAATGCTTTCGTAAAAGGCGATATACTGCGGGATTATTTTTTCGGTGCTGTAACGCTCGATCGCAAGTTCGCGGCCTTTTTCGCCGAATGAGCGTCGTTTATCGTCGTCACGGAGCAGGTCCATGGTGTCCTCGGTCATTTTTACAATGTCGCCAACGTCCGAAAGATAGCCGCTTTCACCGTCGTTGACAACCTCGGGAATGCCGCCGATACGGGTTGCGATGACCGGCAGCTCGCATGCCTGGGCCTCCAGCGCGGCAAGGCCGAAAGACTCGAGTTCGGACGGCAGCAGAAAGATGTCCGAAACGCCAAGGTAGTCAGAGATGTTTGCCTGTTTCCCGACAAACAGCACGTCGTCAAGGACGTTCAATTGCTCGGCGCGATAGTATGCCGCCGATCGCTCCGGCCCGTCGCCGACCATTACAAGCCTTGCATTTTCACCCTGCTCTTTGACTTTTGCAAATATTTCGACACAGTCAATCGGCCGCTTCACGGCGCGGAAGTTCGAGACGTGGACGAGCAGCTTTTCACCGTTTGGGGCAAGCTCAGCGCGGAGCGGCGAATCTTCGAGGCGTTTGTAGTGATAGGCGCAAATAAAGTTTGGTATCACTTCGATCTCGTCGAAATCAAAGGTTTCGATGGTTGCCCGTTTTAGAAACTTTGATACAGCCGTAACGCCATCCGATTGCTGAAGGCCGTAACGCGTGATCGGCAAATATGAACGGTCCGCACCGACGAGCGTGATGTCGGTGCCGTGCAGAGTCGTGATAACCGGCACATATCGTTTTTGCTTTATCGACTCGCGGGCAAGGATAGCGCTGATCGAGTGCGGTATTGCGTAATGCACATGCAGAAGGTCGAGTTTTTCGCTTCGGGCGACGGTTGCCATCTTAGTCGCAAGTGCAAGATCGTACGGCTGATGCTC
>Ga0138256_10003566_pt1 | contig 16525 bp, 13 predicted proteins | sample KNB2016incub_MG_FD_105486 | JGI IMG/M metagenome (GOLD analysis project Ga0138256, IMG submission 105486) | Active sludge microbial communities from wastewater in Klosterneuburg, Austria - KNB2014incub_MG | ecosystem: Engineered > WWTP > Activated sludge > Unclassified | place: Austria... | reverse complement strand
GAACGGAAGGAAAAAACTTAGTGCCGGGTTCTGGACCCATGACGCAAACCTTCTCCTCCGTAAAGGAATAAAAATTTTTTAAAATATTAAAGAATAAAAATTTTCACTTTCAACATACAAGACGCGAAGGCACAAAGGAAAATATTTTAAAAATAGAATGCTTTGTTCCTTGGTGACATAGTGGTAAAATAATAAATTTAGTTTTGAGACAGCCTATGATTCCGGAGATTTTGCAAGGGAAAATTCTTTCTGAATGATCTCTCCCTCCTTGCAAAGGAGGGGTTAGGGGGAGGTTGTCAATCATATGCAATGCCTGCACTAATGTATTGTACTTCACCTTCAGTTTCAAAAATCATTTTTTTTTCTTCATTCAATAAAATCTGTTACTTAATTCAACTACATACTGTCTTGCAAAATTATATCCGTTTAATTTCTTTCATTTATTACTCAGTCCATAGTATAGTTACTGTCTTGTCGGATTATTAATTATATCTTTTCTTCTTTGATTAAGCTCTGGTCAATTGAAAATCTCCAACCTCCCCCTAATCCCTTCCTTTGCAAGGATGGGGAATTACATGTTTTATTTTATATAATTTCTGATTTATCTAAAAACAGTTCATATTTGCTGTTTTTGTTCTAAAATTTAAAAACACACGGCATTTCTACACTGCTAAAGGTCTTCGGGACACTGTTAATCTTCATCGGGACACTGTTAATCTTCATCGGGACACTGTTAATCTTCTCCGGCACACTGTTAATCTTCTTCCGGACACTGTTCATCTCTTCGGGACACTGTTAATCTTCTTCGGGTCACTGTTAATCTTCTTCGGGACACTGTTAATCTTCTTCGGGATACTGTTATTCTTCTTAGATTCAATGTAAAAAGTCATTAACCACCTTTAATTTTTCTCCGCGTCAAAGCCGAAATACTTCGCCAGGCGGTCACGTGTCTTCGCTTTGATGTTAATTGCCTCCGCTTTGATGTTAATTGTCTCCCCATAGATGTCACGTGTCTCCGGCAGTTTGTCACGTGCCTCCGGCCGGATGTCATATGCCTCCGGCCGGATGTCATATGTCTCCGCGGGGATGTCACGTGTTTCCGCGGGAATGTCATTTGTCTCCCCGCGTATGTTATTTCTCTTCGCGCAGATGTTATTTCTTTCCGAGCGGATGTTACGGGTCTTCGTTTTATTGTTATGAGTTTGCTTTTGAAAGCATATTGTCTTCGCTTTAAAGTTAAGAGTCTGTTTTTGAAAGTTTAATGTTATCGATTTATGGATAAGTCTCTTCGCTTTTAATTTAATAGTCTACGTGCGGCGGATGATTTACTTTAATTGAGTACTCCCGGGCTATTAACAATTGTTGCGGGACTGATCGGTATATGTGAATTTTTAAAATTAAGGGCGGGAGAATGTATTTCCTGATCTGTTAGCTGAATTTTAATTTTTGTTAAATAAAAATATACATAAGGCAGGCTTACTTAAATTGAACTGACATTTTTTTATTTCAGCGTTTTGTACTGATGAGAATTAATACAGCTATAAAAAAAGCCGTCATGAATAAACACGACGGCTTTTTATATTGAAAATTTTGTCAGATATTATTTGTAATCTGACTTTTGTAATTTGAAATTATTTTATTAACACCATTCTCTTCGTCATTACAAAATTATTTCCGTCTCTTCCGACCGCATCGAGCTTATAGAAATAAACTCCGCTTGAAAGATCCGCTCCGTTGAAATCTACATTATATGTTCCTGCGTTCCTGAAATCATTTACAAGCGACTTCACTTCTCTACCGAGCATGTCGTATATCTTCAGAGAAATATTTCCTGAAACAGGAATGTTAAATGTGATTTTTGTAGATGGATTGAACGGGTTCGGATAGTTCTGTGACAGATAATAACTGTTCACATTCTCAACGTTGCTTACAATTCCGACCGGTGTAACTGTTCCGAAATCCGGATTCTTTCTCGGAGTCAGTTTATAATTACTGAATGAATAAAACAATACGCCTTCTACATAAGTAATTATGTCATTCTTTGTAAGAAGCGTATATCCCGGCTGCGGCGGATTTTGCAGACCGTCCCAGTTGTTTGTGAATGTAGTGTTACCGTCCTGAAGTTCTATTCTTGCGTTTACATTGGATGCATCCGATACGAGTATCTCTCCGAAGTTACGTCTGAAAGTTGTATCAGGAAGGGGATCTACAGTAGTGCATGCGACACCAGTTGCTGCGTTCACGCAGTTTATTGTAACCGGATCGTTAAGTCTGAGCAGCACGCTTTCCCAGATCTCAACATCCATATCACCATCCTGTGTTGCGTTATTTATCTGACTGGAAGTAATATTTACAGCTGCAGGCAGAGGATTTCCCTGTGATATAAGATTTATTCCTGAACCTGAGGCAATGTTTATTCTTGTTACGCTGAAATTCTCTTCTACTGTTCCTGCAACTCTGACTCTGTCACCTCTTCTCAAAACGTCCGTCGGATTACCTGATATCCAGATACCGCTGTTTGGTCCTGTGCCGTCCTGAATATAAACCCTTCTCGGAGCGGTCTGATTTCCGCCTGCGCTTGAAAAATTAATTCCGGGAATGTCCGATGTATCCGCGGTAACAATTCCTTCCACTCCTCTTACATCAAATCCTTCGAATGCAGATCTTCCGCCGTTGTTGGGGCAGAACTGTACATCACGAATTCCCATTGAGTCGTTTGCTCTTACTTCATAAAATAGAGTCGATCTGTTAGTATCTGTCGGCAGTAATTTTACACCGCCTGAATTATCCTGCGCTCTGAAGAAATATTCTACCAATGTACCGATATTAGCCGGAGGCATTTTTGTTGAATAAATATTTCCTGTGATCAGCGGCATATTCTTACTCTGGAATGCTCCGTTATTGAATCTGTAAAATACTTTCATGTCGGTAATCGTAGCGGTGCTTAAAGAAGGATCCGTAGCAGTAACGCTTACTGTCACACTGTCAGGAGGTGTAGGCACTCCCGGACTTCTCGTCGGACTGGAAAGCTGCGGGGGAGCGTTACCAAGACTAAGATCATTCGGATAGATCGGAATGATAACATATGGAAGCTGACTTCCGAATGCTCCTTCATTGTTAGCGTTTATAATAACTCCTCTTACATATTCTACAAATGTTCCGATAGTCGGATGAGCCCATGTCCTTAAAGTATCGCCGGACGGGGATGTGGAAAAGAAGTTGGAGAAATCTCTTATATACATTCTGTTACCGTTTTCATCAACTATACTCCATGGCTGTCTGTTACCGATACCGCCTGCAACAGTTACGTTTCTTATTTCAATATACATACCTTCGTACTTTTCTCCGTCCACATAATTGATCGATCCGCCGTTCGGATAATCTCCGTTTGCGAAGTTGGAAATTGTAACCGGGATCGGAGCAGGTCTTTTTGTGGAAGCTCCTGATTGTAAAATGTCAATTGTATAACCTGTAGCTGTATCTAATGCCAGCTGTGTTAAAGTATTTGCAAAATTTGAACTTGAAGTAGAGCCGAATTCCTGAACCACTCCTTTGACTCTGATTATTGTACCTGAATCTATAAGATCAAGCGCTGTCTGCGGTCCTCTGCTGCCCTGTCTTATTACGATTCCTCCGAATGTACCATTCGCAGTATCCTGAGCATAACAAGTCCAGCTTGAAGTGCCTCTCATCATAGTTCTGAAATCATTATTGGCAGGAGAGACTCTCGGCGGAGCAACTACTCTTGCGACGAACTGTACCGAATCTCCTTCGAGTTCCGACTTATCTCTTCCGAGCGCAAGTGAATCTGCAGACTTTGTCTGTATCTGCTGCAGGGTGACATTTATAAAATCGCCTCCCATTATATTAAATCCAAGCGAGTATATAATGAATGCGGTTATAAATATAACCGGTAAGTGTTTAATTCTTTTCATGATGTTTTTTATAGTTATTAATTTTAGTTTATTAGTAGTTTTTTAGAATTTTAAATGTTACCTGTAAACAATGTTGTGATTAAAGATCTTTTATTTTACAATTACAAACTTTCCTTTTTTTACTTCACCTGAGTTTGTATCCTTAACAGTAAATAAATATAAACCTGATGCTATCGCCTGTTCATTTGTTGTAATAAGATCCCATGCATGTTCACCTCCTGCGAATTTCTGCGTACCGTCAGAGTATGTTGTGAACCATTCTATTTCGCTTCCGTTATAAGTCGCTGCATCGTGTGTAAATTTATCCACTAAATCGCCGGCAATAGTCCAGACGGAGATCTCACAGTTCGACGGCAGATTATAAAAATAAATTTTCCGCAAAAGTTCTTTCCTGTTCCCGGAGCCGTCCCATACTGCGCTTCCGTAATACGGATTAGGATAGACACCTACTTCCGCAGACGCTTCATTGTTAGCGGGAGTACCTACGATTACTCTTTTTGAGTTACCGAGTATGCTGCTTTCGAGAGAACCAAGATTCTGAGTGATGTCTCCTTTGTCAAATGCTGTGACAGAGTACACATACTGAAACCCGTTCAGCTGATTAGGGAAATCAAATTTATAATAATACGGAGTTGTATCTCCGTCAAAATATTTCGGCGAAGCAAGTTTTATAAAATTAAATCCGGTATTATTGCTGATGTTATTGTATGCGCTGTCAAATTCGCCAACGAGTTTGAGCTGTTCCGTAAGATCAGCAGTAAGTTCAAGATCCGCACCGGGATTGGTTCTGTAAATTCTGTATCCTTCAAAGTCCTGTATATTTGATATCGGGTCAATGGATCTTTCAGCATTTGCCGCCCAGTAAAGAGTAACGCTTTTGTCCTCCAGTACAGTTTTAACAGTCGGAATATCGGGCGGAGAAGGAAGTTTGTAGTTGTTGTCATATGCGCTCTGAGCCCATCCGGCGGAGATATTCAGATTCTGTCTCTGATAACTTGAATCCCATGTCGTCGGATCAGTACCGGTCTTCTTTGCGCAGACGACTGCATATACAATATTTATTGTGTCCTGTAAATATCTTAAAGAAAGCTTCTCGCCGTTATCCTGATAAAAAGGACCGTATGAGATCAGTGTGGATCTGTTATTCGGTGTATGTCTGAGTTCGTCATTTCTTGAAGGGACAAATGGATTACTTAACGAATCAAGCGGAGAGACGCTGAGATAGCCGTTTAGTTTTTCAAACTTTCCGCCGCCGTTCTGTGAACTCTGATCAAGAGTCGGAGATAAATAAAGAATTCCTGTTGCATTTCTAAACTGCCAAATGGAATACTTCGTTCTGCTGTTAATATTTTCCTGCGCAGGTTTCGGGTCAAGTCCGAGAAGTTTGAATGCGACATAGGAGTCTGTAAATCCGGGATCCCCGTTGTAATCATATTCATACCACATTCTCAGAGTACTGTCATATCCGTCAGCGCCTTTATTGTAAAATGACGTTCCGCCGGGAGGAGTGATGTTGGTATTTCTTATCACGCCGTCCGCCCACAGACCTACATAAATACTGTCGATAGGGGAGGTGTCACCGTTGTATCCGATGTTGACTATCTTATAATTCAGTATTACCCAGTTGTTTGCAAAGTTAAAATCATAGCAGTAAGATTCAAGCAGAACTTTTATGCCGAGAGGAACGTGATTGACGATCGGAGTTCCGTTAATTACCGTATTGGTATCAAAAAATTCACAGACAAAATCCTGATGAGAAACTGCTTCAGGTCTGAAGTTGGGAGAATTTTGCAGAGAAGATCTTTCGAGAATTCCCTGTCCGGGTGCATTTGAAAATTCAAATCCTTCTCCGCGGTTTGCGCTTGATACATCGATCGCGCCAGTAGTAACTCTTATCTGTCCTGACTTCGATCCGCCCACCCAGATGCCTCCGACAAAAATATTTTCTATTCCGGAATTGATCGGATACTGACAGGACGGCTGATTCGGGAAGTTTGCAAATCCGTTACCGATAGTGCCGTAGTTGGTAATTGTCATTGCAATATTACCGACGTTTGTAAATTTATTATTTACATCATCCTGTATATCACCCGGGTAATATCCTTCAGCGTTCATTGGATAATAATAAGAAGAAAATATAAAGGTTAATACGAGCAGAAAAAGTATTTCGGAGCTGCGGGATCTCATTTTATTAACGGAAAAAAAAAACAAAGCGAGTATTCTTTGGGACATGAATTTTTATAATAATTAGTGTGAAAATTAGTCTTAAATTAAGATATTTATCACTAAAAGTAAAGATAAAGAAATGAGGTAATAGGTGAACTTTTTTAATACTTTCCTTAACGATTGCTTAATTTTGTATTGGTTCGCCGGAAAATGGAATTTTCTAAATTTGATTTTGGCAGATCATACTGCTTCTCTGGTTTGAATTCTGTTTTCTCTTGCCTGTCATAATTTATTTTCTCTTACTTCAAGTTTTTCTTTGAAAGTCCCGTCCATAAAATTTTTCGGCGTTAAATAATATAATGAACTGTTTAATCTTTTTGTATTATAAAATTCAACATACTCATCGATCTGCTTTCCGGCATCATCAAGATTGATCAGAGATGATTTATTTGCTGTGGGTTTTGATTCAAAAACTGAAGCAGCATAACTGGAAGTAGAAACTCTTCGAGATCTTCGATCTTTTTATGATTGTAGATATCATTTACATGAACATTGTGTTTTTCAGAAATCTGGCTGATGGGCATATTCTTTTCAAGAAGATCTCTGAGAATAATAATTTTTTGCTCTGATGTGTAGCGTTTTTTTTCTGACATTGTGGAATTTCCTTTCTGTTTAATTTACAGATATAATAATTCAGAAATTCCATTTCTACTTAAAGCATTACACACGGTTACATTTAAAATGAGTAAACGACCTATATTTTTATCATCGCTGGGTTACATTTAATTTGATTAAATGCGTTTAAAATCGAATAGAATTTACTCGCTTGCAATTTATATTTTTAAAAATCAAATTCTATTTTATAAGATCATAGGTTCAATTTAGTTTAGGAATACAAAATAAAATTAATTTAAAAAATGGTTATAAATTCAAATTTATTCAATATTAATTATTACATAAACTACTTAAAGTTCGCATTATTTATAACCACTTTGCTGTTAAATTCATGTAATGATAAATCAACTGAATCTTCAAGCAATACTGGAAAAACAGAAAATGGGAAATACCCTTCTTGGTCTCCGGACGGAAACAGGATAGCTTATATTGGAGGTATATCAGATAAAGAATATGGAGTCTACGATATTGATGTCGCTGCGAATGAAGATCCAAGAAAAATTGCTGTACCTGAATTTGCATCTACTCCGGATTGGTCACCTGACGGAAGGTGGATTGTTTATTCAAAAAATGGAAACATATATAAAAGGAGAGTAGACAATGATTCGTCTGAGGTACAACTTACTTCCGGCGCTAGCAATTTCTTCCCTTCATGGAGCAAGGATGGTGATTGGATTGCATATGATTCAAATATTGATAGTCCATCCGGATCTCGTTTTGTTTGGAAAATGCGAACCGATGGATCAGAAAAAAAGAGAATTATTTACACCCCTGAACTAGGTGAGGTTCGAATGCCTGATTGGTTTCCTGACGGGATCAGATTGGCTGTCGCAATGAATTTAGAAGGTCCTCGCGAAATTGCAATAATTGATACTTCAGGAAATTTAATAGCTCAATTAACAAACGATGGAATAGATGATGTAAATCCTTCTGTTTCCATGGATGGTCTAAATATCGTATTTGAAAAATCATTAAAATATGGTCAAATATTCAGAATCAAAACTGACGGTTCAGAACTTACAAGATTATCCGATGGCAACAGTATTAATCCGGATTGGTCCCCTGATGGAAATTGGATTACATTTTCTTTAGAATCTCCGAGATTTATATGGATAATGAGTAAAGATGGATCTTTAAAGAGAAGATTGTAATATTTTATAACCTTAATTTGTTTCATATGAAAACAATAACTAAACGAATTATTCTCATTTATTCGTATCTTTTCTTTTCACTTCTTTTTTATGATTTTTCGTTTGCATTTTCAGATCCTGAAAGAGAGATCATAGTGTATATTTCTCCAGAGTTTATTGATTTTCCTGATAGCACTGATAATGGTTTTTTATTATCAAGCTCTGGAATTAGTTCTTCAAATTTATATAATTTACTAGATACATCAGGAATTGTTAATATTTCAAGAACTTTCCCATCATATACAAAAGCAGACACAATATTAACTGATTCATTTGGTAGAGAATTTAATATATCTTTATTTTCTCGAGTTTACACAATCCTACTGAGCTCCTCCGATAGTATAGAAGTCTTAATTGATAGATTATATCAATTATATGATGAAGTGATTTTCGCTGAGAGAAATATTGTATCAGTTACTACAGGAAGCGATCCAGAATTTGATAAACAATGGTACTTAAGAAATACAGGTCAAGGAAGTGGAACTAAAGGGGAAGATATTAAAATTGAATCTGTGTGGAGAATTGCCACTGGAGGTCCAATAACAATCGGTTTGATTGACGCTGGTGTACAACTAGATCATCCAGATTTAGCAAGTAGAGTTTCTGGGGATTCATATTTTTGGGATGTGAATGGAAACCCAGCAGAAAATATTACTACTAATCATGGAACACAAATGGCAGGAATTATTGGAGCTATTACTAATAACGCCTATAACATCAAAGGAATTAATTGGATCTCTCCTATAAATTCTTACAGGGTTTACAAAAACGGAGTGTCGATGTCCGATGTTACTTTTACTAACCAAATAGAAGCATCGGCTCGAAATGATGGTATAATGAACTTAAGTTTCGAGTCTCCAACTTGGTATCATTTAGTGAGATTCGCAATCAAATATGCTACAGATATCAAACGGAGAATTGTCGTTTCTATTACTGGAAATAGTAATACGAATGTGCCTAAATATCCCGGATCATTTAATCAGGTACTAACTGTTGGGGCAGTTAGTAATAATGGAGAAAGAGAATCATATTCAAATTATGGAAATGCTATAGATCTTGTAGCACCGGGTGGGATCTCAGGAAATGTTCAATCTATAGATAGGATAATTTCAACATCAATTGGTGGTGGAACAAAATTTGGTAACGGAACATCGCAAGCTGGTGCAATGGTAACTGGATTAATATCCGTATTGCTTAATTATAGAAACTTAGAAAAGTCAGATATGGAAGGATTGGTAAAAGCTTCTTGTGACAACATAGGTGCTCCAGGTTGGGATGAGTTTACTGGATATGGAAAACTTAACGGGGATAGAGCCATTCAGTATTTACGAGCCCCTATGTTCTAAATTCTTATGGTACTACGAGTGCAATATCTGGCGGTACTCAAATAGGTGCTACAGTTGATATGGGTTTGGTAAGAGTAATTGGAGCATTAGGCATAGTACAAGATGGATATTACAGACTTTTTAGAAAAGAAATCCAAAAAACTATAAGTTTTTCGGTTCCTATTCACCACTCTTTAGTGGATGTTTGGCCAAAAATTGTTTATGAAAATTCAGCTAGAACTATAACCGGTTGGGCGAATGATTTTAGTGAAAACCAACCCCATGATAAGTTCTACACACCGACTAATTTTTGTGAGATAGTTTCATGCACATCTAATAGTGTTACTTTAAGAACTTATATTTATGATATATATCATCATTATTTAGGTAACATATATTTAGGAACATTTCCTGCATCTTCTGCCAACAATGTTTCTGGTTGGATGTTCACTATTTTAACAAAAAATAATCGAATTAAATTTGCAACTGTTGCAGATTATTCAGGTTCAAAAACAATAACTTTTGAAAATGATACGTTATTTGCTCATGATGAATTTTCTGAATTTTTTGTAAAAGATAGTACCAAGATTATTCTGCCGGATAGTGCAATATTGAAAATTCCAGATGATTACACTTTACATTTTTCTGGTAAGACTACTTCTTTGAAATTAAATCCAAATTCTAAAATAATCTTTGGTGAGAATTCTAAAATAATATTTGATAGCTCAGCCACTTTAATTGCAAACGGCGCGATATTTTGCTCCAGTGACACTTCAAATAAATGGGATGGTATTATTCTTTCAAATTCCGGAAATGATTCTATTATTAATTGTATGTTTAGTGATGCTAAGACTGCAATTACTATAACAAATGGAGCTAATTTTTCCACTTTTAACAGAGTAATAAAAGGAAATACATTTAATGTTCCTTCGGGAGGTGAATATAATGGCATTTATGGAGAAAACAATTATCGATTATTAATACAAGACAATGTTTTTAATATGCCGGAATTTAACACTGCATCTGTTCCTCCGATTCCCCTTAAGTATATTGGACTTTATTTAAAAAACAATAGTACTGGTGGTGCAGCTGGAGAACCGGAAGAATCCGAACAGAGTCCATATAGTTTGAATATAATTAATAATACTTTTACAAATGGATGCGCCTCGATAATTCTTGCAAATTACTTGTCTAATGTCTTGCCTTACAGTGTAACTAGGAATGTATTTAACAATACTGCTTCTGTAAATTTTATTGGGATTCAAATAAGCGGAAAAATTAAAAATAATAGTTTTACTTCGAGTAACGTGCCTTTAGGAATTCATCTTGTTAACAGTCATCCGGATTTATACAACAATATTGTGAATTCCAAAGATGTTTCATTACATCTAGCAGGTTTATGCAATCCAAATCTAGCTCCGTATATATTTGAAGGAAATATGATTTGGACAGGAGGAAAAAATAGTTTGGATTCAGATGAAGGTGATAATGTACAACTGTCATCGGCGGGAAAAATTTTAACAGATTGGGGAAATAATAACTTTAGTGTCTCGGATTCAACTAATTATCATATATATGGCTGGATGGATTCCTCCATTAATTCATATTATGCACGTGATAATTGTTGGAATTCAAGTGATGTTCCAATTATATCTTTAACTAAGAATAATTCTTCATTTATTGTACCAATTGTTTATTATAATCTAGGTTATAATTGTGTTACAGAAGCAAATGCAACGGGCTGGAATATTACAAATATGGGGAATGGAATTTATGATTCAGTGAAATTGAGTTATGACATAACTGGAGAAGAGCTTTCAGATTTAGATCAATTATATTATATGGGTGAATCATATTTCACTTCTGGAAATTATCCAAATGCTATCACAACATTAAAAAGCCTTGTGGATAGTGAAGATTCTTATTCGTATCATTCTCATTGCTTTGTACTATTATATGATTGTTATGTATCGCTTGATACAAGCGCAGATGAAAGCTATACAATTGATTTATACACTGATTTAATAGATTATCTTGAAAATAAAATTGAATTAGAAGATTGCGGGGATGTTGATATGGCTATGGTAATTATTGCACAGTGTTATGCAAATATTGAAGAATATACTTATACATCAAATACCTATGAATTATTAGCACTATATCATCCAGATCCAAACATACGTCTTCTTGCATCTTGGAATTATGAAGAAATCCAAGATCTTATTAATAGTGGAAGCGGTGGAGGAAATCAAAATATTGAAGTCAATGAGTATAAGTTAATAGAAAGAATTGAGAAAATAATTAATGATGATCCATTAATGAGCAAAGTTAAAAAAGTATTTGATAATGAGCAAAAGAAAAAACTGGAAGTATTTGATAAGCAAATTAAAGAATCAGTAAATAATCCTCAATTAAATGAATCTTTTCGACAATTAAAAGAGTTTGATAAATTGAAAGAAGAAAGGGCTAAAAGTAATTTATTATTGTCTAGAAGTCTGAACAGTGATGAAAAAGCAAAGAGAAGATTAGAGGATATATCAATTACTGCTATAAGTACAAGTCTAATAAGAGATAACTCAATGGGGAGCAACTTATTACCCTTCGAATATAGTTTGTCACAAAATTATCCTAATCCTTTTAATCCCTCCACCAAAATTAATTTTGATTTACCGGTAGATGGCAAAGCAAATTTAGTTATCTATGACATGCTTGGCCGCGAAATAATGAAATTAGTAAATAATGAATTAAAAACTGCTGGCAGATATACAATTGAATTTAATGGTGTAAACTTTGCAAGCGGAGTTTACTTCTATAGACTAGAAGTAAATAATTTTGTACAAACTAAGCGAATGGTTCTTCTAAAATAAGGGCATTTGTCCAATTAAAATTTTTAATAAATAGGTCAGCGAATAATTTGCTGACCTTATTTTCTATAAACCGAAACAAATTTAGAAATTTTTTGAGACCTAACTCATTATAAAAAGATTCTATATATCTAGGTTGTATTGGCTCGTCGGAAAATGGAATTTTCTAAATTTGATTTTGGCAGATCATACTGCTTTTCTTGTTTGAATTCTGTTTTCTCTTGCCTGTCATAATTTGTTTTCTCTTACTTCAAGTTTTTCTTTGAAAGTCCCGTCCATAAAATCTTTCGGCGTTAAATAATATAATGAACTGTTCAATCTTTTTGTATTATAAAATTCAACATACTCATCGATCTGCTTTCCGGCATCATCAAGATTGATCAGAGATGTTTTGTTTGCTGTGGGTTTTGATTCAAAAACTGAAACAGCATAACTGGAAGAAGAAACTCTTCGAGAGCTTCGATCTTTTTTTGATTGTAGATATCATTTACATGAACATTGTGTTTTTCAGAAACCTGGCTGATTGGCATATTCTTCTCAAGAAGATCTCTGAGAATAATAATTTTTTGTTCTGATGTGCAGCGTTTTTTTTCTGACATTTTGGAATTTCCTTTCGATTTAGTTTACAAATATAATAATTCAGAAATTCCATTTCCACTTGAAGCATTACACAACAACGACGGCAGGAAAATCGCCGTTAGCTTGTCATCATAGGGACAGTATGCAGATTATACTTTATAAATTTCGACTTCATTTATAGTCTTAAAATCTTTTGTATTCAGAGTAGCGATTTGATTAATATTATTATTTAACATTATGGAAACAATCTCGATGTCATAGACTTTGTTTCCCTTAGCATTATTATCTTTCAAAAGTTTTTTGAAGATGTTCAAACTTTTATAATCAGGGAATAATATTGTAGTGTTTAAAATAATATCATCAAAATAATCGAATGCAAGTTTTGACTTAATTCCTAATTTTGAACATACCGCAAAGAATTCAGAAATGTTTTTGCTTGTAGTGTATAGTTCAACTCGCGGATCTTCGACTATTTGTTTTGCTTGTTTATGGAAGGATGATGCTCTGTCTAAATCATATATAAAAATATTAGTATCAATTAAAACTTTACTCATAAGCAATATCCCGAATATTAATATTATCGGCTTTTCCATTCAAATCAATAGCACCGGAATATCTCCAAATTCTTTTTTGAGGTTTCCCGTTTTCGATTTCTTTTATTGTTATCTCAACTTCCTTACCAATGAAATCTTTTGCATCTTTGATTTTTAAAGTGTCGGTTATTAATTTCGTTTTTATTGTTAATGTTTTCATAATAAATTTTTAGAAGGTTTTCGTTAAATTACAAATTCTTTATATTAATTAAAAGAATCTTTCTTTTTTGAATTAAAACAACCAGTTGACTCATAATAAAATGTAACCATAGTAGAAGTAACCTTTTCTATTTTGTTGCTTCTATAATAAAGTAGGAAAAATAAAGCAGAGAAAATTATTTTTTTCATGATTAGTTACTCCTTTCCTTTAATTTATCAAACGCGGTTGTAAAATTAAACTTACTATTCTATGACTTTAAGGATCATTCCTGACATAATAACCCGCGCTGACTTTTGCCGGGATCACATAGAATGTCTTCTCCTGAGATTTTTTGAATCCCATTTGATTTAAAACTTTTTCAGCCGAACTGTAATCCTCATTTCCAAGGGAACTGTAATCAAGAATTAACCAGAACTTATCAATGTCCTTTCTGTTATTCAAAGAGTCAAGCTGCATCTTTAAATCCCATCCGAATATTTCGGGAACAGGCAGTTTCGTTTCGGAATGTTTTGTATGGTATTCAATGACCCAGCCCATGTAGTGCGGTTCAACTATAATTATATTATTATTATTATTATTATAATTTTCTTCAATGTATGAAATGACCTTTCTGTAATCGTTATTCTTAAAATTATTATTGTAATTTATATAAACACCTATGCTGCTCACGCAAAACAGGAACAGAAACAAAAGTATCTGTACTTTTCTTTTAAACAACATTGATGAAAAAAATATTATTGTTATTATCATGTACGGTATGATAATGCTCAGGTATCTTGAGAGTATGATGTTTTGCTTAAAGGAAATAATAAGCGCAATTAACAGCGGCAGGTAAAAGAACAGAATTATGTAATTGAAATCCGACATTACTTCTTCATCGGAATTCAAAAATCTGAACAGACAATACAAGAGATACGCTAATATAAAAAAGCTGATAAAGGCGGATAAATACTGGATGTGAATTGGTTCGAACTCTTTGTAAACGCTTAGGAAATTATCCTTAAAGTAATTAAGAAAATTATGACCTGTATCCTGAAGCGAGTTTACTTTTCTCCACGGCTGACCTTTGCTTATCTGTGAAAAAAAAACGGGATACCAGGGAATATAAAGAATGTTCACAATTATAATTGCAGCGAATTTTCCGCGGAGATCTCTGAATGTATTCTGTTTTGAAATTATTTTAAAGATAAGAATTACAAATGCAGTGAATAAAATCAAAAGGGAAAAGTAATGTGTGTAGACAGCGGTAAATGAGAACAAGACAAACAAGATCAGGTATTTCACGGAATTGTCTTTAAGCGAAAGAAGAAAATAGTAAACCGAACCGAGTGTCAGAAATAAATTGAGATTGAGCATCCGGATCTCCTGCGAGTAAAATAAATTTACCGGCGATACTGCATACAGCAGCATTACGAAAATTACAGGTTCATCTGCTTTAAAAAGCAGACGGGAAATTTTATAAACGAATATCAGAGAAAGCAGTCCCGGTAAAACACTGAGAAGTCTCATTGATAAAACACTGTCTGAAAAAAATCCTGTCCAGTATTTCAGAACAATATAGTAAAGGGGAGGGTGTATGTCTCCGGATGTGTCTTCTATAATTTCAACTGCCGTTTTTTGAGATAACTTCCATGAATAAACTTCATCAAACCACATATTCTTTGTCTCAATATCATATAATCTCAATGCTGCCGTCAGGATTATTATCAGCAATAAAATAATTTTCGTCTTCACTTTGTATTCTTACTAAATACCGGTTAACTGAATGGCGACCCTGCGGGTTCTTTTTCTGTTGTCAAAGTCTATTAAGACTATCTGCTGCCATGTTCCCAGCATGAGCATTCCGTTTTTAAATGGCACGCTGAAAGATGTTCCGAAAATCGCGGATCTGATATGAGCATGTCCGTTACCGTCTCCCCATGTTTCATTGTGATGATACTTGGAAAAAGTCGGTATCAGTTTATCGAGAACTTTCGGAATATCTTTAAGAAGTCCCGGCTCATATTCAATAGTTGTTATTGATGCAGTCGAACCAATTGAGAATATGCAGCATGTACCTTCGGTCAGATTTGATTTATTCAGAATTGCCTGCGCGTCGCCCGTGATATCTATGATATCGCAGTTTCCGTTGGTTTCGAGAATTATCTCATTTGTTATCAGTTTCATTGCGCTGCAGTATTAAGTTTATACCTTTAAAGACAAGTTCCTTGTCAGTTACATCTATTAATTTAGTCTTACCGGAAATTAATCCGCTGAATCCACCGGCAGCAATTACTTTAAGTCCTCTGTATTTCTTTGTTGTTTCACTGATCACTCTTTCACAAAAATACAGTGTCTGATATAAGACGCCGGCGTTTATGTTTGCTTCAGTGGTATTGTTTATTAATGCTTTTGGAAATTGCGGATCTGTTTTTATAAGTGACGCTTTCTCTGTAAGCGAGTTTAATGCGGTTAATATTCCGGGCGAGATAATCCCGCCTTTTAAAATTCCGTTTGATACTAACGTAAATGTAGTAGCTGTTCCGAAGTCAATAACAAGAATATTCTTCCCCGGGAATTTATCATTTGCTGCAACGGCGCTGCAGATCCTGTCATTGCCGAGTGTGTCAGCATAATCGATTTTCAGCGGGAGCTTAAGTTTAAGATCTATAAATACCGGTTTTGTATCAAAATAATTACTGATGGTTTTTCTTATAAATGAATTCTGTCTTACATTCAGAGAAGATATTCCCGTGTATTCAAAACTGTTTTCCGGAAAGCCGCTGTTTAATTTTTTAATGAATGAATTAAACTGTTTTTCAAATTTATCTTTATTGTAAGGTTCACCTGACAGGAATGAAATTTTATTTCCGTGAAGAGAACCTGAAGCGGCTTTAACAGCTGTATTACCTATGTCTATTAAAAGTCTATTCCTGTTTTTCATTCGTTAATGAAAAATGCGTAAAAGAAAATTTACTTTTACGCATTTTTTAAAAAAGCTTTATAAATTATTTAAAAGGAAATTTCATTCCTGCTGTAAATACAAAACATGAAATATT
>Ga0138256_10003565_pt1 | contig 16525 bp, 19 predicted proteins | sample KNB2016incub_MG_FD_105486 | JGI IMG/M metagenome (GOLD analysis project Ga0138256, IMG submission 105486) | Active sludge microbial communities from wastewater in Klosterneuburg, Austria - KNB2014incub_MG | ecosystem: Engineered > WWTP > Activated sludge > Unclassified | place: Austria... | reverse complement strand
GCCACCGAGGTGCACGTGCTTTCCGTGTGGCATGCCAAGCGCGACCCGAAGGACCGGCCGTATTGAGGCCTGATCGGAATTGGACCACGTTGGATGATACCCGCACCTTCCGTCCCGCCCGGGCGGGAATCCTCACAAAGCTGGCCATCCTGTTCTGCGCCCCCTTGCCCCATGCGCAGTCCCGCCCTGCTGCAGGCGACAGCACGCACTTCGTTGGGGTGGGCCGCCTCGTTCAAGTCATCAACGCGGTGCAGGGCCATGAGTTACGCTAGGCTACGGACCGAAGCGTTTGCTGGGTCGGCGACTGGTGTGCCGGATCTGGTACACGAACACGGTATCGCCATCCACCGTGTAGACCACTCTGTACGGGAAACGGGCCACCAGATCGTGCCTGAACTTGCCTTTGCGGATCTGCAGGCCTTTCGGGTTGCGTTGGATGCTCCTCAAGCACGCTTCCAAGGCATCGGCGAAACGGTTGCCCAAGCCTTTGCTGCGCGCTTCGTACCAGTTGTGTATCCGAACCGCCTCGGCTTGTGCGGCCAGGCGGATCATCAGCTTGTAGCTCATGCCCGCCGCCCTTCGCGGATCATGCGCATGGCCTCGTCCAAGCTTACGTAGGTATCCAAACCGGACTTGCGTCTGCGGTCGATCTCCTCCAGTTCCGCAAGCTCATCGTCGGTGATGTCGAAGCCTTCTCCTTTCTCATCGCGCTTCAGCAACGAGCGGATGGTGGCGAGTATGCTTTCGTTCCGCTCCTGCTGCACGAGTTGAATGATCTCAGCACGGAGGTCGATGGCGCTCATGGGTCTTGTGCTTGAAGCCCAAAGTTAGCCCCAACATGGACGAACAACACCCCCATGCCCATCCTCATCGTCCACGGTTTCATCTCTCCCTCGCGCTCCGCACCTTCCGTCCCGCCCTACCGGCAGCCCTCACCACCCTGGCCTTGCTGGTTAGCTGCACGTTGTCGCATGCGCAGCTCATCGACAGCACCTACATCCTTGCCGTGGACCGCCGCGTTCAGGAGATCGACGCGGCAAAGGACTACGGGATCAGGACACAGGAGAACGAGGCGTTCTTCGTGCAGATGACGGACGGTGGTGGTGTGAGTCCTGCTCAGTACACCTCCTCGTGCGTGCCGATATCGATCAGCAGCACCTTGGCGTGGGCCTTGATGAACCGGAACACCACCCGGCAGTCAGCATCCACGCTGAAGGCATGCAGCCCGTGGAGCTTACCGGTGAGCGGGTGGGTGCGCAGGTCGGGGGTGAACGGGTCGCTCGCGAATTGCACCAGCGCATCCCAGAACCGCTGCTTCAACAGGGCATCCGTGCTGATGCGCTTCTTGTAAGCGCGCTTGAACCCGGCATCCCACACCAGTTGGATCATCCCTCCAGGTCCTTGCGCAACTGTGCTACGGATCCCTTGCTCACCTTGCCGCTCCGGAGGTTGCGCGCCGCTGCCTTGGCCCGTCGCAGCAGCGCCTCGCGCGCGGCCTCCGCATAGGCCTTGCGGATGATCGCCGCCGCCACTTCCTTCTCCTCCATGGGAAGAGCATCGAACTGCGCGATGACCGTGTTGATGTCGGGCGTTTTCATGGTGTACTTCTCCAAAGTTAGGTCGATCCCAAGGATACCCGCCATATGGGCGTTGGGCAAGAGAAGGCCCAAGGCGAAGGTGGCAAGGTGGCGCGGTGCGTGTTGAGGTGGCAGGTCAACGGTTTGCTGCCCAAGCGCAGTCCCGCCCTGCTACGGGAGAAGCACGCACCTCGTTGGGATGGGCCGTCTCGTTCTAGTCCTCAACGCGGTGCAGCCGGATGAGGTGCGGACACGCGAGAACGAGGAGTTCCTAGCGGAGATGACCGACGGTGGGGGTGGGGCGCTCCCCCAGCCACGCGGGCAACGGAGCGACCCCTTCGCTGCCCCGTTCCCTTAGCTTTGTATCACCATGGCGCTCAAGATCAGCGAGAACAAGAAGAAGGAGTTGGTGATCACCGTCTCCGGGCCCATCACGCAGGAGATGATCCAGCACATCGCGGATTACCTGCATTACAAGAAGCTGACACAGGGCATGAAGAAGGTGAGCCAGGCGCAGGTGGATGAACTGGCCACCGAGGTCAAACGCGCGATGGGTCGCAAGCGCAGGGCAAGCCTCGCATCGTGAAGCTGGTTGTTGACACCAACATCCTGATCAGTTGCCTGCTGAAGCCTGAAGGGCGCGTAGGCGAACTCTTCTTCCATCCCTTGCATCGTCCGGACCTGTTCGCGCCGGAACGGATGCTTTCCGAACTCGTCGCACATCGCCCCAAGGTGCTGAAGCTCGCCGGCCTGCCTGCCGAACGCATCGGGGCACTGGAAGAGTTGCTGGTCTCGCGCATCACCATCGTGTCCAACTCGGCCGTGGCATCACCTACCTGGGAACGCGCTTACGATCTGGTCAAGGATATCGATGAGGACGACGACCAGTTCGTGGCCCTCGCGCTGCACCTGAACTGTCCGCTCTGGACGGGTGATGGGAAGCTGGTCCGTGGGTTGCGCCGCAAAGGCTTCAAGCTCCTCATGACCAACGACGACTTGCGGAAGGAGTTGGGCGCGTAGCCATACCGGATCACCATGGACAACGAACGCGTATACCGCATGCCCTTCGCCAGTGTCTACCCCCACTACGTGACCAAGGTGGAGAAGAAGGGGCGTACGAAGGAGGAACTGCACACGGTGATCCATTGGTTGACGGGTTACACGGAGAAAGGCCTGCAAAAGGTGCTCGACACAGGCGTTGACTTCGAGACCTTCTTCGCCAAAGCGCCGAAGCTGAATCCGAACGCAGGCCTGATCACTGGCGTCATCTGCGGCTACCGCGTGGAGGACATCGAGGATCCGCTGATGCAGAAGATAAGGTACCTGGACAAGCTGGTGGATGAGCTGGCGAAGGGAAGGGCGATGGAGAAGATCCTGCGGGCCTGAACGGTGCGCGTCCTCTACTTCGTGAAGACGATCCTCCCGCAGGGCACCATGGCGTAATGCTCCGGTGGATCGATTGCGACGCCGAGGATGAGGTCAAGGTCCTTGCTTTGCCCGACGCGCACGGGTACCGATCCATCAGGAAAGAAGGACGGATCGGGCTTTTGCCCATCGATGAACAGCTCAGCACGCCCAAGGCCACCCAGGTCATGGGGCGGGAAGGTCACGCCGATGTAGAGGAGATGGTCCTCTCCGGGTCGCATGGTCGTATTCAGCGATGTAGGCCCGCTGGAGCGTGCACGGATGAAGGCCTCTGCTTCTGTGATCCCGTAGTTGAACACATCCTGCGCGGTGTCCGGGCAGATCTCGTCCGGGAACAGGAACACGCTGACGAACTTATCGGTGTCGGGTAACAGCGCAACGGCGCCGCCCGGGAGGTCCATCGTCAGCTCGGCCGGAACGGTCGAGTCGTTCAGGACGTGTACCCTGAAGATCCGATACTCAAGCTCAGTTCCGTTCGGGTCGGTCAGGACGCCACCTCTGGGTCCGTCGGTCCGCAGGACGAACCCGCGATAGGCATCGGGATGCTTGGAGGTCTTGCTGGTCCCACAGCACGTGACCGCAACGAACAGGACGATGATCCACGGTGATCTCATCGATCAGTGTTCATTGAAGTCACGGAGAAGGCACGGGAGGAATGATCACCCCTTCGGCTCCCACAGCTCGATCTTGTTCCCCTCCGGGTCGTACACCCATGCGAAGCGGCCGTAGTCCTCATCCTGCCGCTTGGGGTCGATGCGGACACCGCCAGCCTCCAGCTTCTTCAGCAGGCCATCGAGGTCCTGCACGCGCAGGTTCAGCATGAACTGCTGCTTGTCGTTGCCGAAGTAGTCGGTGTCCTTCTTGAAGGGCGAGAACACCGTGGGCCCGGCGTCCTGCTGCCACACCCAGCCGTTGTCCTGGTCGTTGATACCGAAGTGGTCGAAATACCACTTGGCCATGGCCTTGTGGTCGTTCGCGCGGAAGAAGAGGCCGCCGATGCCGGTGACGTGTCGGGACATGGGTGTGTGGGTCGGTACGGCCAAGGTAGTCGCCTAAAGGCGGCTTTCGATGGCGGGTCATGACCCGTAGCTTTGGCTTCGCAAGTATCCGCCATGGCCAAGACCCTTTCCAAGCCCGCACCCGTGAAGGCCGACCTGAACGGCCACGGGACCAATGGTACCCCGAAGAAGCAGGAGCGCCTCCCCGTGATGAAGACCTACAAGATCTTCATCGGCGGCAAGTTCCCGCGCACCGAGAGCGGACGGTATTACCAACCGAAGGGTGCCGATGGCAAGCCCCTGGCCAACGTGTGCCGCAGCAGCCGCAAGGACGTGCGCGATGCCGTGGTGGCTGCGCGTGGTGCTGTGGGCGGTTGGGCCGGTCGCAGCGCCTTCAACCGCGGCCAGATCCTCTACCGCATCGGCGAGATGCTCGAGGGCCGCAGCGCGCAGTTCGTGCATGAATTGGTCCTTCACGGCGCCACGCCCAAGCAGGCCGAGGCCGAAGTGGCCGCCGCCATCGACCTCTGGATCCATTATGCGGGCTGGTGCGACAAGGTCCAGGCGCTCTTCAGCAGCGTGAACCCGACGAACAGTAGCCACTTCAACTTCAGTGTGTACGAGCCGACCGGCGTGGTGGGCATCATGGCAGGTGGCAGCAACGGCCTGTTGGAACTCGTGAGCCTCATCGCCCCGGTCATCGCGGGCGGAAACACCTGCGTGGTGGTGGCCAGCGAGAAGCATCCGCTGCCGGCCGTCACCTTCACCGAAGTCCTCGCGACAAGCGACCTGCCCGGCGGTGTGGTGAACCTGATGACCGGTTTCCGCAGTGAACTGCTGAAGCCCTTGGTGACGCACATGGACATCAACGCCATCGTCGTTGCCGATGCTTCCATGGAAGAGAAGACCATGCTCGACACCGAGGCCACGTGCAACCTGAAGCGCGTGGTGTACCCCAAGTCGGAGCAAGCTTCGCCGTATGCGATCCTCGACACGCAGGAGGTGAAGACCACCTGGCACCCGATCGAACGGGGGCAGGGTGGGGGTGGGGGGTATTGACCATGGAGATCCTCACCTGGTCCGACTTCGAGAAGGTCCACCTCTGCGTGGGCACCGTGCTAGCAGCGGAGGACCTGGCCAACGCCCGCAAGCCGGCCTATGTGCTCACCATCGACTTCGGTCCGCACGGGGTGAAGCGCAGCAGCGCGCAGATCACGGTACACTACACCAAGGAGGAGTTGATCGGACGACAAGTGGTGGCGGTGGTCAACTTCCCGCCCAAGCAGATCGGATCGGTGATGAGCGAGTGCCTGGTCACCGGCTTCCCCGATGCGAACGGGGATATCGTGCTTACCTCCGTGGAGCGCCCGTTGCCGAACGGGGCACGGCTGGCGTGATCAGCGCGCGACCAGGAAGCGGCGGACCCGATCACCGATCCGCACCGTGTAGGTGCCGGCTGCCCAGTCCGAGACGTTCAGCATGGTCCTGTCCGTGTTCAGGATGCCGGTGGCGACCGGCTTCCCGGAGACATCGAACACGGCGTAGGATCGCGCCGCGCCGATCACCGACCGGATCGTCAGCACATCGCTGGCCGGCGACGGATGCAGCAGCACTGCCACGGGTTCTTCCCGCACGAACACGGCGTTGCTGATGTCGAACGCATACTTGAACACCGTTTGGTAGGCGAACGCGCTGCCGCCCTGCCGGTTGGCCACCAGGTAGAGGAACTGGCCATCGTAGTGCATGCCCTGCGGCCGCTGATCGTTGTCGATGGGCGTGTCGGGGAGCTCGATCCAGCCCAGGTCCTGCTCGTTGGCGAGGTCATACGCGTAGATGCGCTCCTGATCGCCGTTCAGGTTGTCGGTGACGTAGAGAAGCGTGTCGCCCTTGAGCGCGATGCCGTAGGGCTGTTCGCCCTGGAGCGGCACGGTGTCCACGGGAGCGGGGTCGCCGGGCACCCATTTGTAGGCATAGGCGAAGGGGTAGGTGTTGAAGTCCGGGTAGTACATGGTGTACCACACCGCGTTGCCATTGGCCTCGAGGTCGCCGATGCCTGCGGAGGCGCCGCCGATGACGTCCGGGAAGGTCCAGGAGGCGAGCAGGGCGCCGGACAGGTCGATCTCGTAGAGTCCGGCGCCGTTGGTAGTGAAGTCCTCGGCGATGAGGTACGAAGCGGACCGGCGGATCAGGCCATGGTTGAAATCGTAGGGTGTGGTGAGCTCGCCGAGGATGGACCCGTTGTGGTCGCTGAAGCGGATGTTGCCCGTGAGGTCGCTTCCCAGGAAGATGGTGTCGGTGGTGACATGGATGCCCCAGACGCCGGTGCCCTGTCCAGGGTAGGGGATGCTGTCGACCAGCACCTGGGCGCGGGAGGTCGGCAAGCCAAGAAGGAGCAGGAGCGCAGGGATGAGCGGACGCAGCATGATCGATGGAATGGGATGTGAAGGTAGCTCGGGCCGACCATGGACCGGTCCCGAACAAACGACGGGCAACCGGCGTATACCGCGCACATGATCGGAACCGCGGCCATGAAACGCCCCTTCCTCACGCTCGCCTGCAGCATCACGCTGCTTCAACTGCACGCCCAGGTGCCGGCCAACGGGCGCCGCATCGGTTACCTGATGAACACGGCGGAGGACGGCAACACGGGCGCGGCGCTCGGGCTTGCGGAGGCGGCCTGTGTGGAAGGCGCGCACAAGACCATCCTGTGGTCGGCCGTTCAGCCCACCATCGGTACCTGGGATGCGGGGGAGCTGATGGCGCTGAACATCCTGAACCTGCAATCGGCGGTGCAGAGCGTGCCGCGTTCGCTGCAGATCGCCGTCACCAACACGGCGCGCAACGAGGTGCCGGCGGAGCTGAACGGATACCCGTACGATCACCCGGCGATGGTGGCGGCGTTCACGCTCTTTCTCGACACGCTTTTCGCCCACATCCCGGACATGCCGTTGGTGTATCTGAACATCGGGATGGAGAGCGACATCATGTGGGGCGGGGACGCCCTGCAGTACCAGCGCTTCGGGAACTTCCTGGCGCAGGTGGTCCCGCATGCGAAGCAGCGCTACCAGGCCTTGCACGGCACGGACCTGAGCGTGGGCACCACCATGACCTGGGCGGGTCTCACCAATCCGGTGAGCGCCGCGCTGTGCCAGGGGTTGAACGCCGGGCTCGATCACATCAGCCTCACCTACTACGGGGTGGTCTTCGGCTTCACGGTGAAGCCGCCGACACAGGTGATCGCCGACCTGGATGCGCTCATGACGCTCTACCCCGGGAACAAACCGGTGGTGGTGCAGGAGTGCGGATACCCCACCAGTGTGTTCAACGCCAGCAGCGAAGGGCTGCAGAGCCAGTTCATCAGCGCGATGTTCACTGCGTGGGACAACCATTGGAGCCGGATCCCCTACCTGTCGGTGAGCATGCTGACGGATGTGGACAGCACCACGGCGGTGGCGCTGGCGACCTACTATGGTCTGACGACCACGCCCTATGTGGAGTTCCACCGCACGCTCGGCCTGCGTAGCTGGCCCGGTAGTGGTGCCCTGAAACCGGCATACGAGACCCTGCTGTGCGAGCTGCGCGACCGCGGCTTCTGCGCCACCACGTGCACGGCCTCGGTGCCGGAAGGGACGGACGTGGCGGAGCCCGCCTACCAGCTGGTGGTGGACCCGAACGGGGGCACGGTGCGCGTCGTCACGGCCCCGGGGCCCTCGCGGCCCGTTCGGGTGCATGCGGCGGACGGCCGGGTGGTGGCGCGCGGTCGCACCGGAGAGCCCGTCCCGCTCGGGACCTGGGCGACGGGTGTGCTCTTGATCGAGGTGGAAGGGCTTGGTGTGCGGCGGATCGTGCTGGACTGAGCCGATCGCCGTTCTTCGCAGCATGGAGCTGGGGCCGATGTGGGAGGGTCTGGGCTTGCCGGGCCTGTTCCTGGCGAGCTTCCTGGCGGCCACCATCCTGCCGTTCAGCAGCGAGGCGGTTCTGGCGGCCATGGCCTTGGGCCCGTGGTCGTGGATGGCGCTGTGGCTGACGGCGAGCATCGGGAATACGCTCGGGGGGCTGAGCAGTTATGGCCTTGGACGGCTGGGTCGGCGCCTCACGTGGCGGGGTGTGCGGGCCGATGCATCATCGGCCCAGTGGACCACGCGCATCCGGCGCTGGGGGCCATGGGCGGCCCTGCTCACCTGGCTTCCTGTCGTGGGTGATGCGATCGCGGTGGCCCTCGGCGTTGTGGCTGCGCCGTGGGGGGCCACCGCGCTGCTGATGTTCATGGGCAAGGCGGCGCGTTACGCCGTGGTCCTGGGTGCGATGCGGGCCGTGGGGTGAGGGTTCACGCGCGGCGGCCGTTCACGCGCCCTTCCAGGAACCACCATTTGGGCGTGTCCTTTCGTTCGCGGGCGCGCTGCCACATCACCACCAGGCGGTCCTGCAGCAGTTCGGTCGCCTCCTCCACGTTGTCCGCCACGAAGACGAACTCCAGTTCCTTGCGTCCGATGGTTCCTTCGGCCACCATGCGGTCGATCTGCTGCAGCATGGGCCCCCAGTATTCCCTTCCGTAGAGGAGGATCGGGAAGTCCTTCACCTTGCCCGTCTGGATGAGGGTGATGGTCTCGAAGAGCTCATCGAGCGTGCCGGCGCCGCCGGGCATCACCACGAAGCAGATGCTGTACTTCACCAGCAGCACCTTGCGGACGAAGAAGCGCTCGAAGGTGAGGCTGACATCGAGGTAGGGATTGGGCTTTTGTTCGTGGGGCAGGACGATGTTGCAGCCGATGCTGCGCGCGCCCACGTCACGGGCCCCGCGGTTGGCGGCCTCCATGATGCCCGGCCCGCCTCCGGTCATGATGCTGAAGCCCACGCGACCGATGCGCCGGGCCAGTTCGTGGGCGGCCTCGTAGTAGGGATGGTCCTCCTGGAAGCGCGCGCTGCCGAAGAAGGTGACGCAGGGGCCCACAAAGTGGAGCTTGCGGAAGCCGCGCATGAACTCGCGCAGGATGGACACCACGCTCCTGAGCTCCTTCCACCGCGAGCGCGGGCCTTCCAGGAAGCGGAGGTCGATGTGCTGCGGGTCGCGGGTCGGCATGGGCGGCGAAGGTAGTTCTGTGAGCAGGTGTGCTATGTTCACGGCCTCGATCACCGCCGATGCGCCGCTTGACATTCGCATTTCCCCTGCTCATCTCCCTTCCGCTGCTTGCCCAGCCCCAGCTCGACAACCCCGGCTTCGAGGCCTGGCAGAACGCGGGCACGGGCACCGAGGAGCCCACCGAATGGAGCTCGGTGAAGACCAGCGACGGCGGCACGCTGATCAACAACCTGGCGCCGCAGATGGTGTGGCGCAGCACCGATGCGCACAGCGGGTCGTACTCGGTGAACATCCGCACGGTGTCGTCCTTCCTGGGGCTCGCCACCGGCCTGCTCACCAACGGCCGGGTGCACGCCGAACTGCAGGTGGAGAACAGCTACGTGTTCACCGACACGCTCAACGCGGACTGGAGCACGCCTTGTGCCTCGCGGCCGGACAGCCTGATCGGCTGGTACAAGTACACCCCGCAGCCGGGCGATCAGGCGGTGATCGGGGTGCTGATGCATGTGGATGACGCCAAGCTGCCGGCCTTCGGGACGGAACCGAACTGGGTGGGCGGCGCGGATTGGATGTCCCCGAGCGCGACGGTGGGCACGTGGACCCGCTTCGCAACACCGTTCTACTATCAGGACAATCGGGAGCCGGAGCACATCCTGATGATCATGACCAGTGGGGACAGCACCTCGAGCCAGGTGGGCACGGAGGCCTGGTTCGACGACCTGGCGCTGATCTACAACGTGGCCGCCGCGCCCGATGCCGCTGTGGCCTACGTGACGGCGCAGGACGGGTTCGACCTGAACGTGGCGTACAGCACGGGCGGCGTGCCCACGGCGGCCCTGGACTTCACCGCCGAGCTGAGCGATGCGAGCGGTGATCTCAGCGCTCCGGTGGTCATCGGCACGCTGAACAGCGACCAGCCCACCGGGGTGATCGCCTGCACCATTCCCGCCGGCACCGTCCCGGGTACGGGATACCGCATCCGGGTCACCACACCCTCGCCCTACTACGCGCCGGTGGACTCAGGCATCGTGGTGGAGGTGAGCACGGCGATCGGGGTTGGTGCGATGCCGCAGGAGTGGCGGGCGTGGGCCGATGGTGATGCGCTGTGGCTGGATCTGCGCGGAAGCGCGCTTCAGGCTGAACGCTACGAGGTGGTGGATGCCCGTGGATCGATGGTGGCAGCGGGTCGGGTGACGTCCGGGGTGCTGCTACCGATAGCGATGGCCACGGGACCCGGTCTGTTCGTGGTGCGGCTCCACCATGCCGAAGGTGTGTCGCTGATGCGCCTGGTCCGGCCCTGACCGGTGAGGAGCGACGGCCTTGTCCGCCTGGGCTCCGTGCGCTCGCGGGGCCTGGTCCCGGGACGGTGAATTGATAATGAAGTGTTAACAGCGCAGCGTCCGGAACGGCGGTGCGGTAGGTTCGCGGCCGATCCGGTCGACATGGCCCTCCGCCCCCGCTTGAACCTGCTGATCGCCTGCACCGTGCTGCTGGCGATGCAGTTCATCGTTCCGCCCGCCGCACGGGCCGGACATGGGGCACCCATGACGGAGCTGGGCCTCCCTTTGGCGGAGGATGCGTTCGACGACACCGATCCCGAGGGTCCTCTCGGGTCGGGAGGGGCTCTGTTCCTGGCGTTCCTGCCGGAGCACTGGTCGGGTGGACCGACCGGCACAGGTGCGATCGACGCGGACAGGCCGGGTTGCGCGCTGCTCCTGGTCGCGGGACTGCAGCCCTCGGCACCTTGATCCCCATGACCCCGGCCGTGAGCCGGGCTTGGTGCGTGGCGTGAGCCGTGCGCCACGCGGCGCCCAGCGCGGCCTGTTCCGCCCACCGACGCTCAGCGTCGCATCGGTCCCCTGGTCCGAGCCTGCCGGACCACCTTCCGTTCATCGATCACGATCCTCCATCACCATGTTCCATGTCTTCGGCCCCAAGGGCCCGACCGCTTCACTTCGGAGAACCCGTGACCCCGAGGTCCGCTTGCACCATCGGGCCAAGCGACCGTCCATCGCGCATACCGCCTTCCTGCTGACGATCGGTTGTGCTCCGCTCGTTGTCGGATGCGGCGGTCACGCGGAGCCTGGTGAGCACGAGGGACACGCGCAGGGCCGCTATCCGGCCACCACCCCATTGTTCACGGACACCGTGGTCCAGAAGGACTATGTATGCCAGATCCACTCCATCCAGCACATCGAGGTGAGGGCGTTGGAGAAGGGCTATCTGCAGGACATGCTGGTGGACGAAGGCCAGCAGGTGAAGGAGGGCCAGTTGATGTTCCGCATCCGTCCGGTGCTCTACCAGGCCGAAGTGCAGCGGGCCCAGGCGGAGGCGGAGTTCGCCGGGATCGAGTACCGCAACACCAAGGCATTGGCGGACAGCAACGTGGTGTCGCCGAACGAACTGGCGCTGGCCAAGGCGCGGTATGACAAGGCGCTCGCGGAGCTGAACGCGGCGCAGGCCCATCTGGGCTTCACGGAGATCACCGCGCCGTTCAGCGGCATCGTCGGGCGCTTCCACGTGCGGAAGGGCAGCCTCCTGGACGAGGGGGAGCTGCTCACCGAACTGTCCGACAACAGCGAGATGTGGGTGTATTTCAACGTGCCCGAGGCCGAGTACCTGGAGTACAGGAAGCGCTCGCTCGCCGGAACGGGTACAAAGCTCACCCTGAAGATGGCCAATGGGGAGGTCTTCGACCGGCAGGGGGAGATCACGGCCATCGAGTCCGACTTCAACAACACCACCGGCAACATCGCGTTCCGGGCCACCTTCCCCAATCCTCAGGGCCTTTTGCGGCACGGTGAGACGGGCAGCATCCTGATGGACTCGCGTCTGGCGGGTGTGCTTCTGATCCCGCAGAAGGCCACCTTCGAGGTGCTCGATCATCGCTACGTGTTCGTGGTGGACGGAACAGACACGCTCCGGTCCAGGCGCATCGAGGTGGGGCCGGAGCTCCAGCACGTGTTCGTGGTGGAGGAGGGGCTCACGAAGGATGACCGCTTCCTGCTGGAAGGGCTGCGCAAGGTGAAGGACGGGGACAAGGTGGAGGTCGAGCTCCTGGACCCGGATTCCGTGATGGACCACCTCGGGCTTTACGCCGAGTAGCGGCCGAACACCTCCTGGACCATGTTCAAGAACTTCATCCAGCGGCCCGTTCTGGCCATCGTCATCTCGGTGCTGATCCTCTTCGTGGGCGGGCTGGCCATGGAGCAGCTGCCCACGGCGCAGTTCCCGGAGATCGCGCCCACCACGGTGAACATCTTCATCGCCTACCCGGGGGCCAGCGCGGACGTGCTCACCAAGAGCACCATCATCCAGTTGGAGACGGCGATCAACGGGGTGCAGGACATGCGTTACATCGCCAGTGATGCCACAAGCGCTGGGGAGGGCACCATCCGCGTGATCTTCGAGCCGGGCACCGATCCGGACGAGGCCGTGGTGCGCGTCAAGACGCGCGTGGACCAGGTGATGCCGAACCTGCCCCTTCTGGTGCAACGCGAAGGGGTGATCATCACACCGGTGCAGCCCAGCATGCTCATGTACGTGAACCTCTACGGCAACGGGGATGACGCGGACGAGCTCTTCCTGTACAACTATGCGTTCACGCAACTGATCCCGGAGATCCAGCGGATCACCGGCGTGGCGCAGGCGCAGATCCTCGGCAGCCGCAAGTACGCCATGCGCGTATGGTTGAAACCGGACCGCATGCGAGCCTACAGCATCTCCGCGGAGGAGGTGATGAAGGCCATGGAGGAGCAGAGCCTCATCGCCCGCCCCGGCCGCCTGGGTCAGAGCTCCGGGATCAACGCCCAGTCGCTGGAGTACGTGCTTGTCTACCAGGGCCAGTTCAACAAGCCGGAGCAGTACCGCGACATCATCATCCGCGCCAACGAGGAGGGGGAACTGATCCGCCTGCGTGATGTGGCGGACGTGGAGCTCGGCAGCGAGTTCTTCGACATCTACTCCAACCTCGACGGCCGGCCCTCCGCATCCATCGTGCTGAAGCAGACCCTGGGCAGCAACGCCAGCGATGTGATCGCGCAGGTGAAGGAGAAGTTGAAGGAGCAGGCCGAGTTCATGCCGCCGGGCGTGGATTACAAGGTGAGCTACGATGTCAGCACCTTCCTTGACGCGTCGATCGAGCAGGTGCTGCACACCCTGCGCGATGCCTTCATCCTGGTGGCCCTCGTGGTCTTCCTCTTCCTGGGCGACTGGCGCAGCACGCTCATCCCCATCCTGGCGGTGCCGGTGTCGCTCATCGGCGCCTTCTTCGTCATGCAGCTGTTCGGGCTGTCCATCAACCTGATCACGCTCTTCGCCCTGGTGCTGGCCATCGGCATCGTGGTGGACAACGCCATCGTCGTGGTGGAGGCCGTGCACGCGAAGATGGAGGCGGACCATCAGCTCACACCGTATGCCGCGGTGAAGGAGGTGATGGGCGAGATCGGTGGCGCCATCATCGCCATCACGCTGGTGATGGTCTCGGTGTTCATCCCCATCTCGTTCATGACCGGACCGGTGGGGGTCTTCTACCGCCAGTTCTCCATCACCATGGCCGGCTCCATCGTGATCAGTGCCGTGGTGGCGCTCACGCTCACCCCGGTGCTGTGCGCCATGCTGATGAAGCCTCATGCCGGCGCGCGCAGGAAGTCCATCCTCGATCGCGGCATCGACGCGTTCAACCGATGGTTCGAGCGCCTCACCGGCCGCTATGTGGCCGTGCTGGACCGGATCGTCGTGCGGCGTGTGCTCACCTTCGGCCTGCTCGCCGGGTTCTGTGCGGCCATCTATGTGAGCAACGAGGTCCTCCCGGCGGGCTTCATCCCGAGCGAGGACCAGGGCACCATCTACGCCATCGTTCAGACGCCTCCGGGATCCACGCTGGAGACCACCAACGAGGTGGCGCGCGAGCTGCAGCGCATCTGCGAGGAGATCCCCGAAGTGGCGTCGGTGTCGTCGCTGGCCGGCTATGAGATCATGACCGAGGGCCGGGGATCGAACGCAGGCACCTGCCTGATCGACCTCAAGCCCTGGAATGAGCGGGAGAAGGACGTGAACGAGGTGATGGAGGAACTGGAGGAACGGACCAGGGACCTCGGCGCCGTGATCGAGTTCTTCGAGCCACCCGCGGTGCCCGGCTTCGGCTCGTCGGCCGGCTTCTCGTTGCGCATGCTGGACAAGACCAACGGCACCGACTACCATGAGTTCGAGCGGATCAACAACGCCTTCATGGACGCCCTTCGGCAGCGCAAGGAGCTCACCGGTCTCTTCACCTTCTATGCGGCGAACTTCCCGCAGTACGAGATGATCATCGACAACGACCTGGCGATGCAGAAGGGCGTGAGCATCGGCAAGGCGGTCGAGAACCTCAACATCCTCATCGGCAGCACCTACGAGCAGGGCTTCATCCGGTTCGGGCGTTTCTTCAAGGTGTACACCCAGGCCGGACCGGAATACCGGCGCTATCCTTCGGACCTCAGCGGGCTCTTCGTGAAGAACGAGAGCGGGGAGATGGTGCCGTACTCCGCGTTCATGCGCTTCGAGAAGCGTCTCGGCCCCAATGAGATCACGCGGTACAACATGTACAACTCGGCCACCATCCGCGGGCTTTCCGTGGAGGGGTACACGAGCGGCGATGCGATCAGGGCCATCCAGGAGGTGGCCCGGGAGTCCCTGCCACGCGGATACGACATCGCGTGGGAGGGCCTGTCGTTCGACGAGGCCCGGCGAGGCAACGAGGCGCTGTACATCTTCATCGTGGTGCTCATCTTCGTGTACCTAGTTCTGGCCGCGCAGTATGAGAGCTTCGTGCTGCCGTTGGTGGTGATCCTCTCGCTCCCCGTGGGCGTCCTGGGTTCCTTCCTGATGCTGAAGGCGATGGGGCTCGCCAACGACGTGTACGCGCAGATCGGCATCATCATGCTCATCGGTCTGCTGGGCAAGAACGCGGTGCTCATCGTGGAGTTCGCGGTGCAGAGGCAGCGCGCAGGGGCCACGGTGCGGGAGGCGGCGATCGAGGGCGCCAAGGCGAGGTTCCGACCCATCCTCATGACCTCCTTCGCCTTCGTGGCCGGTCTGATCCCGCTGGTGCTGGCCAGCGGGGCGGGCGCCATCGGCAACCGCACCATCGGAGCCTCCTCGCTCGGGGGCATGCTCGCGGGCACGGTGATCGGGGTGCTGGTGATCCCCGGTCTGTACTTCGTCTTCGCCACCTTGATCCAGGGCCGCAGGCTCATCAGCGATGAACGCGACGAACCCATGTCCGAGCAGTTCGTACGCCATGCCCAGGAGGAGGTGGAGTCGCGGGAAACGATACGCACGCTCAAGGAGCGGTTGAGCGACCTGTTGAAACGCAAGAAGGACTGATGCGCGAGATCCCCATGCCACGACCGACCGACCTTCTGACCAGCATCGGCCTTGTCGCCATGCTTGCGCTCTCCTCCTGCGTACCGGCGTTGAAGGTGCGCGAGGTGCGCAGGGACATGCCCGCCACGTTCGGGGCCGGCACGGACAGCATCAGTTCCGCTGCGAGGCCCTGGGCGCAGTTCCACGGCGATCCCGACCTGCGGGCCCTGATCGACACAGCGCTGGCGAACAACCAGGAGATCAACATCATGCTGCAGGAGATCGAGGTGCTGCGCAACGAGGCCCGCGCCCGGAAGGGCGAGTATCTGCCCTTCGTGGGGTTCGCCGCAGGCGCCGGGATGGAGAAGGCCGGAGAGCACACCCGGAACGGCGCCGTGGAACGTTCCCTGAACATCGCGGAGGACACGCCGTTCCCGGAGCCGTTGAGCGACCTCGGGTTCGGCCTGCGGGCCTCCTGGGAGCTCGACGTGTGGAAGCGCTTGCGCAACGCAAGGAAGGCCGCCACCCTGCGCTACCTGGGCGGCATCGAAGGGCGCAACTTCATGGTGACGAACCTGGTGGCGGAGATCGCGAACAGCTACTATGAACTGTTGGCGTTGGACGCCCAGCTGTCGATCCTCCGCGCCAACATCGCCATCCAGCAGGACGCGTTGGCCGTGGTGAAGCTGGAGAAGGAGGCCGCGAAGGTCACCGAACTGGCGGTGCGGCGTTTCGAGGCCGAGGTGCTCAAGAACAGGAGCGATCTGTTCGATATCCAGCAGCGGATCGTCGAGACGGAGAACCGCATCAATTTCCTGGTGGGGCGCTACCCGCAGCCGGTGCAGCGGGCCCCCACGGGAGCGCTGGACCTGACGCCCGCCGCGCTGTCCAGCGGACGTCCCGGGGACCTGCTCACGCATCGGCCGGACATCCGAAGGGCCGAGCTGGAACTGGAGGCGGCGAAGCTGGATGTGCGGTCGGCCCGGGCGTGCTTCTATCCCTCCGTGGGCATCACCGCGGGGGTCGGCTTCAACGCGTTCGATGCCGCCCTGCTGCTCGAGTCCCCGGCCTCACTGGTGTACTCCGTGGCGGGCGACCTG
>Ga0138256_10003564_pt1 | contig 16527 bp, 6 predicted proteins | sample KNB2016incub_MG_FD_105486 | JGI IMG/M metagenome (GOLD analysis project Ga0138256, IMG submission 105486) | Active sludge microbial communities from wastewater in Klosterneuburg, Austria - KNB2014incub_MG | ecosystem: Engineered > WWTP > Activated sludge > Unclassified | place: Austria... | reverse complement strand
TGCGAGTGCCGTCAATTCACACCGACAACAAGATGGCCGGCAGTGTGCTGTTCCCAATCGAGGGTAAGGGAAATCTTACACTCAATGATGAAAGCGCCCCGGAAGAGCACCGCCATTTGATTGATGAAAACACTTTATCGATAATGCAAACCTCCTTCTTGGAAAGCACGATCATAGAGTCTATTTCTGGCCGGCTAGCGCTGTCTACTGTAAAGGGGTTTGCGGCGGCGATGCGACAGCAGTCGATCGACTCAGACACTGAGCACGATGGATTCACTAACATCGCCGGCGCTGAATTGGAACTCACGGTTAACTCCATAGCGGTCAGCAGCGTCATCGTTTTCCCGGACACTTTGGAAACCGAAGAATGGATCGACACCTTAACGCTTGATACATCCACTGAGCCGACTAGCAACGTTGAACGCGTTGAAATAGATTATAGCGGCAGCACTTTTGAATTGCCCTTCGATAGCGTTACGAATGCAAAGCTTGTCGGCAAGGACTCTACTGCGCATACTATTTCTCTGTACTTTAGCCTTCCTGCCGAGATACACGAGTTCGATTCGTCTGCGAGCGGTATTTCAGGCACCGATCTTCATGTCAAAGTCATATTTAAGCCATCTGCTGGATTAGGAAATCTTGATAAATACGCAGTTGGGGCGAGTACGCCACAGGTAAGAGTATTTATGTCTGGAGCGAATTATGGCTTACTTAAAGACGCTGATGCAGTTATTGTAAGAGCGAATGAGGAAGATGACGAAGAATTTTACAACATTGATGGGGAAACTATTGGTGGTACAAATTCTAATGAAACGTCAATTTGGCTGGAGCCGGAAAGTGGAACCATTGCAGGTTTCCCGCGCGACACGTTGTCAGTCAAATTGATTACTGCGATTTCGCCGGATTTGCAACGCTATATACCGAGCGGCCTTAAGAATGCTGGCGAATTCATAGACGACCACGGGTCTGCATTTGACGCATGGTCGCAAGTAGTTGATGGTGGCAAAAACAAGATAGGCGGAATCCTGCGAGAGTTTATTCAAGCTGGTTCCGTGCTGCGAGTGCCAAATAAGCCGTTTTTTGAATTTGATAAGTCTGGGAAGGTTATTACTCCCGCCGAAGGCGAGCCAGTTCCCAAATACTTATACTCTTTTACGACGTCGAGCGTGAAGCCTGTTACTGTGGAAGGTGAGCTTGACTACGACCTCGCGTTTGGAATGATAATTATTGGTGCTGACGGCGCGACTTACGGTGGCAGCCCCCAAGGAACGCCCTTCGTGACGCCGGAAGTAGCTAAGTGGATTAAGGGTGCTGGCACGTCATTCGTAGGTGATCCAGTCAATACCGTTTCCGGAAATCTAATCTACGACGAAACCGATGTGTCACTCCCTGGCGTCGGACTTGGCCTTAACTTTTCACGGCATTACGATTCGTTCAAAGCAAATCTGCATGATGAGCGAGGAGAAAAGCCAGGGATGATGGGGTATGGTTGGTCACACACCTATTCTGATTATTTGACGTTTGAATCAAACAATGGCGCCCCTAGCTTCGACCTAGATGCAGACGTCATATCTTGGCATCGTCCTGATGGCTCAGTCGTGAGAATGGAATACAACGATGACTATTACGATCTGCATGAGTCCTATCTTCTTCCAGACGGTACGTTTGGCCAGTTCTTCCTAGACGGAGATGTCGAACACGATCTTAATGGTGAATTATACCGTTATCATTTTAAAGGTACAGATGGAGTTGAGTATACTTTTGATAGGTGGAAGCACGACGATGACGAGCAAATGGAATCGCGCGGGCGCTTGGTAGAGGTTAAGGATCGGAATGGAAATTCAATCCACATCGAATGGGATCCTTCATTGGATCTAACGAGCGAAACCCCTCGGCGGATCAGCTATGTGTGGAGTGGAACTAACCAGTCGGCACCAGATGCGGACGGAAACCGTTGGCTCCATTTTGTATATGAAAGTGAAGGTCACAACTATTTGAAGTCTATAGAGGATTCTGCAGGCCGTTTTTGGAATTATCAGTATCGCAACGTGGATGCACCGGGAACTGCAACATCGGATTACATGCTTTGGAAAGTTCTTGGCCCATTATCCAGTGGGTACGGCGGCGCGCAAAATATGGAGTATACGTATTACGACGATTCGACGAAGCGATACGGATATCTGAAGGAGATCAAAAATCACAATATGGGTGCCGTTACATCATACAAGTATTATGGCAATGGGCGTGTGTTTAGCACAACGGATCCTGCCCGTAAAACCGAATACTTTGCCTACGATTTGCTGAACGGCACGACAACCCATGTTGACACGCGAGACAATGTCACACGGTTTACGTTCGATCAAGATGCGTTATACCATCTCAAGCAGACTGAACTGCCTGATGGTTCAGTTTCTTGGCAGGAATGGGCGAACATACACGATGTAGATGGAAGTGATTATAACTGGGACCTAACCGGGCCAGATTTCGGCAGCAGCGACGGCGAAGACACCGACGAGGATAATGATGACGCCAACGATGGTGATGACGGTCGCTATTTGCTACTAAGCGAGATCGACGCTTCGAATCGAAAAACGTCTTACGGTTATACAGAGCAAACTGCACAATACGGTCGTCCGAAGATTCAGATTCTGCCGCCATTGGATTACTCAGACAGTGAGAACCGTGACGAGTTAACAGTAAGGTATTGCTATGACCAACTATCGTCCGGATATGTCGCCATAGAGAGGATCGAGACCAGCGATGGCCAAATAGAAAAGCAAGATGATCGTATTGAGGAATTCGGCATTGATCAAGCAAATGGAAATGTCATTTGGACAAAGAATGCGAACGGTGATTATACCACATCGGTTTACAACGCTCGCGGACAATTGCTAAGGACTACTTCGTCTCGAGGTTTAGTTGACGAAGCCGGCACTTACGATACGGACGTCGAGGATAATCCGATTACGCCGGAAGAAAATCGAGGCTACACTACGTTTTTCGATTACGAAAGTGGTTCAGGATTACTCCTAGAGATGAAAGCCGGCGGGCCATCAGCCGTCGACCAGTCGATTTCAACCTGGGAATACAATGCATATGGTCATTTGATCAAGCAGACGGATCCAACTGGCCGTGTCACTACGTTTATAACAGATCTCTATGGAAACGTGAGGGAGACAACAGTTCCAGATCCCGATGGTCCTGGTCCGCTGAGCGACGCGACAACAAAAGTGACTTACCGCGATGGCGCCGCGATTCAAACAATCGATGGTAACGGAAAGATCACGAAAATCGATCGCGATAATCAGCATCGCATCCGGAGTACCCATTCGACCTCTGCGCCGGGATCGGTTTCATACGAGTACGACGCTTTGGGAAATGTGGTTGCTACCAAAGATGAGCTTGGGCGCCGCACGTTGTTTATCTACGACGAGCTCAATCGAAAGGTTCAAACGGTCAATCCTGACGGCTCAACAACACTGATTCGTTATCGCGCGGATGGTTCAATTGCACAGTCGGCCACAACAACCAGGACGACAAGTTTCTATGGATTGGACTACCTGGCTCGCACAACTTATTCGTATTACGACGATGGAAAAGTGAAGGCTGTCACTAATGCGGAGCGGGAAACCGAAGAGTTTGTCTATTGGCCTTTCGGGGAGATAAACGAATACCGTCTTTACAACAAGGACGAGTACGCGAACGCTGAACCGCAGGCATGGTCGCGCACCATAACTCAAGTTGATGACCTCGGACGGCCAATTGATACGCGCTCTAGTGATTCGGCTCCAGTGACTATTCATTATGACCAGAACGGGAATATTGACGTCGTTACTACCTACGACACCACGGATTATGTCGAATCGGGTGTGCATATATTCACAGGTAGCCTAAGTGCCATAGATGAGGACGACCTCCGCATAACAACAACTCAATATGACGTGTTGGATCGGCCATTTTCAGTAACGGATGCCGCTGGCAATATTACTAAGACAGCCTACGACAAATCTGGACGCGTGGTTACCACGACCGACGCTCGCGGTAGTCTCGAAACCGAGGTTCCAGAAGATTTTACATTCACAAATGATTACGACGGTGCTGGTCGCTCGATCTACGCCATTGGACCAGATCTCAAAGGTGATTACTTCGCGCGCCGTCCCGTGGAGTCCACACGTTATGATCTTGTGGGCAACGCGATTGGTTCTCGTAACGCCGATGGCTGGTCGAGTGAGACCGTTTATGACGGTCGCAATCGTCCAATTCAGCATATCGATGCCCGGGCCGATCGTGAGAAATACATTCTTGAGTATGGAAGCGGCGCGGTCACGTCGGGAGTCGATGATGAGATAACAGATACGTCCCGCTGGGCGCTTTTGGGTTCAGGAGACTTTAATGGAGACGCTTATACCGATCTGATCGTACTTGAAACGACTGACTCCGCACATCGCGTGCATGTGCAAACGCGTGCCTCGGGTGAACACATTGCCAGTGTGGAGTCGTTCCACAACAGCTTTTTGGATGATCTGCCTTCGGATGGAAAGTTTGTCGGAACAGGGGATTTCAACGACGATGGATACGATGACATTGTTTGGGAAACCGCTAGCGACGAGATTGAGGTTTGGCTGATCAACGGCTCCGGGGATGAAATTGCCCTCGAGGACTCAGAGACTGTTGAAACTGTCGCGAACACGCATGTATTGGGTGTTGCTGCGTTGGGGTCAAGTCACATTGCGACGGTGCTTCTCCGGAAGAACGATTCCGGTGGAAATCTCCATTGTCTTCAACGTGAATCTAACGGCGACTGGAGCAATGGGACGCTTAAAGACCATGAAGACAATCCTCTTTCACGCACGTTAGATTGGGAATTTCTCGGATCCGGAGATTTTAATGGCGATACATATAACGATCTAGCCTGGAGAGATAAGGACGATCCGATTAACAGCCAAGCGCTTGGCATTTGGTATTTTAATGGGTACGGCAAGCGCACAGTAGCCGACAATTCCTACGCAACGGTTAACGGAAACTACCAAGTCATCGGTGTCGGCAATTTTGATACATACTTGGGTACACAAACAGCGGACATCCTGGTTCGATATCGTAGCGACTTGGATTCAGCGGATCTCTCTCGAGGCAAAGTTCAAAGTTGGAATATTGAAGATAGCGATGAGTACTTTACGAACATCACTCAGTCCGCAGATTCCAATTGGACTGCTGTTACTGGGAACTTCGACACTGGCCCTGCAACGCGCAGTGAGATTTTGTGGGTTAATCCCATTACAGGCCAACGACGAGTTCAGTATCGAAATCCGGAATTCACCTCAAATCAAACAACGATAGACCGTGCAACTTCCAAGACCGACTACAACGCGGCCAGTGAAGTCTACCGAACGACGGATACCAGAGGAAATTCCACGGCATACGAGTATGATGCGTTAAGTCGACTTACAAAAACGACACTTCCCGATCCCGACGGCACAGAGTCGGGTGCCGATCTAACCAGGCCGATAACGACTTCAGCCTACAACGCGGCAGGTCTTGTAACGTCCCAGACCGACGTCTTGGGTATCACAACGTACTTCAATTACGACGACCTCGGACGTCTAATAGATACTTGGATTCTCCAAGGTGCGGCTTCAGCTTCGAATCCCGATAGCGATGCGCGGACAAATCTTTCTCAAGCCGGAATCGGTGGCTACTTCAGCGTTGGGGATCGAGTTGAACTTAGGGATGAGCAGGGTGCGGTACTCGGGCGAGCTTTTGTATATTCGATTGATGAAAGCGGTGATTCCCTAGAACTGAATGAGATATTGGCCGCTGCTCAAACTCTTGGAGACGTGAACGTCGTTCTCACCAGCAGCCAAGTGGAAGAATTTGCGGCAGGCGGGCAGGTCTCGCGTTCGTTGGACGGGCGCGGAGTTGAATGGGAATTCGACCACGACGGAGCCGGCCGATTGACTAACACCTATGTTCCGGATCAAGGGACTGGTTGGGTCGGCCGGACGACACTCTCAACGACGGTGTTTTCTCATCTTGGTTACGCAACAGACGACATTTCCTACATTTCGCCTGATGACGACGACGAAAAAATCACCACCTCGTATACGCACGACAAATTGGGTCGCGTTGTTACAGTGACCCGACCTGATGTCGGCGGTAGTGAAGAGCCTTCGACAACGCGATCTGTCTACGATGCCGTCGGTAATCTCGTTTATTCGATTGACGAACTGGGTGTCGTCAACCTCACTGTGGAAGAGAGCAGCAATCCAACCGATGAGGAAATTCTCACATGGCTAGATGACCCTGAAAACGAAGTATTCTATTCGCAAACCCAGTACGACGCCTTGAATCGCGCCATCCGCATCATTGGCAAAGACCCGGCAACCGATTTCGGTCCCACTATTGTAGAATATAAGCGTGACTTTTCTGGTCACGTTGTAACTCAATTCGGTCCGACTCAGATTGAGGACTCCGAAAGCTTCGATAATGTAGTCAACTTTATCTATGACTCGCTGGGCAGAGTCACTGCAGAATCCACCAGCGGCGTGTATCTCAATACCAGCCAGACCAATTCCATAGCGCCTAGGACATGGACGTATGATGACGTTGCGAATGAAGTCACTTACCGGAATCGAAACGAACAGGATATCATTTCCACCTATGACAACCTTGGCCGACTCGTTATAGAGGATACAATCGAATCAGATGGCTATACTACGAAGTATAGAAGTGACACAAAGATCGAAAGCATAGTCGGCCCGGGAGCCAGTACAACTTATCCTGATGGTTTCTTTGATTCGTTGGGTCGTCCGACGCGAGTTGAAAAGACAGTGCGTGTTGGCGACGACACCACCACAACACTCGATCTCAAGTATTCGCCACTTGGTGATATTGTACGATTTAACATTATTCCAAATGAGGAGGAGGATTCTCAGGCAAGCTATTCTCGGTCGTTTGATGAGTTTGGCAGGCAACGCGCGGCTCAGTTCAATGAAAGTGATTTCAGCGATGTCGCTAAGCGCGTTGAGTTTAACTACAATTTGATCGATCAGTACACTTCAATAGATCGGCGTTACGCCCCCAGTTCGTCGTGGGTAACGATTGGAAACACACAATTTGATTACGACCCCGCCGCGCGATTGAAGTCGATTGACCACTACAAGGACACGGGAACATCAAACTCGCTCGCGTCTTTTGAGTATGCGCATGATATAATGGATCGAATTGTGACCTTCACAATAAACGGCGTCGATCGTGATTATGTATACGATGCAAATGATCGCCTGACGCAAGACTCTACTGTAGCCGCTTATATTTACGACGAGAATGGCAATCGCCAATCTGCGGGAACCAGCACCGGTCGGGACAACCGTCTGGCCGAAGATGCCGACTGGATCTATGAGTACGACCTGGAGGGGAATATCATAGTCAAGGCATCGAAGGAGCAGGTAAGTAGTCACGCGCGCTGGAAGTGGACGTATACATATGATTATCGCAATCGAATGACGGAAGCGCTCTTGGGCGAGCGTGTCAGTAGCTCATACGCAAATCGCAAGAAGATGTCTTACGCCTACGATGAGAACAACCAGAGGGTGCAGGAGCGGGTTGAAGACTATGTCGCCTCAAGCGACGTTACTGAGCGATATGTCTACGACGGTAACGAGATGATCGCCGTTACCAACGATGAAGGCGAACTTAACACCCTTTATTTGCATGGCCCGGGCGCGGATGATCCGCAGTTGGAAGACCGGGGTGATTCCGAAGCGACTTGGTATCTGTCCGATCACCAAGGCAGTGTCCGCAAGACACAGACGATCAATGGCACGCAGGATGAGACGTATGATTATGATGCGTTTGGAAATTTGGCCCAGTTGCCTGAGCAGCCGGCTGACACTGGGGAACAGACTCATGACGTCTACGAAAATGGAGATGATAGAAAGCGTGACTCAAACTGGCAGGTCAGCCAGAGTCTGACCAGCGGATGGGTCGATGCTTATGAAGGCACTAGTCCGAATGGAAGCTTCGAGCATTCGATCGGCTTCAATTATGATCTCGACAGCGACTCCACTACGTCAACAAATTACATCTATTACTTCGCCACTGAAGTTGAAGTTGATGGCCATTCGTCATCGGATCTCACGGGCATGCTTAGGGTAGACAATGCGGTCAATCGGATTGGAGTGATTCAGGAAGGCGAAACGTCCGTGACATGGCTCGCTGAAACTCCGGAAACGCACATCGATTTCGATTTGGAGTTGGATCCTCAGCCATTCACTATTCCTGCTGAAGCGCTGTCAGATGGCACGAACACCGTCGTGTTTGAAACATGGGACCGTGTGATCAATCCTGCAAACTATAGCGGCACCGACCATCTCGGTGTGAAATTCTGGTTGAAGGTGACTTGGGATGATGTCAGTGACCCCGAACCCTCCCGCTTTATGTACACGGGCCAGGAATGGGATGCTGAAACCGAACTGTATTACTACGGCAACCGCTACATGGATCCCAAGACCGGGAGATTCACGAGCGAAGATCCCGCCAAGGATGGATTCAATTTGGGCGAGTACGTTGCCAGCAATCCCGTGAACATGATGGATCCGACGGGGCTGGCGGCTGTGACGTACAAGCAAGGAGCCATGAATGGCGGATCGCCCATTGGGCCAAGTATTTCGCTGGATAATTTCAGCTCTGCAATTAATCAACACGTTCAGAAATTTGGTTCGGCGATGACTTTTCCGTCAATGTCCTCGTCAATGTCCGATGATGTTAATGCGCACATCGAAACGATGGCCAATTACGCTCGCTCAGCAAATCAACTTGGGCAATTGAATAACGGTATCAGTCAAGAGTGGGACGCGGTCGATTACTTAATTGGTTTCGGTCGGAATGTTGCGAATTCGTGGGTGACCTTGCCGTTGAGATATACAACGGGAATTTCGACGACACAGGGTTTTGATTATCTCGGGATGGCCCGCGGTAAGAACTATGACTACAAAACGGACAATTGGCGGGTGAACGACCCGTCGCTGGTGGACATAGCTCCGGTCATCGGTCCGGCTCGCGAAGGGGTGCATCGTTGGAATTGGGCGATGAGCGATTTCCGAGATGGAGACATCGTTAGCGGTTCTTTGGAACTGGGATCATCTGCAGCCAACTTTGCGCAGGCGGGGGTTGACTTGACCGGTATTGCTGCCTTGATTCGATCGGCTCCTAGGATGGTAACCAAATTACCTACACTGGCGAAATCTGCAAAAGGACTGTACTCCAATGCTCTCAATTTCCTGAATGATGGACCGAGAGCGACGCGTCTGGCGTCCCCCGAGCTCATAAATTCTGTCCAAGAGCACGGTCGCACTATTAACTGGGCCGTTGAGGGATCTGACGAACTCAGATTTTTAGAATGGAGCAGAGCTAATGCGAGTGCTGGTGGTGAGGGGGCAACTAACTTGATTCTTAAGCCCGATGTTAGACACATTGAAATTCTTGAAGAATTTTTACATGGGACACAGAGTAAAATTCCTAAACTTCAAAGGTTGCAAAGTACAGCTGGCAACGATGCCCTGGAAATTCATGTAAGGAGATTTATGTTGCGTCACGAGAGGATGCTCGGAATAAATGGGGAAGAACGACAAATGGTCCGTGACGGCTTAGCTGCATATATCAAGAAAGGCCGAAATGCCGGAGACTAATCATGTTTAAAATGAAAATTGAAGGTAAATTTTCCTTGGCCGATGGACGAACCATTCTTGCTGGAAAGAGTAATAGTATTGTGATTCCACCGCGAGTGAGTTTAGCAATCGACGGCAGCGTTGTGTTGGAGTTGAAAGTACATCCTGAATTTCTTTCAACTCCTCAAGAGTATGGTCGCATCGCCGTCTCTACGCTAGATCAGTTCGAACTAAGTGCCGAAGATATTATGCGGAAGGATTGCGTTTTATTTTCGCAATAGCGCGGGCTAACACTGGCGGTGTTCCGTCAGTGCGTGGCGCGATGTCCATTCCGTCATTATGTTAGATCGACTGAATCGACAAGATGGGAGATACTGAATTCTATGGATCAGTTAACTCACATTCTGGGAATGCCGGTTGATGTAGCTACGAATTTAGTTCGTGTAATGTGTGAGTCTGAACAACCGAAGGCTAACCTGATTGGCGACAGATTTCATGTGGATTTCCTTAAATGCGGTATAGGTGTGATCGCAGCTATTGACGGGAAAGTTTCTTCGCTGCAACTGTTTTCGCAGGGGCACCAGAAATTTGGACAATATTTGGGCTTGCTTCCGAATGATTTGCTTTTCTCCGATTCACGCGCAGAAGTAAGAAGGAAGTTGGGGCATCCAAGCGCTTACGTTGAGGGCGTAGAGAACTCGATTTTCGGATTCATCAACCCATGGGATCGATTTGATTTCGGTGCTATTTCGTTACATATACAATACGATAAGGATGAACTGAATGTGCAATTAATTTCGCTCATGACTGATGCAGCGATTCCGCGATAAGGAGAAATTTTGTGACCGGGAATTGAATGAAACGGGGACGCATAATCAACTCGCCGATTGTCTCGTGCTGCACGAAATGCTTAAGTTTAGTTTTCGCAAACTCGAAGCACGTATTATCGACACGCGAGATCGACGCAGCGCTGTCGCGGTGCTTCTAATCCGCTCTTATGACCCGGACTGCCGCTCACAAGATGTGCAGCAAGTAATGCGAAGAAACTGAAGACAGCAGTTTTTTGGCGGGAACGAGTGGTTGACCACCTGAAGATATGAACAGCGATGTACAGATCAGATAATCGTCTCAATGTTCACGAGCGAATCGTCATCCTCAGCCTTTGCCGTATCCGTTCCCGCTGCGCCGTCCAAAATATCATGTCCTGCATTGCCGATGAGTCGATCATTTCCATCTTCCCCATAAAGCTTGTCATTCGATCCACCACCAATGAGCGTATCATTACCCGATCCGCCGAAGAGTCGATCGATGTTTCCACCTCCGTCGAGATAGTCATCTCCACCGTTTCCATAGAGTCGATCGTTCCCTGCCTGTCCATACAGGGAGTCACGTCCACCTGAACAGTTGAGGCGGTCGAAGCCAGCGCCTCCATACAGGTAATTCTTTCCCGCGCCAGCAGTCAGCGTGTCTCTGCCTGATCCACCTTTCAATGTGTCGTCACCATCACCACCAAACAGGTAAGTTCGGATCGATAGAGTACTCACATCCACCAGATCGTTGCCTGCACGGGCATCTATGTTGAGTTGGCTGAATTCTGGAGCGTAGTAAGACTTGGTTGTGTTGCCATTGACGATGGACAGGACATTGTTGGTGATGGTGGCGGTGATGACTTCGGCGTTGGAAGTGCCCATGAAGTGAATCGTTGAGCCGGGAGAGGAGCCGTTTCCACTGCCGAGTTCGAGCGTGACCTTGTATTGACCGGCGTCGTCGGCCTCGAAATCACGAACGACCAGCCAGTAGGTGCCACCATACGTCGAGGTTTCGGAGATCGAATCCTCAGCGGATGCGAGCAACTCTCCACTGGGAAGGCACAGCATGAGATAAGGATCGACGCTTGATCCATTTCGAGAAGAGACGGACGTGTTGATGGATGTGCCTGGTTCGACGTAGAAGTAGAACAGATCGACATCACCACGAAGCAGTTCACCATTTCGGATGACTCCACTGGTCAGTTGTCCGTAATCTGTTTCACTCGTGTATTGGCTGCCTGGCACGCGGGCGTGGGAATAGCCGTAATTTCCGGTGACCTGGCTGGTGGCGCGAACGATGACGTAGTACGTGCCGGTTTGGCTGGTTGACACTTCGAGACCAACGCCCTTTGGATCGGTTTGGCCGATGACGTATGAGCCGTTTGGGGCGACGATGTCCATTCCAAGCTGGAGACCATTACCGGCGGTGTTCTCGGTGGCGACGGCGTTGAGGATCTGGCCGGAGGTCAGATTGACTCGGTAGATGTCTAGATCACCTGGGCCGGCGGAGGCGACTATTCGGCGGCCGGAAGCGATCGCGCCGGTGGAGTCGTCGGTTTCGGTTCCCTGTTGGCCGGCGGTGAACATTGTGAGCTTATAGGAGCCGGAACTGGATGAGGCATCACGGACACGCAGGGTGTAGGTACCGGAGGTAGCGATGTTGAATCTCAGATACGCCTGGATAGTGCCGGTGGCGGACTTGATGACGGTGTTGTCGGAGTTGAGCAGGTCGATCCTTGGAGTGAATGCCGTGGCGTTGGATTCACCTGCGACGGCGATGACTTCGTGACTACCCTGCGCCGTGAACGTGTAAGTATTTTCTTGAGAACCGGAGATGGTTCCGGCGACGGTCACACCTGATGCAATGTTAACGAGCAGGAGTCGGGGTTCGAGCGTATCAATTGTTGCCTTCACTCTCATGGGAATCCCTCCTGGATTGGTCATGACACGCTGAGCTTGAGCCAGAATTGATGCTGTCGAGGTCGTTGCTTCAGCTGTGCAACAATTCCTTCATTCACACATTCATTCACATCAATGTTAATTGATCAGTTGCTCAATTTCATCCAACGGCGTAACTGAAGTGTGCGAGCAGAGACGCCGTACACGAGATAGGGGAGGTGCAAAAAACTCAGGAAGAGCTCGACAGAACACGTCATCGATTGGAGCAACCGAATTTTTTAAGAAGCGATTGCTGATCGCACTCAAGCTAACCGTGTAGCCGTGTTCAAAACCTTGTAGCGCTTTTGTAGCGCTCTGTCCTCAAACCGAAATCGGTCCGTCGGCGTTGACGACGATCAAATCGCCAACTATCTTCGGTATTCTGCGGGCGTGATAGCTGATCTACGGAAGGGCAGAGAATCCTGTCCTCTCCGGTTTGAGATTGAGCAGTTTCATAAGCTCAATGTAGTCGGTGTTTTGTGCGTGAGTCTCGATTTTTGACTCGGCTGTTGCCCTCAAATTGCCCTCAACGGGTGCGCTGTTTAAGGGCAGCGGTTTCAACTCCACATTCCGAAAACTGTCTCCCGCCAACGCCGCCATCGCGGCTTGGCTGTCGGCGTCGCTCAAGTGGTAATAGAGTTGGAGAACGCTGCTGTCGGAGTGGCCGAGCCACGCGAGTGCTTTTCGATAAGCAACCTGATGGTTCGCACACAAGCTGGCAAAGTGATGGCGGAACGAGTGCAGCTTAAATTTGTCTGCACGCGCAAATTTGAGGGTGGCACAAAGCTCTTTTAGCCGTTTGAGGAGTTGCCGCTCGCGGATGCCAGGAAATACGTGATCGCTACAACGATGCAGGTCGGCAATGAGTTGCCTGATGCGAGGATGAATCGGCACGAACCGAGCATCCTTATCTTTGGTTGTTCCATTGCTTCCGCCCAGGCGGACATGGAACATTCCCATTCCGCTTTCATCGACGCGCACATCGCGCCAGAGCAATTGCTCAGCTTCGCCAATCCGTAATCCTGCGTAGGCAAGCGTTGCAATTACAGCTTGTTCAATGCCCGATGTTGATTGAATGAGTTGTTCCACTTGATCCGTCGTGAAACAAGGTTGTGGATCTGCCTTCGCCTTTGCAAGTTTGCATCCGGTCAGACGATTTTCGTTCAGCTGTCTTTCAGCGTGCCCCCACTTAAACACCTGTTTGCAGACAGTGAGAGCTGCGTACACGGTTTTCGGCTTGTACTCCTGCTTCACCAGTGATTCGCGATATCGGTAAAAGCTTTCTCGACCGAAGCGGATTGCCAGTGTGATTTGCTCGTCTTTGCAAAACGATTTGAGCTTGCCAAGATCGGCTCGATACTTCCATTCCGTCTTACGTGCGACGCCTTTGGCTTTAACGGTCGCAAAATAAGCATCGACGAGTTCTTCGAGAGTAAGTCGGCTATTGGCGACAGGCCGTTCTCCACTTTCTAATTTGGCGTGAAGAGCCAGCGCCTTACGGCGCGCGTGCAATTTGCTCGTGCATCCCAGACTCACACCGACCTGATTGCCGGTCGTATCGCGATACTCCGCGGCCCACCGCGTGGACACGATCGCCTGTCCGTCTTTGTAATAGACGCGACGACCGATCGTGATGTCCGTACCTTCGATGCGTTCGCGGGCATCCAGTTTCATACGTCACCTCATAAATTCCTGAATCAATCGATCGCGCCAGAATCTCAGCGGCTTGCCACGTTTGATCGCGCCGCCGTATTTGCCCTCGCATGCATGACGGTACAGTGTCGAGACTTTGATCCGCAAAAGCTCCGCCGCCTCCGTTGGCGTGAGAATTGGCGGCCAGGTTGTCGATTGCATGGCGGCTGCGATTTCTGGTTGAGTTAGTTTACGATCCATATCACTACGGTCCAGTTGAAATTTGAACATCAATCTTTCATTCACTTCAATTGGCAGAGTACGGCACAGGCTCGATCGAATTGATTTTCTCACTCTGGAGAAAGCGATGGATGCGATAGAAGTGACTTACGGACTCCATGAATCGAGCGGGCAACTAAAGTCTGGACGGTCTCGGCGCTGAAGCTGATCGTCTCTGATTCATTGATCGTTCAAATTCACCTCATCGACAATGAAATCTCAGCGATTGGTGACGGTCAAATCGTATGACAGATAAGATTCCAGATAGCCCACCAATTCGCATTCGTTTGCCATTCGGATTTCGAATCTCCGAAGGTAGGACAACTCACGCAGTGCCAGATTGATGATGTCTGCGTTCAGCGAATTTCGATTGGCATCATACAGACGAACCGCCCGGTTATGGCGAGGCAGCAATAACAGTGCACGGCGATCGATGATCGCCACTGCACGGGCATCTTCAAAAATGTCCAATTGATCTGGAATGCTCGAGTCGTCAATCACCATCAAGGTTTGCCCGTCGCGATCGATGTGATCGAGCAACCGTTCAATGGATTCATTGCCGTGATCGTTCGAACGTGACGCCAGCGAATTCACCGTCAACATCATGGATGTTCGGGGACATGGATTTTCAGTTCCCGGTAGCCAAGTGTGTTCACCGATCAGAAGGCTTTCGATCTCATCATCGGTAGGCAACAACGAATGAGAAAATGAGACTTCCCGATCGAAGATGAACCGCGCACGCGAGGTCAAGGCGATGCGTTCAAACGTATCCTTCACCGATTCGTGTTCGGCGTCGGATTGATATGGCAGCACTTCCGCGGACGCGAGCGCGTTCAATTTCACGTCCGTTGGGATGGGGGATGAGGAGTTGATTGCGATCAGCCGCGAGGGCGAGATTGCAAAGATCATTTCGACGAGCTTTGCAAACATCAAGAATTGCCTAGACGCCATGTTTTCCGGGGGCTGGGTCCGGGACCGAGACACAGTGCTGTGTGCGAGCGTAGGATCGAACATCTCAATCAACCCGTCCGTGGTTAGCCCGCTTTCGGCAGCGGCGTTTCTGAACAACGCCTGAACGAGTGGACTGACCTTGATTCGCTTCACCATCGACTGACTCCGTTGAGTTTGCAGGCATCGCGCTGACGAAAACCGCAGCGTCCGATACCTGTTTTGGCGTAGAATACCTTCATTGTATTGATTTGTCTGTAATGATTATTGTTTTCTCAGAAGCATTGGATTGATCAACAATTTCGTCGTTGATTTCCAAATGTGGATCAGTATATTGGCGGCATGGCAAAGCGAGGCGACGGGCGATCGAGTGGAAAAAGTCGCGAAAGCGCGGGGATGCCCCCGCCTCAATTGGGCAAGGCGCGGGCTTCTTTCAACGAGCGCACGCCTTTGTCCCAGACCATCAAGGACTATTTCGCGCGGATTGGTTCGCCATCGGACGACGTGGTGGCCAAACGACTTGCCCATCGGTTGCAACGTGAACGGCTCAGCGTCGGCTTGATCAACCAGTGGCGAAATGGTCACAAACCGCCTAGCCGACGGCAGCTGGTTGAAATCGCCCGGTTTATTTGCGAACTCGGCGAGGAACGCGATGACCCGATTTCGCTCGACACGGTGATTTACGAGTTGCTCCGTGACGCCGGTATGTCGTTCGACACGCCGGATTTCATGGGGGATGCGCTTTCCGAGATGCAACTGGAAGCCCCCCGAAGCGGCGGTTCCCGCTCATCCTATTGGGTCACCTCAACTGAAGCGGAGAAAGTTCAGGAAGTGCGCCTGGCCGCCGTGAATGCTCCACCTTTCATCGACATTGACGGCAATGGCCTGTGCGGAGAGATCGCTTCGTATGTCGTACGGTTGATGGGTGGCAAGCCACATTGGGTGCCGACCAACTGGGAGAACCAGCGGTCAATGCTGGAGTCGGGAAAGGTTGATCTCATTCCTCCAATTTTGCTCATCGTTCCGCAGCGGATTCGCGAGTTCGCCTTTTCCGATCCGATCGGTTTGCTGGCTGACTTTAAGGCAATCGTGCCGAAAAATGGCAGCAAGGCATGTGTGGAAGTTGAACGAGGTGTCAAATATTTGAATCCGTCCAAGGTTGAAGTGGTTTCGATTGCCGGAGAAATCGGGCAGCTGTTTTGTCGTCTCGCTGGTGCGACTCGATCGGCTGAGGAATCTGTGACTCATGCCGATGC
>Ga0138256_10003562_pt1 | contig 16534 bp, 22 predicted proteins | sample KNB2016incub_MG_FD_105486 | JGI IMG/M metagenome (GOLD analysis project Ga0138256, IMG submission 105486) | Active sludge microbial communities from wastewater in Klosterneuburg, Austria - KNB2014incub_MG | ecosystem: Engineered > WWTP > Activated sludge > Unclassified | place: Austria... | reverse complement strand
ATTTATTCCTGCCAGTTCAATAATTACGTTTTCATCATCAGTGGTTTCATCCTGAAAAATATCATGGCAGGATTGAAATATCACCGATATTTTTTCAGCAGAAATGTTATACATGTCTACCAGATCATTTTTTGTACTTTCACTTATAGCAGCAATATGATTGGCTCTCTTTGCAGATGATTTATACTTCCATCTGTACATTGTTCGATCCCACAGACCAAACTGATCCGGAAATTTTTCATATATCAGATCATGGAAGGTGACTATTTTTTTGGTTTTATGATGTATTCCAAAAGGTATCTCATGACTCAATCCATGAAAAATATCAGGTTTTAGTCCATTGACATCAGAAGCCATTCCAAAAGTGCGCCACAACGGATTAAAGTTTTTTGGCTTATGAATGATAAACTTAGTCGCATCAAGAAAATATACCGTTTCATCATTTTTTTTGATTTTGGGTGTAAAAAGATGGTACTCGTTTTGAGGGTAGAAATGTTGAAGATTTTTGACGAGCGTACGGCTGTAATTTCCCAGGCCGGTAAAATTATTAAAAAGTCGCTTGGCATCAAATGCTACGACTAATTTTTTTCCTAAACTCTGATCTGATTCTTCCATCTTTAACTGTTCAAAATCCATGCAATATTATCAATAAAAATTGACTGCCTCCCGATAAAATTAAAAATTCCCTGATATTTCACTTTTATAATACCTTTGCGATCACAAAAAGTAAAAAATTGATATTCAACTGGTTTGACCACATATTTGCATTTCTGGTAGTAATTATCATCCCGGCCATGTCTTTCAGGTCAGAAAAGATCAGTAAAGAAATGATGGAAACGCTTCCGCCAAAAAAGCACCTTTTTTATACAAACGGTTTGATGCTAATCATCGGAGCACTGCTGGTACTTACATCGTGGAATATCAGCGACAGACCCTGGGAAAAATTAGGAGTCAGATTGCCTGATATAGACTATAATGTAATCACTTTATCGTTTCTTGTGATCATGCTGTATCTTCTGGATGGTATATACGGGTGGATCAACAGAAAACATCATGAAGACAGCTTCAAAGACCTGCAGTATGTCATACCTGTCAACTGGCAGGAATACCGCCACTATATATTTCTGGCTTTCTCTGCCGGTATTTGTGAAGAAATCATTTTCAGAGGATTCCTGATTACGTATCTTTCGTTTTACTTCTCTGATATTTCAAATGGTAATATTTTTGCTATCATCATTCCGGCCATTGTTTTTTCTGTCAGCCATCTTTATCAGGGTTGGTGGGCAGTACTGAAGATTTTGGTACTTGCGGTATTTTTTGGATTTATATTTATGTATTCCGGTTCGCTGGTATTAGTGATCATTATACACATTTTGATAGATCTGATATCAGGAATTATGGGAATGGTAAACCAACCTGGAAATTCGGATAGGACCGTTTAAAACATCTGATTTCCAACAGCAATAACAAAAAAAATCATACTTAAGATTTTAAGGAAGTCTCAAAATTTCAGTCTGAAATTATATCTGATTATGATATACATCATTCATATAAGCACCAATATTTCCTTAAAATAGCCGATATTTGCATTAAGTCATTATTTTAATTTTCAATTGTAAATTAGCAAAAAATAAATTCTGATGGTAAGCTGAAATTCAGATAAACTTTTTATCCATTTAACTGATAAAAGATGTGAAAAAGCAAAGCTCAAATGCTGAAATGGAGATGCTGAAGTGTATTACGGAAAAGTTCACCAGACATCCTGATCAATTAAACAGATTGTCAGAAGCTGACGCTGAAATAATTTCATTTAAGCATAGAACCAGTGATTTTCTTATTTTAAAGATCGATGGGCTTTATGAAGAACTACAACAAGGTCTGTATGAAGATCCCTATCTCATAGGGTGGATGTCAATCACGGTCACAATCAGTGATGTAGCCGCAGTCGGAGCAAATCCATTCGGAGTATTGATGGCTCTTCAGCTACCTGACACATTTTTAAAGGATAAAAGATGGTATAGTTTTTTCCTATCGGGTATTAATGATGCCTGTGCTGAATATGGGGTATATATTTTGGGCGGCGATACTAATAGTGGATCTGCATTATCTGTAACAACATCCGCAGCAGCAACCATTGACGAAGGCAAGCCAATGATGAGATCAGGTATACAAGCCGGAGACTTGCTTTACTCTACCGGTAAACCCGGATTAGGAAATGCATTTGCTTTTAGCCGTTTTTTTGATAAGAAACCAGATGTAGTTTATCAGCCCAAAGCGAGGCTAAAAGAAAGTAAAGTAATTAAAAAATTTGCGACCGCTTGTATTGACACAAGTGACGGATTATTTCCGGCTTTATCTGTCCTTTCTGAAATAAATCATATTGGATTTTCATTACAACAGGATACAGCAAATTTTGTAAATATACACGCTAAAAATATTTGTGCTTCTGCTAAATTACCGTTTTGGATTATGCTGGCAGGACCTCATGGAGACTACGAATTGCTATTTACCATAAAACCGATAGATAAAGATAAATTTGAGGAAGCCTGCCATGATGCATCCATCGATTTTATCGAAATTGGTCAAGTGAATTCAGATCAAAAAATTCGGTTTATTTCTGAAAATAATCAAATAGAGTGTGGAACTGCAGATATTGCTAATTTATTTCTCGAGGCAAATAGTGATGTAAAAAAATATTTTGATTTGTTAATGAAACAACATATTATCTGGCATAAAAAAAATAAATGAGATGACAACCTTAGAAAAAAATAGATTGGATCTTTATGACAAGGACCATACATTGAGTGTAAGAGTAGAAGATTTTAAAAATTTCAGAAATTCTACTGCATTAACATATATGCGTAATATTACAAGCCCGGCAGGAAGGGTGGTAACCGTGATTGATCCATTCAGTGGAGAAGACAAACAGTTACTGATGTTTGCTTCCAATAATTATCTTGGTTTGGCAAATCACCCCAAGGTAATACAAGCCATAAAAAAATCCATGGACATATATGGTTGCGGTATTGGTGGTCCACCTTTGTTAAATGGGTATCTTACATTAACGAAAAAAACTGAAGAACGACTTGCAGATTTGAAGGGTCAGGAAAGTGCCATGCTTTTCTCATCAGGCTTTTTAGCCAATCTTGGTGTAGTAAGTGCATTGGCTCAGCATAATGATATTATATTTTTTGACGAACTGAATCATGCGTCCTTTTATGATGGCTTGAGGCTCACAAAAGCCAAGGCTATAATGTTTTCGCATAATGATACAGATGATTTGGAAAGACTGATAAAATTAAATATTTCCGGCCTGAAAGGCGATATTTATGTCTTTAGTGAAGGTGTATTTTCTATGGATGGAGACCTTGGAAAACTAAAAAAGATCACAGAATTATGTCAAATCTATGGCGCAAAACTGGTCCTGGATGACGCCCATGGTACCGGTGTCATCGGGCCGAATGGAAAAGGCACTGCCGCCCATCTGAACTGCGAAGATAAGGTCGATGTTTTAATGGGTACTTTTAGCAAAGTATTTGCAACTTGTGGTGGTTTTTTGGCGGGCTCCAGAGACTTAATTGACTATATGCGATTTCATTGCAGACCGTATGTTTTTTCAGCAGCAATACCACCAACCATCACTTCTGCAGTCCTTGCCGGTCTGGATGTTATAGAAAAGGAACCGTGGCTGCAACAAAGGTTACTTGATATCGCAGCATATGGTATTAAAAAACTCAGTCATTTTGAATTTTTTTCACAGCCTGAAGCGGCCATTATTGCTCTAAAGTTGCCCGAATATATGGACATCAGAAAAGCTGCCTTTGCCCTTCACCAAAAAGGATTATTTATAAATTCTATTGAGTATCCGGCGGTTCCTTTAGGCGAACAAAGATTTAGAATCAGTTTTATGGCAGATCATACTGAAAAAGATATTGATCATCTTGCAGAAAGTCTGGATGAGGTGTGGAACGACCAATATAATTATACCTATCCTGAATGATTTATTATTCGCATGTAAATGATGATAACAGTGCCGAGCGATTATATTATCAAAATCATCCGGCATCAAATCTTATAACCATTGCCGGAAGTGGTGAATGTATAATGGCAATGGTAGGATTTGATCATTTGGATGTAATAAAAGCGGTAGATAACATTTTTGAAGCATTATATCAGCCTGCGTTAAAAACAGCTTTGTTAACACAGTTTGCCACGGTCATATTTGCCATTGGATATGCTAGAATTGTCGACGACACCCTTCAATTGATAATTCGTTTTCAGTTGGAAAAAAAGAAAGGCAGTAAAACATATCAGGCCATTATGGACACTATGGCTCAACCAGGCCGGCCTTTGATTATGACTTCAATGATTTTATTTGGTGGATTTGCTATTCTTATGCATTCTTCTTTTGGTGATTTATTTATGCATGGCTATCTCATTAGTCAGATTGTCGCAACAGGACTTATTTCCGAACTTTTGATGACTCCCATTCTGATCATTTATTTTTATAAAGAAAGACAAAATATACATGGATAAAATCAACCATCAATACATTATCATTATCAACCCCCATTGTCATCAGGGGAAAGGTTGGGATAAATGGCTCCTGATCAAAAAAAAAGTTTTGGAAAGTCTGCCTTTGCAAGGGTTTATTTTTGTTTTAACACCGGAATTTAGTTTTGATACAGATATCACACCATTATTGACCGATAAAAAAGGCAATATCATAATTTCTGCCGGAGGTGATGGTAGTGTACATTACATTATCAATTATGTAATGGGACTTACTGATGAAATACGACGTACTATTTCTATTGGAGCAATTGGTTTGGGGTCCAGCAATGACTTCCTAAAGCCCTATGGTCAAAAAATAGACGGAGTTCCTGTAAAATTTGATTGGACAAAGGAACCTGTATTAAGTGACGTTGGTTTAGTGCACTTTGTCGACTCAAATGATGTCATTCATAAGAAATATTTTATTATAAACGCAAGTCTGGGTGTGACAGCCTTTGCCAATAATAATTTTAATCATCCTAAAGAATGGTTAAAATTTTTAAAAAAATACTCCACAAATGCAGCCATTTTATGTACTGCCATATTTTCCATTTTTAGCTATAAAAATATTCTTATGAAGATTTGTTTTGTTGGCCGGACATTTATTTCGCCGGTTGCGAATGTAAATATTCTGAAAATACCCTACGTTTCAGGTAGCTTGCATTACACCGTTCCCGTTAGGCCGGATGATGGAAAATTAAGTGTGAATATATGTCTCAATATGAATAAATGGGAGTTGTTGAAAGTTTTGTATAATTTGTCTGAAGGTATATTTAAAATTGAAAAAAAAACCATGTCAGTTTCCATCGACAATCTGGAAGTTTCATCAATTAAGCCTTTCATTTTTGAAAGTGACGGCGAAACTGAAACTGCCAAAAAAGTGACCTTCAGTATTATCCATAAAGTAATTAATATATTAAATTAAATTGTAATATGAAAAAGTCGTTATCTGGTAAACAATTTTCATTCGGAACATTTGGATTCTGGAAGTCCTACTTAATTCATATGCGACCTTATCTTTTTTTTGTGTCCGGTTTAGCAGGATTAAGTGGTATTGCTTTGTCAGATATTTCTGGTTTTCCGGTCTGGAAAACAATAATTCTTTTTATTCCATTTTTTCTTGGCTATGGATTTGGTCAGGCACTCACTGATTGCTTTCAGATCGATACTGACAAAATATCTTCTCCATATCGACCCATGTCTCAGGGGATTGTTAGTGTAAAGTCAGTTCTCCTGACCAGTATTGTGGGTCTTACTTTTATAGGATCAATGCTTTTTTTATTTCACATTTATAGTTTTTTATTTAGTTTACTGGCAGTTTTTGGATTAGCCACTTACTCATACGTCAAAAAAAATATTTGGTTTGGTGGCCCTTTTTATAATGCATGGATTATGGCACTTCTGCCGGTCATGGGTTATTTTGCATCTGCTGGTAATGTTGTTAAAATATTCCCTGAAAACCATTATCATCTTATTTTCATTACATTTTTTTGTTATGCAAATTTTGTACTGATCGGATATTTAAAAGACATAGATGCCGACCGTGAGACAGGATATAAAACTTTTCCAGTTGTCTTTGGATGGACTAAAACCATGATAGTAGGTGATGTATTTGGTATTATTGCACTCACCATATTCTGGAATTCCGGAGTTGATGACATGACTTCATATATTTTTGGAATTGCCGGTAGTATCATATTTATCATAGGTCAGACAATTGGTCATATCAGCAAAGATAAAAATGAGAAAGATGCAATGATACCCATTATTTCTACAGTCAGAACTTTTATTTTGATACATTCAGCCTTTATATTACAGCAAAAACAGGAATGGTTGATTCAAATGTTGATATTGTACATACTTTTTGAAATAGTACTGTATTATCGTCCAAGTAAATATCAGATTTAAAAGAAGACTAAAATTACTAAACGGATCAGATAAATAGAATAAGGTTTGGAAATTATATCTTAAGCATTTTTAATTAATGCAGATAATTGTGATTTTCTTACTTTTGCGCCTTCTAAAAAATATTTACATGATTTCTGTCGATGGTTTAGCAGTAGAATTTAGTGGCCGTACTTTATTCAGTGATGTATCCTTTGTCATCAATGAAAATGACAAGATAGCCCTGATGGGCAAAAATGGTGCGGGAAAATCTACCATGATGAAGATCATCGCAGGGGCTCAAAAGCCAACCCGAGGTCATGTACGAGCGCCAAAAGAAGCAGTCATAGCCTACCTTCCACAACATTTGCTGACTGAAGATCATTGTACTGTCTTTGAAGAAACACTAAAAGCATTTGAGCAAATCTTTCACATGCGCGACAGGATGACTTTTCTCAACAGTGAGCTGGAAACACGCACAGACTATGACTCTGACGAGTACATGAAGCTGATCGAAGAATCTTCAGAGCTGGGCGAAAAATTTTATTCGCTCGAAGATATCAACTATGATGCTGAAGTTGAAAAAACATTGCTTGGTCTGGGATTCCACAGAGAAGACTTTACCAGATTGACCAGCGAATTCAGTGGTGGATGGCGGATGCGAATCGAATTAGCAAAAATTCTACTTAAGAAGCCGGATCTGATACTCCTTGACGAACCAACCAACCACATAGACATTGAATCAGTCATCTGGCTTGAAAATTTCCTTATCAATAAAGCAAAAGCGGTCATGGTAATTTCCCACGACAGGGCTTTTATTGACAATATCACCAACCGGACGATAGAAGTGACCATGGGCAGGATTTATGATTACAAAGCCAACTATTCTCACTACCTGCAGTTGCGCGAAGAACGTCGGGCGGCACAGATCAAAGCCTTTAAGGAACAACAGAAAGTGATTGCAGAGAGTCAGTTGTTTATAGAAAGATTCAGAGGGACATATTCCAAAGCCAATCAGGTCAATTCTGTAGAACGAATGCTCGAAAAGATGAGCATCATCGAAATAGATGAGGTGGATACTTCGGCACTTAAACTTAAATTTCCCCCTGCACCCAGATCAGGGGATTATCCCGTCATCGTCCAGAACCTGTCTAAAAACTACGATGAACTTATAGTATTCAAAGATGCCAGCATGAGCATAGAAAGAGGTCAGAAAGTTGCTTTTGTGGGTAGAAACGGAGAAGGTAAATCTACGATGATCAAAGCCATCATGAATGAAATTGATTTTAAAGGAAAATGCGACCTTGGACATAATGTCAAAGTTGGTTACTTTGCACAGAATCAGGCATCACTGCTGGATTCGGGGTTGACAGTATTCCAGACGGTAGAGGAAGTGGCAGAAGGTGATATCAGAACACAAATCAAGACAATTCTGGGTTGTTTTATGTTTTCAGGTGATGATATTGAAAAAAAAGTAAGTGTATTATCCGGTGGCGAACGCACCAGACTAGCCATGGTAAAATTGCTGCTTGAACCTGTAAATCTCCTGATATTAGACGAACCCACAAACCACCTGGATCTACGGTCCAAAGACGTTTTAAAAGATGCTTTACTTGCCTATGATGGCACCTTGATATTAGTATCACACGACAGAGACTTCCTGCAGGGCCTGGCTGAAAAAGTATTTGAATTTAAGGACAAAAGAGTGATTGAGCATTTTGAGACTATCGATGACTTCCTCGTCCGTAACAGAATGGAGAGTCTGAAGGAGATCGAGAAGAAAGGATAATGATGATCTTTATAATATATGCGAAGTATGGAAATCTTTTAAAAGAAGAGTTAAAAAAGGAAGTAAACTTCTCAAAATATCATTCGGGAACTCAAAATACCATATTTTTGTTTTTAAGGTAATATAAACCATAAAAAATGAATGTAACCATAGATAAGAATAAAACTAAAGTTGAAAATATTAAAGTCATTGAATCATTACCAAAGGTTAAAAAATTCGATGCTAAAAAATTTGGTGGAAAAATAAAGCTAAAAAAAAATCCACTTGAAATTCAACAGGAATTAAGAAGTGAGTGGCAATAGGTATTTTATAGATACAAATATTGCGTTGTATCCATTAAATGGTGATGATGTAATTATTGACCTGTTGAACGAAGAGGACATTTACATATCAGTTATTACAGAGTTGGAATTATTAAGTTATAAAGATCTTACTGAAAGTGAAACTAAAATAATTGAGGAGTTTATCGAAAGTTGTATTGTCATTGAATTGAATCAAATTATTAAAGAGAATACTATACAGATCAAAAAAACAAATAAAATAAAACTACCGGATGCCATCATAGCGTCCACTTCATTATATTTAAATATTCCATTAATTACTGCTGATCAGGGCTTCAAAAAAATAAATGAAATACAAACAGTAATTTATAACAAACCTGAAAAAGCTTAATGATTTAATTCTTACCATTTCGAATCCATGCATTTTCCACAAAATCTTCTTACCAGTCGTCTTATCCTCAGACCATTAGACATAAATGATGCCGATGACTTATTCAGGCTTGATTCTGATCCTGAAGTGATGCGTTTTTTGGGCAACCACCTGGTAAAAAGTAATGAACAAGTATATATATATCTTAAAAATATCATACATCAATATAACCAAAATGGTATAGGGAGATGGGCTGTGGTCGAAAAAGAAACTGGCATATTTGTTGGTTGGGCAGGCTTGAAGTTTACAGATACATTAACAAACGGGTACACCAATTTTTATGATATCGGCTATCGTCTGAAACCGGAATTCTGGGGCAAAGGGTATGCCACAGAAACAACGGAAGCATGGATAGATTATGCAAAAAATAATCTGAATCTGAAAGAATTGATCGCAATTACCCACATTGATAATGGAGCTTCACAAAATGTGCTACAGAAATGTGGATTCAAACGGAAAAACACATTTATTGATACCCTTTACCATGTGGAATGTTTCTGGTGGGAACTGCCATTATAAAATAAACTGAACACCGGCTATGTTACCTGCATTGCAAACTATTCCTTCATGAAATGAGTTCGAACTTTTGCAATCATTTGGTTTTGTGATATATGTGCATCTGCTGTATCCAATTCCAGGGTTGAGGATTTCAACATCCCTTCTTTTGCGATATAATTGCGAAACTCTTCCTGTGCCTTGCCCGGGCCAAAAACATAAATAAAATCAAAATTTACCACTTCATGACTTACTTGTTTAAAAAAGTCACGGAGCTCATTAGCCAGTTTATTTGAGTTGGCATTCTGACTACTTCCAAAACTGCCATGTATATTTGATTTAATTTTTTTTACCACTTCAAATGTTTCTTCATTGCCATCATCGTTAGCTGTAATAATCTGAGCTATTTCGTGATCAATCCAAAGTCCGGCTACCTTTTTTTCATTATACATATTATTCATATTTAATTTACACAAAAATAGAAGCTAATAATTTGGATCATGGTGATTTACATCATACACCACCTTAATCATGGTCAATTGAACTGTTGAATTATCAAAAAAAATGGGACAAAAATTTGATTCTCAGATAAAATTGTGGTATGCAGAAGGGCTGGTAAAAGTCAATCTTAAGATAATTTTATCAAATACATTATATCCTGAAATTAATTCAACTTTGCCAGAATAGAATCGATTTTGGTCAACTCTTCATTGGAAAATGTCAGGTTTTCCAAAGCCTTGATATTGTCTTCAAGCTGGGCTACACTACTGGCGCCTACAAGCACAGATGTAACCCTATGGTCTTTCAACAGCCATGAAATGGACATTTGAGCTAAGGTTTGATTTCTTGAAATTGCGATGTCATTGAGTTTATTGATTTTAACAAGTAGTTCTTTTGTTATTTGAGTGCTCTGCAAAGCCCCGTGAGATTTTGATGCTCTCGAATTTTCAGGTATGCCATTCAGGTATTTATTGGTAAGAATTCCTTGAGCCAATGGAGAAAAAGCGATACAACCTATACCTTTTTGGTCCAGAACACCCATCAATTCCTTTTCTACCCACCGATCCAACATAGAGTATTTTGGTTGGTGGATAAGACATGGAGTACCCAATGATTTTAAAATATTGGCTGCTTTGATAGTTACTTCGGCAGAGTAATTTGAAATACCGGCATACAAAGCTTTCCCTTGCTTTACTGCATGTGCCAGAGCACCCATGGTTTCTTCCAGAGGAGTATTCGGATCAAATCGATGAGAATAAAAGATATCCACATAATCTATATCCAATCGTTTCAGGCTTTGATCAAGGCTGGAAAGAAGATACTTTCTTGAGCCCCATTCGCCATAAGGACCAGGCCACATAAGATATCCTGCTTTAGTGGAAATGATCAATTCATCCCTATACCCTTTGAAATCCTTCTTTAATATACTGCCCACATTTTTTTCAGCAGAGCCGGGAGGCGGGCCATAATTATTCGCAAAATCAAAATGTGTAATTCCTTTATCAAAAGATTTATAAACTATATTTTTGTAAGTGTCAAAATCATCAACATCACCGAAGTTGTGCCAGAATCCAAGTGAAATCAAAGGCAACTGCATACCACTTTTTCCACTTCTTCTGTATGACATATTCTGGTATCGGTGTGTGTCCGGCAGGTAAGGCATGTTATTTCATTATTAATTGTGATAAAAAATAGGATTTAACCAAATAAACCGAAAATTTAAATAATTGTTTTTTTGCCGAATATATGTGAATCCTGTCTGAATTCAACAGGTTTTTTTTCTTTCCCGGCTTTGAAGACCGGGTTGAAATATGAGAGATTAATAAAGCCGCAATTAAAGGCTATTTCTGAAACTATGGTATGAGTACTCATCAATTGCCTGGAAGTCTGCGCAAGTCTGATTATATATGGAGAAGCAAATAAAATTGGATTAAAAAACTATGTGCATCCGACAATTATCGTGAAGTTGGAAGAAATTGGTCAAGTCAGGTTATAATGGAATTGTAGTAGAATAGGAAGCATCCCATCTTATGAGTTTAAATAGGAATCTTCAACGTATTCCAAATACTGAATAAAATACAAAATAAAGAAAAAAAAAGAATCATAGTCTGTTTGTCAGACAAAATTAAACTCAAATTTGATATTTTATATAAATAATGATGAGTGATGTTTAAAAATATTAAATGATTAAATACCTTTGCAACAACTTAGTGTAAGACATTTTTATTCTAAAAATTAATTCCTAAAATATAAGATATCATGGCCAAAAGTAAAGATGTAAAAAAAGAAGTTAAAAAAGAAGCAGCTAAAACGCCAAAAGAAAAAAAAGCTGAAAAACGAAATAAGAAGCCCTCTTATGAATAATGTTTTTTTATTAATGCTAATAATTGGAACAATATAATAAACTTTGTTTCAATATACTAAAAATGTCAGTTACAATATGTTATTACTTTTTTAATGTGTAACTAGTTGTATTTTATTTATTTACATTTTAATTGCAATGGTTTGCAACGAAATAATATTACTTAGGCTGTTTAGATATATGGTCTACAAGTAAAGCTACAAGGGATTCATGATATTCCCGTTGACTTTCAAATGATAAGGCAGGATTGTTTTCATTAGGCAAAGTATTGGGTGCTTCCTCGAGTAATCCTGAAAGTTCAGGATACTGCTCTTTTATAAATTTGGTAACTTCCATAATACGTATGTTTAAATCATCTTCGCTTCCACTTTCAGCCATAAACGATGCCAATAGGTCTGCTTCATTGACTTCACTTATATTTTCACGCTTCATTTCAGGATTAGGAATGCCATGTTTGGGGTTAATATTCATAATTTATATTTTGAAATGTTATATTGACAAACATCTGATATGTTGACTTTTAATACAGTTTTGTTTGGTTTTCATCATGCAAATATCAATTTATTTACCTTACCCAAGTTACAGGATTCAAAACAAAATTTGCAAAATTCACAGGATTAAGTGAGACAAATACATATTTATAAGCTAAGTTTAATATCATGTTCTAAAAATGATGAGTGGTAGTGAATTATTGAAAAATGAGAGCTTGGTTGTCAATAAAAATAACCATAGAATATATCAAAAAATAATATTATAATAATATATTTATTCAATAAATGTATATTATTCCAATAATTAAACTACATTTACATCTAGACACCATATTTTTTTTTAAAACTAACCAAATGCTTAAACTAAAATCCACCACATGAAACATATTATTTTCCTTTTTGTAATTTTACTCGCCTTAGGTTGTAATCCAAAATATTATTCGCCTAATACGCAAAATGTACCATTAATTTCTGAAAAAGGAGAAACCAATATCACTCTTTCAGGGAGTGGAAATCAGGCAGAATTTCAGGTGGCTTATGGATTGTCAGGAAGTTTTGCTTTCAAAGCAAACGGAGGTCTGTTCATACCACCAGATCTGGATAATGGCAACGGTGGATCCGGTAATTTTTTTGAAATAGGTGGTGGTTATTATACGCCTGTAAACGAAAAATTTGTTTTTGAAACATATGGTATTGTGGGATTTGGTAGTATGGAAAATCATCTGCCGTCGACTGTCGCTGCCAGCCCCCAGACAAAAGGAGATATATCTGCCAAAATACTCAGATTTGGAATTCAGCCCAATTTTGGATACAAATCAAGGAATTTTTCAGCTGCCATCTCTTCCAGAATTGTCAGTTTGAACTACAGTAACATAGAGGGAGATCTGATATTTGATGGAGTAAACCAGCTTAATTATCTGGAAGAAAACAAGTCAAACTTTTTAATCGAACCAGCATTGACCATTAAAGCTGGCCTTGAAAAAGTAAAACTTCAGTTTCAATACGGCTACAGCCTGAATATGAGCAATAGTAATTTTACACAGGATAAAGCCTTTGCTACCATTGGTTTAAACTTCAATTTCAGATAGCAGAACTAAATTTTGTATAGTTACGTCCAATAAGAGCACAGTAAAAAGTGGGAGTCAGTAAAGCAAGGAGTATGCTTCACTGACTTCCTGTTTTGATATCTACATTAATACCATCATAAAATATATGGCTGCAATAGGTATATTGGCCATCAAAAGCAGAATTACATTTGCTATATCCTCAATGGCATCCATTCTGATACACGCTATTCCAATTAAAATTAAGAACATTATTAAATTTGTAATGATAGCCAGGATCATGTATATAAACCCAATTGAAATAATGACCATATTTTGCGGATCAATGCAATGAAATGTAAATATTACAGTTCCAATGAGAAAAGAAGCAAAAGCCATTATTTTTGAAGTATTGAGATAACCGGATATTTCCATTTTTTAATTAATTTTATTCAACAAAACTATTATTTGATGCGCTTTCCTCAAACCATTTGATCCTTCTTGTCACATACATTGTTGCAGCAATGATGACAAACAAACCTACTGACCCTGCCAGCAAAGCCGTTTTTTCCAGTTGGATGATAAGATAGATATATCCAAAGAGCGAACATAATAATACCATCAATATTACCGAACTCTTTCTGTTTCTGAACATTCCCAGACTATACAAAAATATCAGCCCTATAGTAGCAATGGCGGCGCCAAAATATGCAGCATCAAATCCATAAAACTCTGAAATAGAAAGCAATAACGTAAAAAAGATGGCCAGCGCAAATCCTATCAAAGTATACTGAAAGATATGAATTCTGATTCTCTCCACAATTTCTGTCAGAAAGACAACCAGAAAGGTAAGAATGATAAACAGTATCATATATTTTCCGGCCCGGTAAGACTTTGCATAGTTGTCAATAAGGTGTCTTATTTTGACCCCAAAAACATTATCACCCAAATCAATAATATCATTGTCTTTCTGAAATGAAGGGAGTGATTTATTGTATTCCAGAATCTTCCATCGGGCATCAAACCCATTGGCGTCTGTCTTATGTTCAGGTAGAAATCCACCGGTAAAAACGGGATCAGTGAATGCTGATTTTAAATGTACTTCTGTCGACTTACCTAAAGGAGCAAACATAAGCCCCTTGGATCCTTTGATATCCAGCTGATAAGAAAATGTATATTCTTTGTTATTCAGGTCAACAGGCGTTTTAGTATGTAATCCGGTTTTGAAGCCGGAAATATGCTGACCGCCATAATAACCCACTTCAGTACTTTGACCGGTTGAAACTTGTGGATTAATATTAAAACTGATATTTTCCATGCCTGGATGTAATGTCAGTTGTTGATTGTTCCATTGGATATCTATTTTATTGTTGATGCCTTTTGGATCTTTTATACCCATTATCAGGAAAGCTTCATCCAGCAACAGATCTTCCTGTTTTATATTGGTGATTTTATCATCGGGGACTTTAAAGCTGCCGTTAATTTTCATTCCTGATTTATAGAGCAAGACTTTATACAGACTGCGGTATTTTGACTCTGTAGTGACCGAACCATCAATATGCAGACTTTCAGGCATAAGGATAAGATTGGTTTTTGTTTTGACTATAGGTTTTGTTTTGTCAACGTTGGGTACAAAATGGTAGTACGGGATAATAAGTGCCGGACCTGTGTGGATTTGTTCTGCACCCCAGCCGGTCGAAACTTCATTGATGACCGATTCGCTGAGTTTTTGTCGCTCATCGATCAGATCAAGAATCATAAATTTCGGTATAAGTAAGAAAATGACCAAAAAAAAGATAAGTGCAAGTTTAAGTGTGATTTGTGTTCCGGGATTTTGGAAAAATGATGTTGTCATGTTTTTAAAGATTTAGTGATTTTGTGATTGAATGTGTGAATGTTTGAATGTGTGAAAGTAAAATGTTCGTGGTTCAGTTTGATTCTTGTTCATTGTTCGGTTTGTTTGTCGATCGGTTATTCGTCGTTCAGGTAGTTCATCATTCGGTTGTTCCATTATTTTTATAAAGTACTTTGAGATGCAAAGTTATAATGCAAAAAAATATCACAGACTCTAGCCCTCGCCGATAAGTGCTGCCAATGCTTCGATATGTTTACGAAAAGAAATTTTACCTTCCGGTGTAGCCCTGTACGAAGTCTCCGGTTTTTTTCCAACAAAAGCTTTACGCACTTCCAGATAATGTTTACTTTCCAGAGCCATAGTATGGCTTGCCAGATTGCCATCTGACAGTTCGAGCATCTGCTTCATGTCAGTAAAATTCACCCATTCATTGACCATCAGGACAGACATAATGCCCAGCCTCACGCGGCTCTCAAAGTCTTTGTTAATTTTGCTTATATCGATATCTTTCACCATGCTTTTATTTATATCTATGATACATCCAGATACCATAAATGATATGAAGAACTCCGAATCCTATGCCCCAGAATACAAGTCCATAACCCACAAAAACAGCAGCCAGTAAACCAAGTACCAACTGACACATTCCCAGCTGGTAAATATCTGATTGGGTAAATTTGGATGCGCTGACCAAAGCCAGACCATAAAATATCAGCATACTTGGTACGACCATATAAAATAATTGATGCCACGTCAAAATAATACAAAACAAGCCACCTGTGACCAAAGGAATAATAGCAGCTTTGACCGTATTGCGGGTAGCCGCAGACCAAACAGGATGACCCAGTTTTTTTGATTTTTTAACAGTAAAATAAATACCGGACATAAGCGCAAGGATTAAGGTACCCAAAGCCACCGTTGCCAATTGCAAAATCACCTGGAAAGAATAATAATTGGGTTTACCATCAAAATAATCTATCTGATGTAGCTAGAATATATAAAATGTCAAAAAACATCCCGCTAATGCCACCAGTCCGGCACCCACACCAGATAAGCCACTCAATGAGATGAAAGTCGATGATCTCTCCATCATCTGTCGTATATGCGTTAGATCGTTTTCGTATTTATTCATGATGGTGAGAATGTTTTTAATTTTATTTTATTAATATAGTATCAAAATTAATTTTTATTTGATATACTTTTTTAAGCGGATAACCATTAGTATAATATCCGAAATGATGAACTACGTTCGAATCATTAATACAGTATCCAATTGAATAATTGCCGTCTATTTTTGGAATACCTGTCATGTCTAATTTCAATTTTACTAATTCATTAGGCCTTAAATCT
>Ga0138256_10003561_pt1 | contig 16535 bp, 10 predicted proteins | sample KNB2016incub_MG_FD_105486 | JGI IMG/M metagenome (GOLD analysis project Ga0138256, IMG submission 105486) | Active sludge microbial communities from wastewater in Klosterneuburg, Austria - KNB2014incub_MG | ecosystem: Engineered > WWTP > Activated sludge > Unclassified | place: Austria... | reverse complement strand
CCCGAAACGAATACGGCCGACGCAAACCAAACGAATCCAAACTCGCCCAGTACCAATACGGGACCGACCGACGCGGACAAGCAAGAAGCCAGACGTCTTTATGAAAAAGGCGTCGACTTGCTCGGTGAAGAAGCCTTCAGCGCTGCACTTGACGCATTCGAGCGCTCGAGAGGGATTTATCCCACGCGAGGCAACACCTACAACGCAGCCAAGTGTCTGCGCAAGTTGCAGCGTTTTGACGAGTCGCTCGATCTCTACGAAGCACTTTTGCGCGACTTCACCAACCTCCCAAGCGAGGACAAACTCGAAGCCCAAAAAGCCGTCGCCGAGCTTCGTGACCTCGTCGGTACCATCGACGTCACAGGCGCCGTGCCCGGTGCGGGAATCGTCATCGATGGCCAAAACAGAGGCGACTTTCCGCCGGTCACACCCATTCGCGTGACCGTAGGCGCGCACATCGTACGCATCATCAAGGAAGGCTACGAGCCCTTCGAAACGCGGGTGGACGTCACGGGCGGTCAAAGCGAGCGCGTCGTCGCGAAGCTCAGCAAACTCGCAGCTTCAGGACGGCTCAAGGTCATCGAACAGGCGGGGCGCAATCTGGACGTGCTCATCGATGGCTCGGTCGTTGGACAAACCCCCTGGGAAGGGTTGGTCGCGGCGACCAAACACGTCGTCATTTTGCGTGGCAAAGGAAAAACAGGCACGCAGCCCGCTGCAATCGACGTACCGGCACAGCAGATAAGAACCCTTCAACTCCGCGCCGAGGACCTCGAATCGTCCTTGCGCGTCGAGCCTTCGCCCATCAACGCGCGGGTCGCCATTGACGGTGTCACAGTGGGAAATGGCCCGTGGGCAGGACGCATGCGCACGGGCTCGCACCGCGTCGAGGTCGCTGAAGATGGATTCATCGGCGTCACGAAAACCATCAATCTCACGGTTGGTAAGGTCGAAAAGGTCACCGTGACACTCGACCGCGATGACCGCGCCGAGCGTTGGCGCAAGCCGTCGCGATGGATCATCGACGCGACCATCGGCGTGCCCATCGCCTCCACATTGGGCGGAGACGTCGGGGAAAGTTGCGCACAAGGTTGTGATCGCAGCGTTGGTCTTGGCATCCGCGCGCTTGCTCGAGGTGGTTACGAGCTCGGCTGGGGGCTCGGGTTTGGCGTCGAGGCAGGCTATGCGGCGATATTTCAATCGCTCGACAATCGCTCGGCGTCGGTCGTTCCGGTAGGGCTCGCGCCACAACCCGGCACGGCGACCGATCACGTGCGGCTCGACGGTGCCTTGGTCGGCGCAAGCGTTTGGTACAGGCTCGGAGAGAAATACCCGATTGGCTTCCGTTTCGCCGTAGGCGGTCTCCTTGGCCGCGTTCGCGACGACCGCACGGGAGAGTTTGCCGCTCGCGTCAGCGACAACCTGAAGCCTCCGTCGCTGTCGGATGTTCAAGCCGCCCGTTACCTCTATTTCGAGCCGGAGTTGTCTCTCGGCTATCGAATCGGCAAACACATCGACCTTGCCGCCACCATGTCGGTGTTTTTCTTGTACACTCCGAACGAACCTCGTTGGGATGACCAAAAGTCGTTTTACGCGGGCTCCGACGGCGTGGCCACCTATCCCAACGAGAAGCTCACGGGCAACGTGATCGTCGTGCCCATGCCTGCGCTGCGTCTGCGATATTCGCTCTGAGCCCGAGCATGCATCACTTGCGTCGTGATTCAATCGTGAACGTCACGCGCTGATTCTTCTTCACGTACGGCTTCGCGCCGATGAGACGCGTGAGCTTTGCCCTCACGCCCTGATGAGCACGATGTCCTTGCCGCTCGTCGTCGTCGCGTTCGATGATTGCAATCGCTGCGCGAGCGGCGCTGCTTTGGGTCGCCTATCAAAAATGACGAGCCATCCGGTCGGCAGCGCGAGCCTCTCCAGATACCCATCCATTTGCGACAAACCCTCGTGCAACGGATCGGTGTCGCCGTCTTCGCGCCATACTTTGATTTCGATCGGCAATTGATCCGGACCTCGCACGAGCAGCAAGTCCATCCGGCCCGTACCAATCGCGAATTCCCGCTCTACGCGGCCTCCGCCATTGGACACGCGATCCAAAAAGGCCATCAGCACCAAGTGCGGAGCGGCTTCGTGATACGGCGTCGACTTCAAGAGCGGCTCGCCATGACGCCGCCAAAATGCCAAAAACGCTTGCAACAAAGCATTGAAGTCCATCCGGCCATTCGGCGTGAGCCATATCGGGTGGATGTCGGGTATCGACCGGAGGGCCGTTCTGGACAGCACCCGAGGAATGATCTCGCGGTAGATGGGATTGGCAATCTCCAATTTTGCCGCGGCTGATTCCCGCACGATGCCCAGGTCGACCACATAACGCTGATCATCGTCGGGTACGTTAGCCATGTGCTCGCCCACCATGATCGGCTCGATCACGCGGCGAACCCTCGGTTCTTGCAGTCGTTCTCCCAAACTGTCGAGGTGTGTATCATGGCGACGAACCAAAATATCCTTGGCTTGATCGACGTGTTCGACCGTGATCGCAACAGCGGGATCAGGCGCCAGCTCCTCGACGATTTCGCGCGCCAGCGCATTGACGAGCCACGGTTGCCCGTTCGTCAGCTCGTAGGCTCGAGCGATCGCTTCGGGCAAAAAGACTTGCCCCGTTTCCGCTGTGTGCTGCCCATAAAGTTCAGCCACTTCGTCGTGCGTGAAATTGCGCAGCGTGAGCGCATTGGCGACGATGTTGAACGGACTGGACGAATGACTGCGATCGACTCCTCCCGAAGCAAGCTTGTAATCGCGCACGTTGCGCATCCCGATCAGCGCGAGCGATTGCGGGAAGTGCTCGGGGCGATACTTGTGACCATCGCGAAGTTGGCGTAATACCGACATGAGCGTGTCGCCTTCGAGCGCATCGATCTCGTCGATGAAGATGACAAGCGGCCTGGGGCACGCATCCGCCCAGGCTTGGAGCGCCGTGCGGATGCGAGCGCCCGGGTGCGCTTCGGGCCACGGCGGAGGTTGCAGTTCAACAGGCAGCGATATCCTAGCCGCGAATCTCCAAGCATCCAAAATGGTCAGCTCCGCAGCATCGATGTCTTGCCTCATCGGTACACCCATCTCCGCCGAGACGACAACCGCAGCGTATTGGTCTTCCTCGGTCAGTTCTTTCGCGAGCGTAAGGATCGCGGTCGTTTTACCGACCTGCCGAGGTGCATGGATGACGAAGTAGTTTTCGCCATCGATGAGATCGCGCATGTTCGCGATGCGCCGCAACGCCGGCAAGGTGTAGTGCTTGCGCGGATCATTCGGGCCTGCGGTGTTGAAGCGTCGTCGCCGAGGCTTTGCCATGGGCGCGACTGTTCCACGAAGCATCGCATGGGGCAAGTTTTGTGAAGGTACGCCCGTCGGCGACGAGCCGCATCGTCAGCCACGTTTCGAGCGGCGAGGTGCCGCAGGTTTGCGGAGTTCTTTGGCAACTTTCTCGAATTCGGCATCGATCGGTCGAGGCTTTGCGTCTTCGAGCGCTCGATACCGACCGTATTCCTGCTCTGCTTTCGTTTTCGCGGCATCGGCGGACACGGTCCCCGCATGATCGAGCACCTTGCGGCCCGTTGTTTTCATGAATTCATCCAGCTTGTTGATCCAATCGCGCATGGTCATCGGGTTTCGTTCGAGCGCCTGCAGCTCGGCGTATTCGATGTACATGCCGACGATGCGATTCATGACCGCCAGCTCGTGCTCATTGAGATAATTTTTCGCCACTGTGGCGTCGTCTTTGTGAATGATGCCTCCCGGTCTCGTCGTGTGCATACCCATGAACGGTTGGTCCGCGTTGGCCCGTTCGTGAACCAGCTCAGCGGCGGTATGCCCGTGCACGGCATAGTGCATTTTGTTTTGCACTGCGGCGAAGAACCGCTGCGACACGGTAACATTCGGCGTGTAATCGACGCTCGTCGCATAGATGTCCAGCACTTTTTGATAGAACCGCCGTTCGGACGCTCGGATGTCCCGAATTCGTTCCAGCAGTTCGTCGAAGTAATCGCGATGCCCCGGGCCCGGCGGGTTTTTTAGCCGCTCGTCGTCCATGGCAAAACCTTTGACCAGATACTCTTGAAGGCGCGCCATGGCCCATTGTCGGAACTGAGTGCCGCGATGGCTCCGCACACGAAAACCCACCGCGAGGGTGACTTCGAGCCGATAATGGCGTAGCGTCCGAGTGACCTGCCGCGATCCCTCCTGTCGAACTTGTAAGTAATCCTTACAGGTTGCTTGCTCGGAGAGTTCGGCTTCGGCAAAAATGTCTCTGAGGTGGATGGTGATGTTTTGCGGCGTCGTCTGAAACAGTTCGGCCATTTGGGCTTGCGTAAGCCACAGCGTCTCGTTCTCGAAGCGACACTGGATGCGAGTGCGCCCGTCCTCGGTTTGGTAGAGGATGATCTCGGACGTGGGTAGAGTTTTGTCGGTCATGTCGTTGCTTCCGATTGTATGGCGTCGTCAACTCTCGAGTCATTGCTTAGCCTAGATCGACGAACTTGCCAAGTTGCGCGTCGCAGCCGCGGGAAAACATGCACTCCCGATGGCAAGTACAGTTGGACCGTCACGGGACAAGCGAAATGACGATGGCAAATGCAATTGGACCGTCACGGGACAAGCGAAATGACGATGGCAAGTACAGTTGGACCGTCACGGGACAAGCGAAATGCCGACGCCAAGTACCGTTGGACCGTCACGGGACAAGCGAAATGACGATGGCCAGTGCAGTTGGACCGTCACGGGACAAGCGAAATGACGATGGCAAGTACAGTTGGACGGTCGGCGGGTCAGGATTCTGAAGGCTTTGACGACGGGCAGGGGTCATGCAGTGGAACAGGAGAATCAGCGTTTTTTAGGTGAACGGGTGCCGTCGATGGTGATGGACTCGCCAGGTTTCAAGTAAAAAGCGGCGGTTGACTCGGAATATTGCATGTACCTGCGGTCATATTGTTCGAGCTCCATGACGGTAATATCATCATGCGAGCCTCTGCGGCCGGAATCCAATCCCACGGCAAACACGAATCGCTTCTTGAACAGCGCTTCGTGTCCGAGAACCAAGCCGTGCATCAAACTGGACTTGCCGCCGCTGTTGGCAGGTCGGACGTAGGGCGCCATGTCGTCGCGACATGCTCGTTGCAACGCAACGGAGTGCCATGGACACGAATCGGCCGCGAGGGCACGACCAGGTTGAACATTTGAGGCTACGGACCGCCTTCGGCGTCCTTCGCCCCAAACCCCAAGTCGAGCGCCTGGAGGTTCGTGGCTCCAGCATTACATCTCGACCGATCTTATGGTTCCGCAAAGAACCTGTCGCAACGATGAAATCGTCTTGGCTAATATGCTCGTTCCAGCCAATACAATGGACGCCTCTTCGCATGCGCAATGGCAAGCACGAAGATGTGTGGTTCGTGAATTTCGAACGCCACGAGATGGGGGAAACGTTGAACGACCGCACGCCGAATCATTGGTTCGCGCATCGACATGCCAGGCTACGGGGGAAATAAGAGCGGTGCTTCACCGATTTGCGCCAAGACGCCCATCACTTCAGAAACGAACTCACTGCCGAGTCCAATGCGACGCTCGTCGTACCATGTTGCCGCGTCGCGAATCTCCGCTTGCGCGTCACGATGCAGTTCGACCCGCACGACGCATCTCTAGCTCCGCCAAGATTTCCCCACATGCGACCGACGCCTCCACCGTGTTGACTTTGCCTTCCGCGATGTCGCGTGAACGGCGCTCGAGCTCATTCGCCCATGCCGCCGCAACTTGCTCCTCGGACTCCTCGAGACTGAAAAGCAGCTCTTCTGCGAGCCGCGCTCGCTCCTCGCGGGAAAGTCGCAACACCTGTGCGTAGAGATCGTCCTTCGACATATTGTCGAAACTAGCAGATCCTTACGTCGTTGCAACAAGCGCTTCTACGGTGATTTCGTTGATGCTACTGTCTGCGCGAGGAAGACAACCCAGCACTTCCGCATCTCTCGGCCAACGAACCTCGTTGGGATGCCCCAAATTCGTTTTACGTACCGATGGCGTCGCCATATTCGCTTCGAACCCGACCAACCATCACTTGCGTCGTGATTCAATCGTGAACGTCACGCGCTGATTCTTCTTGCGTCCCTCGGGCAACCGATTGTCCGCAATGGGCTTCTTGTGCCCATGACCAACGGCATGCAGTCTGTCACGCGCAACCCCCAACTCGACGAGTTTGTCGACCACCAGCTCGGCACGTTTTTGCGACAGCGCCGCCTTCTTTTCGATGTCGCCACTGTCGTCCGTGTGTGCACCCACCTCCAATACCAAGATCTCCGGGTGATCACGTAAAACGTCGCGAACCTCCTCCAACACGGCCACCGACGCGTCCGTCACCGCTTCCCCTCGAGCTTTGCGTGACAAGGCAATCTCCACGGGGCTCGACAAGAGAAGCTCGTCCCCCGACAAACGAACGAACCGCGGGCAGCCTTTCTCCGTTGCCTCGCTGGAACCTCGCTCGCGAGGACATCGATCCTCGGGCCACTTGATGCCGTCTCCGTCGAGATCGTCCGGACAACCTCGTTGCGCAGGATCGTCCACGGCCGCGCCTGGCTTGTCTGGACAAGCGTCGAGTGCGTCCGTCACCCCGTCATCGTCACGATCGACGGGACAACCACGTTTCTTCGGGTTGTCGCTCGCAATGCCCTTTTCCTTCGGACAAGCGTCCTCGGGATCGACAAAACCATCCTGGTCCGCGTCCCCAGGACAACCATTGCGATCGAGCTTCGTGCTCTTCTCTCCGGCCACCAGCGGACATGCGTCATCGACATCGAGCACGCCGTCCTTGTCTCGGTCTGGAGGCGGACAACCATCTTTGCCCGATTCGGCTCCGAGCTCGCCTTTTTCGTCGGGACACGCGTCCACGTCATCTCGGAAGCCATCGCCATCACGGTCTACGGGGGAATTCGTTGGTCCTAAAATAGGTTTGGTCGGCCCAACGTCTTGCACCGGCGCCCATCCCACGGTGCCCAGCACGCGAAATGCAGGCGTGCCAAACGCGGACGTGAGTCCCGGGCCGCCAGCCGCTCCCAAAAACAAACCACGCACGACCTTCATCCGCGCCGACCCCAACAATTCGAAGCCCACACGCGGCTCGCTCTGAATGTCCGCTTCATTCGATGCGAGCACGACGGTCGTTCCAAGAGGTCGCTGGCCAAATGCTTCAATGCCCAGGCGCAATCGATCCGCGAGCAATGTCACGCCTGCCGCAGCTCCGAACCGAAGCGCATGCGGCAACGTCGATGCGCGCAAATGCACGCCGGCCGAAGCGCCCCAAACGAATCGGCCAATGGCGCCACCCAAGGCAAAGTGGACATCGCTTCTCGCTTTTCCTTCACCCACGAACGAGTCTGCATTTCCCACCGGGACAAACAGATTTGCACCGAGCCCTGCTTGAAAGGGCGAACGCGCGTCACCCACGATGCGCCCTCGCAAACCCAAGCGAATATCCGAGACGGCAGCGCTGTTTGGCGGGGTTATCGACACGCCTTCGAGCGGCTCGCCGGATTGCATCAGCGCAATGGGAAGACGCGCCGACACGAGCAGCCGATCCCAGAGCGCGAGCGACACATCTGCGCTCACGAATGCCTGTGACGACACGAATGGCGTCTCGATTCCGTTGGCACCGACGAGCCGCAGCGGACCGTTCGAATAGTCGAAAAGCACTCCGCCGCGCAGCGCGAGATGGCCGCCCACCAACGCCGAAGGAATGGCGAAGAACGTATCACCGCTCGGGGTCGGCTCGAGCTGATTGAGGGCATGAGCGCCGAGGTTGTCTTGGGCAAACGAGGACTGCGCTGTCGTCAGCGTGACGAGCGTCCCGACGGCAGCAACCAGGTAAAACCGTTTCCCGCGTCCGAGCGCCATGTTCATCGCTTCCTCACGATTCGAAACACCACGCGGCGATTTCGCTCGCGCCCGTCCACGACGCGGTTGTCTCCCGCGGGGTTGCTGTGGCCGTACCCCTTGGTGGTCAGTTTTTCCTTGGGCACGCCGGCGTCGATCAACCATTGCCGAACTGCTCGCGCACGGTCCTCGGAAAGCCGTTGATTGAACTCCGGATGCCCGGAATCATCCGTGTGGCCTTCGATCTCGATGAGCTCGATCTCTGAATGGCGAGCGATCTCGTCGCGGATCTCGGTGAGCACTTGGTTGGTGATGGGTTTGACCGTTTGATTCTTGTGCTTGCCGTACTCGATGAAGCGAATCTCGAAGTCGATCACCAGTTCGTCGCCCTTGACATCGACGAACTTGGGGCAGCCATTCCGGTCGCTTCGCGCATCGGGTACGCCTTTGACGGTGGGACAAGCGTCCGCGGGCCACTTCACGCCGTCGCCATCTGGATCGTCTGGACAACCGCGTTGTTTTGGATCGTCGACCGAAATCCCTTTTACGCCCGGACAAGCATCTTTCGCGTCGGGCACACCGTCATCGTCCTTGTCGGCGGGGCAGCCATGTTTCCGCGCGTTGGAGCTCGTTTCGCCAGGTTCGTTGGGACAAGCATCCTTCGCATCGAAGATCCCGTCGCCATCGCCATCGTCGGGACAGCCGTTCTTGCCCGCATCCCCGCTCCGTTTTCCCGCGTCGTTCGGACACGAATCGTCAAGGTCGAGCACTCCATCTCGATCGCGATCGGCGGGAGGGCAGCCATCTTTTTTCGGGTCGCCCGCAAGCTCGCCTTTTTCGTCTGGGCACGCGTCCACGTCGTCGCGAAACCCGTCGTCGTCTCGATCGCCCGCGGGACCTTTGCCCTGGCTGCGCGTGTTGCCGTTGGCCTTTGCGCTGGGTGACCAACCGACACGCGCGACGAGGCGGAAGGTTGGCGTGCCAATCGCTCTCGACAGCCCCGGCCCACCTGCTGCACCGAACACGATGTCCGAGAACGGCTTCAGTTTTGCGCCGATGAGCAGCTCTGCATGGGTGCGTGATTCGACCAGGATGTTCGCGCCATTTGTCCCAGACGCGAGCGACCCGTCGGCCAATGCTACGGATCCGTAGAATTCCGGCCCGATGGACAAGCGACCGTTCCACAGCAGAGCGGCAGCGCTCGCGCCGAAGCTGACGAGATGAGGTTCGTCGGAGGCGCGAAGCCAAACACCTCCGTTTGCGCTCCAAACGATCCGCGAAGCCACCTGACCGCCGAGGATGCCTTGCAGTGCACCGCGCCACGCGCCATCGCCCGTGTAGAATCCTGCGGGCCCGGTGGGGATGAACGCGCTTGCAGACAAACTTGCTTGCAGCGGTGATTCGTCTCGGCCGAACAGTCGACCGCGCACGCCCAACCGAAGGTCACCGAACGCGACGCCTCGAGGTGCTTTCAGGTCGAGCCCTCCGGCATCGAATGCGGCTCCCGAGGACAAGAGCGCCACGGGAACGTCCAGCGACACGAGGAGCCGGTCGAACAGCGCGAGCGACGCATCGATTCGCAGAAACCCTTGCGCATCGACCACGGCGGTGTCGACCCCTTCGCCGTAGATGCGAAAAGGTTTGTCTGCGTAGTCGAACGCGACGTGAGCTCGTGGCACGAGGTGACCACCGATCACGGGCGTCGGCACGCCGAACGTCGCATCACCTGTGGACGCGGGATCGAATCGATTGAGGGCGATGGTTCCTGTCGTCGCTTGCGCCATGGCACGAGGCGCCGCCGCGGTGACGACGGCGCCAAGGAGCAGAGCGAGCAGGGAGGGGTTGCTCATATCGGCATGCAGCGTAGGAGAAGCGGCCACGACGGGACAACAAACCCGGTGTTCATGGTGTTCATGCAGCGCGCTTGCGCCTGCGGGCCAGGATAAACCCAATACCGATCACGAGCGCGAGGGCTGCATCGGAATCCGATCGTTGTTCGCCCACGCGACATCCGCATCCGTTGCCGCCGGCGTTGAACGTGGGCTTTGTGGGATCCTCGCACGCGTCGCCTTTACCGTCGTTGTCCGCGTCCGCTTGATCGGTGTTTGGCACGGCGATGCAGTTGTCCTTGTCGTCGTTCACGGTGTCGTTGTCGCTGTCGTCGCACGCGTCGCCCAGGGCGTCTTCGTCCTGGTTTTTCTGATCGGTATTCGGCACCGTGACGCAGTTGTCGTCGACGTCGAGGACTCCGTCACCGTCGTCGTTGTCGTCGCACGCGTCGCCGTCGTCGTCGGCGTTGCTGTTTTCTTGTCCTGCGTTTGCGATGAGGTCGCAGTTGTCGTCGACATCGAGCACGCCGTCTCCGTCATCGTCGGTGTCGCACGCATCGCCTTCGCCGTCGGAGTCGGTGTCTTCCTGGTTCGGGTTTGGCGCGAGATCGCAGTTGTCGTCCGCGTTCAACACGCCATCACCGTCTGGATCGTCCGAGCACGCATCGCCGATGCCGTCCTTGTCCTCGTCCGCCTGGTCGGCGTTGGCCAGGAACTGACAATTGTCGTCCACGTCGAGAACGCCGTCGTTGTCGTCGTCGTCGTCGCACGCGTCGCCTTTGCCGTCCCCGTCGGTGTCCTTGTCGTTGTCGTTCGGGACTGTCGGACAATTGTCGTCCACGTCGAGCATGCTGTCATTGTCATCGTTGTCATCGCACGCGTTGCCGATCGTGTCGCCATCGGAGTCGAGTTGGTCCGAGTTGGCGACCTGTTGGCAATTGTCGATGTTGTTCGGCACGCCGTCGTTGTCGGGATCGCCGTCGGGATCGCACATGTCGCCCAGGCCATCCATGTCGGCATCTTCTTGGCCTGGGTTTGGCGTGTCGATACAGTTATCTGGGCCTTTTCCTGTCACCGGATCGAAGACGTCTGGGATTCCGTCGCCATCCGAGTCTCCGTCGCACGCGTCGCCTTTTCCGTCGCTGTCCACGTCGGCTTGATCCACGTTCGGCACCAAGCGGCAGTTGTCCGGGCCATCGTCGATCGTATCGTTGTCCGTGTCTTTGTCACGGTAGTTCGGTAGATTGTCCTGGTCCGTATCGATGGGCGGCGTGTTCATGTCCACGTCGCCCGCCTCGTCGATGTCTTTCACCGTATCGTTGTCGCTGTCGTCGTCCAGCGCATCGATGAGATCGGTGCCATCCGAGTTCAGCGGGTTTGCCGGATCGGGCCCTACTTCGACGTCGTCCGGGATGTTGTCTCCGTCGCTGTCACGGTCGAGCGGGTTTGTCCCAAGAATCGTTTCTTGCACATTGGTCAAGCCATCCCCGTCGGCATCGTCGTCGCAGGCGTCGCCGAGGCTATCGCCGTCGGTATCATCCTGGTCCGTATTGGCCACGAAATCGCAGTTGTCGCTGAGATCGACGACGCCATCGTTGTCATCGTCCGGATCGCACGCGTCGCCGCCCTCGTTTGCGCCATCGTTGTTGATATCGATGAAGCCGTCGTTGTCGTTGTCTTCTTGGTTTGGATTTGCGGTGAATTGGCAATTGTCCTGCGGGTCGAGGTCCCCGTCGTTGTCATCATCGGCATCGCATAGATCGCCTGGGGTATCATTGTCGTTGTTGGCTTGATCGGTGTTTGCCGTGAATTGGCAGTTGTCGCTCACATCGAGGATCGTGTCGTTGTCGTCGTCGTCGTCGCAGAGATCTCCCTGCGTGTCGTTATCGTTGTTGGCTTGGTTCGTATTTGGGACGAATTGGCAATTGTCGTTCGTATCGACGATCGTGTCATTGTCGTCGTCATTGTCGCAGAGGTCGCCTGGGATATCGCCATCGTTGTTGGCTTGATCGGTGTTTGCCGTGAATTGGCAATTGTCGCTCACGTCGACGATCGTGTCATTGTCGTCGTCGTCGTCGCAGAGGTCTCCCAAGGCGTCGCCGTCGTTATTTTCTTGCCCCGGATTGAAGATGACGTCGCAATTGTCAGGTCCGTCCTGAATGGTGTCGTTGTCGTCGTCCGAGTCGCAAACGTTTCCCTGGAGATCGCCGTCGGTATCGAGCTGGTCGGCATTTGCGTCTTTGGGACAATTGTCGACCGGGTCGTTCGTGCCGTCGCCGTCGTCGTCGTTGTCGCAAGCGTCGCCGAGACCATCGCCGCCGGGCAGGTTCAGGTCTGTATTCAACTGGTTTGCGTTGGGCGTATCGGGACAGTTGTCCGTGGCATTGGTGACGCCATCGCCATCGCGGTCCGAGTCGCACACGTCGCCAATGCCATCGACATCGAGATCTTCTTGGTTTGGATTTGCGATACTTGGGCAGTTGTCGCAGGCGTCGCCGTCGCTATCGCCGTCGCCGTCGAGCTGATTGGGGTTTGACGCGGAGGGACAGTTGTCGCAGACGTTGCCCTTTCCATCTCCGTCCGTATCGCTTTGCGTGACGTTGGGCGTGACGGGGCAATTGTCCGAGTTGTCTTCGAATCCGTCGGCGTCGTCGTCGGGATCGCAGGCATCGCCGAGGGGATCGCCGCCCGGCAATGCGATGTCCGTGTTTTTCTGGTCGTCGTTTGGAATGAGCGGGCAATTGTCCGAGGCATCCGGATGCATGTCGTTGTCATCGTTTGCATCGCATACATTGCCGTCCGCATCGTTGTCCGTATTCAACTGGTCAGCGTTCGGTATCGTTGGGCAGTTGTCGCAGACGTTGCCATCGCCGTCGTTGTCGCCATCGGCTTGATCCGCATTCGTATTGAGGGGGCAGTTGTCGCAGACATTGCCATCGCCATCGCCGTCGCCGTCGGCCTGATCTGCATTCGCGATGCTCGCGCAGTTGTCGCACGCATTGCCGACCGTATCGCCATCGCCGTCGGCCTGGTTTGCATTGGACACGGTGGGACAGTTATCGCAAGCGTTGCCGTCGCCGTCGTTGTCGCCATCCGTCTGATCGCTATTGGTTGTGGTTGGGCAGTTATCGCAAAAATCGCCGACGGCGTCGGTGTCGGCATCCGCTTGATCCGGGTTTGTCAACGACGGGCAGTTGTCACAGACGTCTCCGAAGCTATCCAAGTCGGAATTGATTTGGTTTGCATTCGCAATCAATGCACAGTTATCGCAAGAATCTCCCAAGGCGTCGCCGTCGCTGTCGGTTTGGCTCGCATTCGCAATGCTCTGGCAGTTGTCGCAAACGTTGCCCACGCCATCCATATCGCCGTCGGCCTGCATGAGGTTCGTCACGTACGGACAGTTGTCGCACGCGTCGCCGACCCCATCTCCGTCCAAGTCGTTCTGCGATCCATTCGTGATCCGTGGGCAATTGTCGCTCGCGTCCATGATCCCGTCATTGTCGTCGTCCGGATCGCAGGCATCGCCGAGGCCGTCCATCTCGTTGTCGGCCTGGACCGGGTTTGCCATCAACGGACAATTGTCCAGCCCATCCTGGACGCTGTCATTATCATCGTCCGGATCGCAGACATCGCCGATGTTGTCAGCGTCGTTATCGGCTTGACCGTCATTGTTCTGCGTAGGACAGTTATCGCACGCATCGCCCAACGAGTCGCCATCGCTGTTCGCCTGACTGCTGTTGGAGACAAACGGGCAGTTGTCCCCCGAATCGTTCACCGTATCGTTATCATCGTCCGAATCGCACAGATCTCCTTGCGCATCATTGTCATTGTTTGCCTGGTCGTTGTTGGCAACGCCCGGACAATTGTCGCAATCATCGCCGTAGTTGTCGCTGTCCTGGTTGATCTGGTTTTGATTCGTCGCATTCGGACAGTTGTCGCACACGTCCCCCAAATCGTCGCCATCACTGTTCTTTTGGTCGGGATTGAAGACGAACGGGCAATTGTCCTGCGGATCCTGCTTGCCGTCACCATCGGTATCGGCTGCCCACGCGCTTCGCGTAAAAAGCTGCAACGAGGACGCGAGCAGCAGGCTCACAAGAAATACCCCAAATCTGTGTGTCATCGCCTCACGAGACCGGAATATCGACGTCCATATCGAAAGCAAAGCAACCATCACGCACCTCACGCAATCACACGCCGCTCGTCGGTCCATCGCTCGAATGCCGCATCATGTCTCATGGCACGCACGCGTCTACCAAACCCGAACATTGCTGGGACGACGTGCAAACGCACGCGTTCGCTTGACAAAACCCGAATCCCCCACAAGCCACCGTATCTCCATCCACGCACTTGAATGGCTCCGACGCGACGACGCAGAAGCTCACCGCGCCATCATCGGACTTGCCATCGCAAAGCGCAGGAGCCGTACAGCCCGCGTTATCGATGCATGCAGAAACGCATCGCCTCGAACCGTCCACCGCCACGCATTTTTGCGTTCCGCATTCGGCGTCATCCACGCATTCGAGCTGTTTGCAAATCTGATTCTCGCATCCGAACTTCAATGGAAGCGTCGTCGGGCACGATGCCGGAGCCCCCGGTGGACAGCAATCTTTCGGCACAGCGCAAGACTTCTTGCAGACTCCCTGCGTCGGAGCGCCTCCGCTCCCTCCGCCGGAAGACGACGACGTCATGCCACCCGTCCCCGACGAACTCGAGCTCGAACTCGATGTCGTCTCTCCCCCCGTCCCGCCACCGCTCGTCGAGCTGCTCGTCGTGCCTCCGCCCGCTCCCGACGTCCCACCCGTACCGGACTCGCACGCTCCGAGCACCATGAAAGCCAGCGGAACGACCATCAGCATGACTGCACGCATCGACCAAAACCTCCCTATCGGTAGCACCCGAACGTGCTCCGACGATTCCTACGCTGGTTTGCCCTTAAAGACCAACACCGCACATTGCATGTTGTCAACATCCCGCGCCTTGCCCCGCAAGTAAAGGCTTTTTCCCATCATCCTCGGCGTGCGTGCTGCCATCTTCCCAGCGGCTTTCCTTCCTGTTACCCTGCCCGCGCTACGGCCATATTCTCGCACGTTTCGCGCAACATTCTCCACGTCGACCGGGAGTCCACCGTGCCTCGTTTGCTTTGCACCTCTCCGATTAGGCGCCTCGTTCTCTCGGCTCTCGCCGCTGCCGCTGCAACATCTGGCATCGTCGTCGGTTGTTCCGGCGACGACCTAGCCGTTTCGCCCTCGCAATCCACCCCCACAGCACCATCTCCATCCGTCACGGAGACGCGCACCCCGCTTGTCGAATCATCCGCGGCACGCGCTCGTGTCGATGCGCTCGTCGCCGCCTTTCCAGCAGCGCTTGCAGATGCCACGAGCACCATCGCGTTCGAGCGAGACAAGCACGGGCGAGTGCATCGCCGCGCATCACGCAGCGCTGCAAAAGGCCGCGCCCATGTCGAGTTGCCTTCCAGCGCTCACCTGCCCGCTCGCATCGTCGACGAAGCTTCTGGCCTTGGACTTTCCTTCACGCTCGAGGGCGCGCGCAAAGTCCCTCCCGCTTCGGCTCGCGGCTTGGTCCTTTATCCCGCCGCAGGCCCTGGTGACACCGACGTCATCCATCATGTTCACCATGCCGGAACCGAAGATCTGATTTTTGCGGACAAACGATCCCAAATACAAAAACTCCGCTACCACATCGAGCTCGACGTGGCCTCGGCGCTGCGACTCGTCGAGCGAACGTTGGAGATTTTGGATGCTCACGGAGTTCCTCGTCTGCGTGTCGCGCCGCCCATCGTCTACGACGCGAATGGCAAGCGTCACGATGCCGCCATTGACGTGGAAGGTTGTTTCGTCGATCGTGATCCACGAGCGCCTTGGGACCGCGCGGTGACTGCTCCTGGCAGCAAATCGTGCACCGTCGTCGTCGACTTTCACGACGACTCCTTGCGTTATCCCATCCTTGTCGATCCGAGCTGGCAAAGCACCGCAGGCTCGATGATTCGACCTCGTCATCGCGCTTCGGTCGTCGAGATTCCGCAGGTTTCTCCGCCCCCTCCGGCACCTCCCAAACTTGGCATCGTCCTCGTCACGGGCGGCAAAGACGACACGGGAGCGGCCGTCGCGTCGGCTGAGCTGTATCGCCCGCTCGATCGAATTTTCGCCGCCACGGGCTCCATGAGCAACGCTCGCGCGGCGCACACGAGCACCGTCGTTTCCGCCGCAGATGGGCCTCGCGTCGTCGTTACGGGTGGCGCGAGCGATCCTGACGTAACAAACCCTGCCAATGCGGGCGTGCTTCGTTCGACGGAGGTGTACAACCCCGTCAGCGGCACGTTTTCCCTCGCGCCCGACATGGGGTTTTACCGGTACGAGCACACGGCCACTGCGCTTTCCGACGGTCGAGTTCTCGTCGTTGGTGGGTATGCCACCGCGTCGCTTGGCGTGACGCCTCAGTCGAGCAAGAAGGCCGAGCTTCTCACGATGGACGTTGCCACGGGACAAGTATCGATTGCGCCTGCTCCCGACATGACGATACAGCGCGCCGCGCATGCTGCCGTCTTGCTTGCGAGCGGCGACGTGTTGATTGCTGGCGGATTCAGCGTCGCAGGTTTTTCTCAGCAAAAGAGCGAGGTCTATTGCGACAGTGCCACAACGCATCCGTGCACGGCCACCAACACGTTCGTCTCGACGATCGATCTTCCTGGCCCGGGTCGGTCTTTCCATACCGCCACTCGATTGCTCGACGGCAAGATTCTTTTCGCAGGGGGCTCGAGCGCTG